>ENA-OWPI01002550-OWPI01002550.1-marine-metagenome-genome-assembly--contig:-NODE-2550-length-16875-cov-4.087332_pt1 | contig 16875 bp, 16 predicted proteins | sample MGYA00238138_ERZ651775 | MGnify/ENA primary metagenome ERZ651775 (study PRJEB26906, sample SAMN06265043) | marine metagenome | isolation source: Helgoland LTER site | place: Germany:Helgoland, sampling...
AGGAATAGTGCGCGTTGTTTGGTCGCCTCTTCGGCGATTTGAGGGTCGTCGGAGGTGAGGACACCGGCTTGCTGGAGCCATCCCTGGTACTTCCGTCGCATTTGACCCGCGAAGTAAGGAATGTTTCCGAGCCCTTCCGGTTGATACTGTTTTAGCCGCAGTACAGGATAACCAAGTTGCTCAAGTCGATCCACGAGCAAGCGCGCATCTTGCACCTTCTTTTCGCTATCGTAAGGGTCATGTTCTAAGACGTAGACGGGGCCGTCTCTTATACAAAGTATTCGCGATGTGCAGTCTGGATGTAGAAATGGTTCTTCGCTACTTGCATGGAAATCCAGGATCATTGCAGATACCGTTGACACAATGGTCTCGAGCACCTCTGTTTCTTCGCGGTTAACTCTTATGTCCCTCAGACGGTTCGCCTCGCGCTCTGCTTCCTCCTGATGTCTGATATCCTCTTTGCGCCTTGTTTTCTCATCAAATGCACGATCCCAGCCCCCGCTAGCTTCCCACAAGTCTTCTAGGCTACATTGGAGCTTATTAACTTGAGTCAAGAAAGATCTAGATCTGTCTTTTCGAATGAGAACCGTGAGAAAGGACCCACTTCGGCCTGGCATGTCATCGTCTTCACCGCAAGATTCCCAGTCAAGCTCGACACCAGGGTAGTCCTCAATGAGATCAAGAGCAGATTCAATATGTTTCCCCGAGCATGTCAGTTTTCGAAAAATCCTAGTATTGCGGGTACAGGATTCCCAAGGAATTTCAATATCATACTGAATGGCACCCGTGATGACTGCGTCGATCCCTTCTAAAGCAGAAAAAGGATCGGCCACTCTTCAACAACACCATCTCCCTGGCCGACAATGAAAAATCTCTTTGGTGCTTTTGTTGTGTACAACATGGGGTCTAGACATCTCTGCTTTCAGCTTGGCAACATCCTACATTTAATCATCCAGCGATTCACCCTGTAAGAAATGTAGACTGCTAAGGTAATCCCCCCTTTTTTAACTTGCTGCAAAAGTAGAGGTCAGGCCACCATGGCCAACTTCTGTTTGGGGGTGATACCGCCCAGGGCCATGTTCGGCCGTTCGTGATTGTAAGTCCAAAGCCAGGTCGTCGCAAAGTCCTGAACTTCACTGATCGATGAAAACAGGTGGTGTGCTAACCAGTCATACCTAACCGTCCGGTTATAGCGTTCCACGTAAGCATTCTGCTGTGGATTGCCAGGTTGAATAAATGCAATCTCGATACCGTGATTCCTAGCCCATTCCGCTAGTGATTCACTGATGTATTCTGGCCCGTTGTCGCAACGAATAACCCGAGGTTTACCTCTCCACTCGATAATCTGATCCAGGGCGCGTGCAACACGTGATGAAGGCAATGACAGGTCGACTTCAATACCAAGGCCTTCACGATTGTAGTCATCAATGACATTGAACAACCTGTAGCTACGGCCATCGGCCAATTGATCGTGCATAAAATCCATCGACCAGGTCTGGTTTATACCAACAGGTACAGCTAACGGCTCGGGCTTTTCCCTGACTAACCGCTTTCGTGGCTTGATGCGCATATTGAGCTCCAGTTCCCGGTATATTCGGTACACACGCTTGTGGTTCCAGCCATAGCCTTTAACGTTACGTAAGTACAGAAAGCACAAGCCAAACCCCCAGTTGCGCTGCCACTGGGTCAATCGAATCAGCCAGTCCGCTATCTTCGCATTTTCATCACTGAGCTTTGCCTGGTAGCGATAGCAGGTTTCACTGACACTGAGAATGCGGCAGGTCAGACGGATAGATAAACCACGTTCAGCCACCAGTATTTGCGCCACCTTGCGTCTGCAAGATGGCTTTACCACTTTCCCTCAATGACCTCCTTCCGGATCTCTGAGACCAGTCGCTCCTCGGCATACATCTTCTTGAGGCGGCGGTTCTCGTCCTCGAGCTCCTTCATACGCTTCATCAACGAGGCATCCATGCCGCCAAATTTGGCTCGCCACTTGTAAAACGTCGCGCTGCTCATGCCATGCTCTCGGCATAGCTCCGGGACCGGCAGGCCGCCCTCGGCTTGCTTCAGGATGGCCAGTATCTGGCTATCGGTAAATCTTGATGTCTTCATGCAGAATCTCCTGTGCAAATACTACGAGAAAATTCTACTTTTGAGCAAGACTACTTAGAGGGGGGATTACCATTCCGCCACTCAGGTTTCAAGAATTCCAATGGGTTGTGAATTGCGTAAAGAGAGAGACTGAATTGCAGTCAGGAACCAGTGTCTAAGTTTGTATTCTCGAAAATGCTGCGAAAGTAATCGAACACATACTTTGTAGATGATTTAAGGATACACCCCATCAATCATGGAAATTAATGTGGTGCTCGACACATCAACACCTGCGTCTTCTCTCGCCTTTGCAATATCCTCACGTTCACCAAAAGTTTTCATTTGATCCGCATCTTGCATATCCAAAATAATGAAGACTTTGGTTTCCTCGGGGTTACATCCCGCCCAATCGACTTTTATTCCTAATTTTTCTGCTTCCTCGGTAATTGAGTCACTCATTTCAACCCACTTTGCAAAACCTTTTGAAATGTTGACTGAAAACATTGCTTTCATAATTTATTCCTTTGTTTGTTCAATTTTCTATTACGTTATTTGTTTAACACGTACTATAAAAGCTCGATGATAAATAATGGCGGTTGGGCACTGCTTTTAAACTAATGTCCAAACTGGGTAATAGAGTCTTGATAAGGTCTCACTATGCAGTAGCCACTAGAGTTGTTGATTATTACAAAGCTATAATGCAGGTAATGGCGGTTGTGAGCCCCTGGAGCACCTTTATATCCACTTTTTAATCGTAGGGTCTTGAGTAAATCCTACCCCCGCAACCATCGTTATTTGCACCCCCTCGCTTTTGGCCTGGGGGTGTTTGTTTTTTTGCTTTGTGCCCAGCTTTATCAAGGCCGCTCGTTCTTTGGGAAGATGCATGTCACCAGCATTACCCAAGAAACCCTCCAGAACTTTGCAGGCTGGCGCGAACAGCAGATGGAGAAGCTCAGGTGCAGTACGCAATGGCTTGCTTCGCAGATTGGCGATTTACTTGATTGTCTTTTTCCAAACCAGTTTGTTCTGATAACACTGTCGGCTGCTATCTACCCAAGGACGGTTTTAACCGCCTTTGCCGTAGCTGCGACAACGATGTCGGCCTCTTGTCTTGTCAAGCAAAACGGGGGAGCAAAGCCCAAAATGTCGCCTTGGGGCATGGCGCGGGCGATAACTTTGTCTTGGGCGAGCAGAGTAGCTGACACTTGCATGCCAATCTTATCTGCGGCGTCAAAAAACACGCGGTTATCTTTATCTTTTACAAACTCCACCGCGCAAAGCATGCCCTCTCCGCGCACTTCCCCCACATTAGGATGATCGCCAAGCGCCTGTTGCATCGACGTGTTCAGATACGCGCCAACTTCGCCTGCGTTGACAACCAGATTCAGATCATCAATAAGCTTCAGGTTCGCTACACCAGCAGCGGCCCCGATGGGGTGTGCAGAATATGTCCAACCATGGCCAAGGGGCCCATTTTCATCCGTGCCTTGTTCCAGCACATTCCAGACCTCATCACTTATAATAGACCCTGACAGAGGCGCATAGGCTGAAGTTAGTCCTTTGGCGATGGTTATGATATCTGCCTTGATCCCGTAATGGTTCGATCCAAACATGGTGCCCAGACGCCCAAAACCAGTAACCACTTCGTCAACAACCAGCAAGATATCGTGTTTTTTCAGCACGGCCTGAATGGCGGCCCAGTAACCTGCGGGTGGCGGCACGATACCACCGGTGCCCAACACCGGTTCGCCAATAAAAGCGGCAATCGTGTCGGCACCTTCGTGGGCGATTTGTGCCTCAAGTGCGTTAACGCAATAGGTGACAAACTGATCCTCGGTTTGACTGCTATCTTCACGGCGGAAGTAGTAAGGTGCCTCTGTATGAAGAATATTGGATAGCGGCAGGTCGAATTTCTTGTGAAACAGATCAAGCCCTGTTAATGAGCCGGTCACCAGGCCTGATCCGTGATAGCCGCGCCACCGGCTGATGATTTTCTTCTTTTCAGGGCGATCAAGTATGTTGTTGTAATACCATATCAATTTGACATTGGTTTCATTGGCGTCGGAGCCGCCAAGACCAAAATAGACTTTGGACATATTAGCAGGCGCGCGATCCAGGATCATTTTGGACAGCGTGATGGATGCCTCCGTGCCATGGCCCACGTAGGAATGGTAATAAGCCAGTTCGCGGGCCTGATCTGCGATCGCTTCCGCTATCTCCTGACGACCATAACCCACATTCACACAATAAAGCCCCGCGAAAGCATCCAACATTTTGTTGCCATCGCGGTCCTCGATAAATACACCGCTGCCTGTCTTCAACACACGAGAGGGGCTCTCGCCACGTGCATGTTGGGCGAGGTGGGTCGAGGGATGGAAAAAGTTTTCGCGGTCCCATTGGTCAAGTTGGTCATTCTTCAGCATTTCAATTCTCCTGGTGCCCAATCTTGGCAAACATATTCGGCTTCACTAAATTCTTCCATGTCATATTGCAAAGCCCATATTCACGGTAATTGGTATGATAGCTTTCTATCACAATGTCATTTTAAGCTCTTTTGGGCATTCCCAGCACCGTGTTGGCGGCAGGCCAACCCAGTCTGCCAATGCCGCTTTGGTGATGCGCCCTTCGCCTGGAAGCACTCGAAAAAATCCAAATCATCAGCGTCTAGGCACATAAAATGCAACCTTTTCTAGTCAGTTTTCAGGCCGATGACAGCGGCACAGTCACCAGATTTGATTAGACCGGGAAAATGACGGCTGATCAACATGCCAGAAATTTTTGCTTTAAGCTCGACAGGCATGATACCTGTGCGATCGACTGGCCAAATGCGGGCTACTGCTTGGCCCTTTTGCACATCTTCGCCAAGGTCGGTCAAAGGTTCGAATAGGCCATCATCTTCACAAAACACAAAGCACTCGCCATCAGGCATATCCAGCCGGATTGTTGGGTCAATCTGCATCTCACCGCGCAAGATCCCTGCATGAATCAAAACGTTGCGCAGGCCTTTCTTGGCGATGGCAATTGATTTTGCGGTGGCTGAGCCGCCGCCACCCAATTCAGTTGAGACCAGAACCTTGCCCATATCTTCAACCGCTGTGTCGTACAAACCGACGCTGTCGATTTCCAATAGTTGCACCGAATAGGGCGCATTGAACGCAGCCATCGCCGCAAAACAGGCCGCCTCGGTTGCCTTGTCATCAAGGATATGTGCGGCCGCGAAGGGCACAAAATCCAGCGTCTTTCCACCCGAATGGAAATCCACCACTATATCGGCAAGCGGCAAAAGATAGCGCTGGAAATAATCAGCAATTTTTTCAGTCACCGTCCCATTGAAACGGCCTGGAAAGGCCCGGTTCAGATTGCCCTTATCAATGGGAGAAGTGCGTGTGCCGGCGCGAAACGCGGGGTAATTGAAGGCGGGCACTATGATAACGCGACCAGTGATATCAGCTGGCCGCAATGTGACAGTCAGTTCCTGAAGCGCCACTGGCCCCTCATACTCATCGCCATGGTTGGCGCCTGTAAGCAATGCAGTGGGACCGTCACCATTTTTGATTACCGTGATCGGAATCATGATCGAGCCCCAGGCGCTGTCATCACGGCTGTAGGGCAGGCGCAGAAAGCCGTGATGACAGCCATCTTGATCTAACGGAATTGTCGGTTTGATTGGTGAGGTTTCCATCGGCCTAATCCTTTACAACCATCATGCGCGGAACATTGGCCAGACATTCGGGGCCTGTTTTGCCGATACGAATGCTCTCGGTGATCTCGAATCCCCAATCCTCCATCCAAAGGCCCGTCATGAAGTGGAAAGTCATATCTTTTTGCAATACAGTCGTATCACCGGGGCGCAGAGACATGGTACGTTCCCCCCAATCAGGAGGATAGCTGAGTCCGATAGGATAGCCCGTGCGGTTATCTTTGCTGATACCATATTTCTTGAGCACGCTAAAGAAGGCCAGGGCTATGTCTTCACAGGTGTTCCCGACGTGGGCTTTCTCCAGCCCCGCTTCCATGCCTTCCAGTACTGCTTTTTCAGCGTCAAGAAATGTCTGGGTCGGTTTGCCTAAAAACACTGTTCGCGACAGTGGGCAGTGGTAGCGTTTTACAACGCCTGCAATCTCAAAAAACGTGCCCTCGCCAGATTTCATCAATTGGTCGTCCCATGTCAGATGCGGGGCGGCTGCATCAGATCCTGAGGGCAGCAAAGGCACCAAAGCGGGATAGTCGCCGCCTGTGCCAATGGCCGGATCATATCGCAGGGCAGCGTCGTAGATGTCTGCCACTAAATCACATTTGCGGATGCCCGGCTCTACCTTTTCAACAATGCGCTCGTGCATGCGGCCCACAATCTTGCCCGCCTTGCGCATCAGGGCCAGTTCGGCGTCGGATTTCACAGCGCGCTGCCAGTTGACCAACGCGGTGGCATCCGTGAATTGAACATTCAGTAAATGAGCTTGAAGCGACGCAAAAGCCGCTGCCGAAAACCAGTAATTGTCCATCTCAACACCTAAGGTGCCCTTTGCGAGGCGGCGGTCGGTCAGCTGAGCCGAAAGGTAATCCATCGGGTGTCGTTCTTTGGATTGTACGTAATGGTCGGGGTAGCCAATGATGTTGGCAGGATCCATGAAACAGGTGCGCAGCGCACCATTGGCATCCTGGCCACGTCCAAACCAAATTGGTTCACCATCAAGCGACAACACCACACATTGATGCACATAAAAAGACCAGCCGTCATAGCCTGTCAGCCAGTTCATATTCGACGGGTCCGACACTATCAGTAGGTCAATGCCGTTTGCTTGCATGGCGGTGCGTGTCTTGGTGATGCGTGCCGCAAATTCTGCCCGCGAAAAGCTGAGTTTAGGGGTTGGCATGAATTGCTCCACTGTTAACTAACTTGCAAAGGTGGTACCCATTCCGGCGGCGTCAGCACGCTGGCGGGCAAGGGTTGCAATAGCGGTGTCCTGAACACCGGTGCCGGTCAGGTCCGCAATTGTGATATCGCTGGCAGATTTGCGGCCCCTAGCTTTGCCTGAAGCGATATCACCCAGATTGCTAAAACTCTGATCAGGAGTGAACACGCCTGCCTTGATTGCGCTGCGTAATTCGCCCCTAATTGCGCATTGTGCCAGACTGTCGGGCACGTAGCAGCTCGCCTTGGCCAGACAGCTTGGATCAAGTTCAACTTTATGTTCCTGATCTGAACCCATGGCGGTGATATGCTGGCCCGGTTGCAACCAGTCGCCCATGACCAGCGGTCTGTCGGAAGGTGTCGTCGTAACAACAATATCCGAGAGGCGCAAGGCGCTTGCGATGTCGGCGCTTGCGATGACTTCGATGTTTAGTTCACCGCGTAAACTGGCAGCGGTCGCCTTCGCCTTGTCCCCATCCCGCGCCCAAATGATCGCCCTTGAAATTGGGCGCACCAACGTTAGCGCCCTGAGTTGCATTCTAGCTTGGACGCCCGCACCGATCACGCACACGTCTGTGGCATTTGCGCGCGCCAGGTGCTTCGCCGCAACAGCGCCTGCTGCTGCCGTTCGCACATCGGTCAGGTAGCCATTGTCCAACAGCAGCGCCTCCAGTACTCCTGTGGTGCTGGAGAATAGGACCAACAGACCTGAGGTACTTGGCAGGCCAAGTCTGGGGTTGTTGAAAAAGCCAGGGCTCATCTTTACCGCAAAACTGTCGACGCCCGGTACATAGGCGGTCTTCACACAAACCTCACCATTATGATCGGGGACCATCAAGGTCATGATTGGCGGCATGACAACATTGCCACCCGCAAGAGCGATAAAGCCCTGCTCAATACACTTTATGACATCCATGTCCAGCGGTACCAGTCTGCGCAACTCAGACTCAATTAATATATTTATATCAGGCATTTAATCCCTCACAACTACGCCAACGTCAACGTTTTCACCACAAATGATTCGATGATGCAGGCTCATATCAATGTTTCCACCACTTAACAGCAGGGCGGTTGGCCCGTCCGGCTTGACTTTCCCCGACAACAACGCTGCAATTCCCACCGACCCTGACCCTTCGATGACCTGATTTTCCTGCCAATAGGCCTGACGAATGGCCTCAGCGATCTCAACCTCAGACACCAGTACAATATCGTCCACTAGATCGCGAGTCATGCCAAAGGTAAAGACGTTGTCTAAACCAATGCCACCACCCAAAGAATCAGCCAAGGTTGTCAGCTCCGGAACGATTATTGGTTTACCCGCCTTCTGGCATTGATACATCGCAGCGCCCCGCTCCATAGACACACCAATCACTTTGACATTTGGGTTCCGTGCTTTTAGCGCGGCCGCCACGCCCGAGATCAGGCCACCGCCCGAAACTTGCACAAGTGCTGTTGTCAGGTCTGGCAAATCTTCGGCCAGCTCCAAACCAATCGTGCCTTGGCCCGCAATAATGTCGGGGTGATCAAAGGGTGGGATCATGGTCATGCCATCCGCAACCAAACGGTCGACTTCAACCTGTGCGTCGTCTTGTGAGCGGCCAATAATACGCACCTCTGCCCCCTGCGCCTCGATCCCATCAATTTTGTTTTGCGGCACCAGTTCGGACATACAAATAATACAGCGTACCCCGTTTTGTCGCGCCGCATAGGCGAGGCCACGACCATGGTTACCAGTCGACACACCGACCACTCCACGCACCCTTTGTGCGTCCGACAGCTTCAGAACCGCGTTTGTTGCCCCGCGCAATTTAAAACTGCCGGTCCGTTGATGATGTTCCAGCTTTAGATGTACCGGCACACCCGTTGTGTCGCTTAAGTGAGCAGATTGTTCTGTACGGGTTCTATGAACAGTTTGTGCAATGCGGTTCCGCGCCGCTTCAATGTCTTCAAGACAAATAGATTTATCACGGGTCATGGGCTTACGACTTGATTACGATATGGCAAGGAATACTGGAAAAGCTGCCCCCAGTTATCTGAAGTCTGCTCCAATCCTGCGTGGTTCATCAGCGCCCAAGCGCTGGCCTGATTAGAGGTCACCACCGGCTTGCCAGTCTGGCGTTCAAGCTCTGCAATCACATCCACGCCCTGCAACCCAGTGCAGGACAAAAAGAATCCCTGTGTTTGGGCCGTGTCAGTCTCTAATGCAGCGCGCAGGATTGTATCGGGGTCAACCCGCGCCATATCGCGATCATCATCCAATCCCAAGCAGTGAAATTGTTCGATGTTGAGCCCGTGAAATTTGAAGTAATCCGCCATCGGCAGGCTGGTTTCAATACAGTAAGGGGTCAGAACCGAAATATGCGTCACATTGAGAACAAAAAAGGCATTCAGAGCGGCTCCACTCGGCGTGACTACGGGCACGCCCGGACGTGCTTTATTGATTGACGTGGCAATCTCAACGTCGCCAATCACAACGGACGCTGCTGTGCAACTGTAGCAAACCGCATCCAGCATTTCGCCTGGCAGAATTAACTCAGCCGCCGCAGTGATCTCTGGGGCCATTTTGCGCAGGTTATCGGGGGTCGTCGGATTGGTAAATGCGACGCGCGTGCCATAAACGCCGGCGTGATCCATCGGTATAATCCGGGCAAAATCACGCTCGGTCGTCAAATCTGTGGCCAGTGCAATCAAGCCAATTTTCTTCCGATCAGTGGGGGCCTCAAGCACAACACGCTCGGTTGACAGAATAACATTGTCAGGCATCACAACATCCTTATCTTAACTATTAGACGGCGCAAAGCGCGCCTCAAGTTTACGCAGCAAGATTACCGAAGGCACACTGACCGCCAAAAAGAACAGGCCAACCATCGTCATCGGTTCTACGTATTTGTAGTGATAGTTGGCGACCGAACGTGCTTGGTTCATCAGCTCCAGCACAGTGATCGCCGCCAGTAACGGCGTTTCCTTGAACATCGCAACAAAATAATTTGCCAACGCTGGAATCATTGGGGGAATGGCTTGAGGGATAATGATGTGAGTCCAAGTCTGGTTTACAGAAAGGTTCGTGGCTTTTGAGGCCTCCCATTGCCCTTTGGGGATCGCGTCAATACCAGTGCGATACACTTCGGCAGTATAGGTAGAATAATGTAGGCCCAGCCCCAGAACGCCTGCAGTCAGCGGGGACAACAAAAGACCCAGATCAGGCAGGACATAGAACAAGAAATACAGTTGCACCAACAGCGGTGTGCCACGTATCAACTCAGCAAAAACCCCCACAGGCCGCGAGATCCACTCGTTGGCTGAGCGTCGCGCTATAGCGAGGAGCAACCCCAGGGTCATGGCTATCATCGTGCCCAGTATAGTAGCCTGAATCGTGACTTTCACACCTTCCCAAAGCTGTGGCAGTATCTGGATGCTGAATTCCCAATCCCATTCCATGACTTAGGTGCCCGTCCCATCCAGACCGCGTGAAAGATGCCGCTCGAGTCTTTTGATTACAGTGGATATTGTTGAAGAAAATAGGAAGTAGAGCAGCAGGATGGTCAGGAAAGGCACCGCCGTTGACCCCGTTTGAGCCCGCACCACCTGCGCCTGAAAGGTCATGTCCGACAACGATATCAACGACACAACAGCGGTACCTTTCAGCAATTCAATTGAGTTATTGCCAAAGGTGGGCAGCATTCGTACAACAGCTTGTGGCAAGATCACGTGGCGCATTTCTTGAAAGCGTGTAAGGTTGAGAGCAGTGCAAGCTTCATATTGTTCACGCGGTATCGATTTGATCGCGCCGCGCACAACTTCTGCACCATATGCGCCAATGTTGAGGCCAAGAGCAATCACACCGGCCTGCAAAGGGCTAAGCGGAACTCCTAAGAGTGGCAAGACAAAGTAGGCCCAGAAAAGCTGGACAAAGATCGACGTACCACGAAAAAATTCAATGTAGGCCGTGGCCATCCAACGCACCAGCCAGAAGCGTGACAGCCGCCCAAGACCAGCGATGAACGCGGCGATCAGGGCAACAATGCAGCCCATAATTGTGATCTCGATTGTTACCACCGCGCCTTGCAAGATCAGGCCTATGTATCCCTGCCACTGTTCCAAAACCTGCTCCGTATGGTTGGATAATGGGCGGCGCACCTGTCGCCGCCCAATCGTCAAAGTTTAGTTTGGACCTCCGCAGAGGTTCTCGCGGGTTTGCTGCATCGCGGCATCCGCTGAGTAACCGTACGGTTCGACGATAGCTGCAAATTCACCACTCGCCTTCATCGCGGCCAGGGCCACGTCATAGGCGTTACGCAGGGCACTATCTTGTTTCCGGAACGCAACTCCGGCACAGAAGATTGGTGTGTTTTCCACGGGGGCGAACATTGCGAGGCTAGGGTCTTTGGCCTTTTTAAGTAAGTCGCTGATGGACAAAACTGGCAGCGCGTAAACATCTATGCGCCCGTCTTGCAGTAACTTGGCACCTGATTGGGGGTCGGGTACCACAAAGATGTTAGCACGATCGACGCCAGCCTCAATCGCCAGTTTTTCCTCGGTCCCGCCGCCGACAACACCAATTTTGGCGCCGCTTGACGCGACATCTGCAAAAGATTTTAGGTTCAACGGGTTTCCAGCTTTGATCATAAAGCTTTCGGCGTCACACAGGTCCGGCTGTGAGAACAAAACTGCTTTACAACGTTCCGGCTTGATGAACAGGCCCGCCGCAACCATGTCAAAGCGGCGCGCTTGAACGCCGGGGATCATCGCACCGTATTCCGACACGGAAGCAACCACGTCATTGACGCCCAGTTTTTTCAAAACAGCGCGCGCTAGATCGGGGGCCGCGCCCGAAACCTCGCCACCTGTTGTCACCATTGTCCATGGTGGCTCGTTCGCGATTGCAATACGGGCAAAGCCTTGCTCTTTCAACTGCTCCAGATCAGCTGCAAGCACAGGCATGCCTGTGGCTCCGGTTAAGCTGACGCCCAGTACTATGGCTACTATCAAATGCTTCATTGTTTTTTTCATTGTTAGTTTCTCCATTCTCTGTTGGTTAGCCGAGGCCTCAGCGGCTCGGACGGTTTTTAAGGTCACACACGATGACCAGCGGCGATGACCTTGCGCAGGAACGCTTGGGTGCGCTCTTCTTTAGGGTTGGAAAAAATTTGATCAGGCGGGCCGGCTTCGACAATCTTGCCGCCATCAAAGAACATTACGCGATCCGCGAAATCTCGTGCAAAGCTCATCTCATGAGTGACCAGCAGCATAGTCATGTCGGTTTCTTTAGCCAGCTTGTGCATGACGTTCAAAACTTCTTCAACCAATTCTGGGTCAAGCGCCGAAGTGACTTCATCAAACAGCATGATCTTGGGTTGCAGCGCTAGTGCACGGGCAATTGCTGCGCGCTGTTTTTGACCGCCCGACAATTGTGCCGGTTTATTCTTTGCCTTATCGGACATCCCAACCATTTCAAGCAGTTCCATCGCTTTGATGTTGGCCTGCGACTTGGTAAGGCCCTTAGTCAGGATCGGGGCCAGCGCGACGTTTTCGAGCACAGTCTTATGCGGGAATAGATTGAAAAGTTGAAAGACCATGCCAATTTTGGCGCGCATCTTATGCAGGTGGGCCTCATCTGCCGAGATAAGTTCACCATCTTTGAGCATATGCCACAGCGGCTCACCATCAATATGGATCATGCCAGCGTTGATCGTCTCCAGCGTCATTAAAATGCGCAGGATCGTGGTCTTGCCCGACCCTGACGGACCAATCAATGCCAACTTCTCTCCAGGCGCGACTTCGAAACTGAGATTCTTAAGAACCGGAACTGTGCCGAATGACTTAGAAACACCATTAATGTTGATAATTGGTGTGTTCACTGATCCTCCTGTCCGTGACAATTTTAAGAAAATTTGGACAGAAGGAATATGTCATGTCAATTTTAAAATTAAATCATGACAATCTTGTATGGATATTACAACTCTTGCAAAGGTGGTTCACGCTGCATCAAGAACAACTGTCGGATTTTCAATAGGCCCTGTAAAAGTTCCGTTTCAGGCACGCCGCCAAGGCAAATTCTAACGGCAGCCTTGTGCGAAGTGTCACCAACATAAAACGGCGCGCCAGGGGCCACGGCCACACCAGATTGACGCGCCAATTCGACAAATTTGGTCTCGTCACGCTCTCCCAAAGGCAACCAAACATGCAGTCCAGTTGGGCTTTTTAGAAAGGGTACGCCTTGTAAGTGGGCATCAGCAATCTTATTTCGCTCTGAGGCTGCCTCCATCTGCCACCTCACCAAAGTTTGCGCCGTGCCATCCTCGATCCAGCGCGATGCGATTTCAACCATCATCGACGTGGCCATCCAATTGGTTACTAAATGCCGGTTGCGCGCGCCAGCTGACAAAGCATCAGGCACCACAAGATATCCAACCCGTAACCCTGGCATCAAACATTTAGTCAACGAGGTGAAATAAAGCGTGCGTTCAGGCGCAAGCACCGCAAATGACGTTGGCCGCTCGGCTTGCATCGGTCCCCAAGCATCACTCTCGATGATGAACACTTCATGCTTACGGGCGATTCGGATTAACTCTTGGCGGCGCGTAACTGACATAACGCTCAAACGTGGACCCAAACCTGTTGGCATCAGATAAAGCGCCTTTACGGTTTGCTGTGCACAGGCAGCCTGAAAGGCCCTTGGGTTAATTCCCTCGGTGTCTGCCCTCAACCCCGCCAGGCGCAGGCCCAAATGCCTAGCAAGAGGATTAAGCGTGTGATGGCTAATTTCTTCGGTAACGACCAGATCACCGGGATTTGCCACAGTCATCAACGCAACTGTCATTGCGGCAGTATTGCCATTGGTGATCAGCACTGATTGCCCCTGTAAATTTACACCACAGTATTTAAGCCACTTTCGCGCAGTTGCTTCGTAAGAATGCGTTGTGTTCGCCGGCCGAAAAGAATGCACGACGTGACCGGGTAGGTTTTCAGTCAGCGCCAACAAGGCATTGCGCATGTGGTCAACATGTATTTGATCCCCCACAGGCTTTAAAATGGATAGATCAATTAGTCTGCTGCGTTCTTCCTCAGGCAAATAGAAATGTGGCGATGAGCCCTCGGAAAATTCGCCGGTCACAAATGTTCCACGTCCAATTTGACCCGAAATCGCGCCGCCCCGGATCAATTCATCATAGGCTCGGCTGACAGTTTGCACGCTGATCCCAAGTTGGAATGCAAAGTCGCGGTGCGTGGGTAAGCGATCACCAACCGTCAACTCACCAGCACGAATTGCCTTTAGAATCGCAGATGCAAGAGACAGGTAGGCTGGTCGTTTCAAGCCATGTTTCTGGGGTGGCCAAATTGTCATGGGGCAATAATGAACGAGGAGTTGATGCGAGGCAAGGTGAAGGCGATAACTAAGGTTTTCTATTAATTAGGCTTATAATGAATGCTCAGATGCTAATTGCAAATTTCAGACCCTTTTTCCGCTTCGGTCACAGAAACAGAGCCTAGTAAAATTCAAGTGCAAGTAACGGCGGTTGTGAGCCCCCGCAACCAAATATTCTAAATATATATCAGATACTTTGCCGTCTCACAATTGAGGCGGCTTTTTTGTCATCTGGTGGTAAAGCACTGGCAATGAGGCTCTTTTTCAAGGTCATACAAAAAGTCATAATTTTCACAAATGAGGAGTAAAATAGGTCTTTACAAATATTTTATATCTTCTACTGTACCTGTATAAAGCATTGTTTTTGATATGGTTTTTCTTGCCCTGTCTTCAGGGCTACTGGTAGCGCACTATACTGGGGGTGTAGGGGTCGTGAGTGACGCCCCCACTGTTATAGCAATGACGGCTATACAGATTTGAGCTTACTAAGAGCAGTCGTGTGTTCTGGTCCAAGACCACAGCATCCACCAAATATGGAGCATCCACTTTTCTTCCAGCCTGTAGCGTATTCCAGTAGCGCCTGTGGTTCAATTATGTCTTCGAATTGCCAATTCGGCGCCACAAAATATCCACTGTCAGGGTAAGCCATCAACATACCTGAAAAATTATTCTTTATTACAACTAATGCGGCCTCAATTGCGTCAACTGAAGTGTGCATTATACCGATTGCATCGAAATTATATTGGCAAGCTTGAATCACAATATCCTCAAACGAGACAGACGTATCGTGCCAAGAGGTTAATGGAGCCGTCGGGGTTTCTCTTTTTGCTGATAACCCACACCAGATTGGTAAACTTGATTTGTTTGCACACTGAAAGAGGGGAGTCATTCGCGCTGGAATTGACATCATTTCAAGCAGAATTAGGTCAACCCCTTCGTTCTCAAAAATTGATATCATCTCGCTGTAACAATCTGATAGCTCTTCGGGTGAAATATCAGGTTGTTGTTTCGCGCCCTCAACCCCATCAGTAAATGGAAGCACGTGAGATATGGAGCCGGCAACAGACACATTCGCCCTTGTTTTCTGCCTTGCTTCAATTGCAGCGGAAATATTTAACCGATTAATCTGTTGAACTTCATTACCAAGTCCTGCTGGCCCAAGCATAAGGCGAGAACTTGCATAGCTATTCACAGTGATGATGTCAGCTCCAGCCTTGATGTAGGCAATGTGGGTCTCGACTAATTTGTCATAATCATCAACAGCGACGCATCCAGACCATTGCCCGTTACGCATTTTGGCGCCTCTGCGCTCAAGCTCGGTTGATACCCCGCTGTCCAGGATTATTGGTAACAGCCGTTCTCGCTTTTTAATTAAATCTGCGTAATAGTTTGTCATTGTTCTAATCTATCTGCCTTTTGGAGTGCTAGCTGCATTTTCAGTCACTTTTTACATTACGTTTTGCAAGCAAGGCACCTCAGTGAAATGGTGGATTGTGAGTCCTCCAAAAGGACATTAATAAAGTGCCACAAAATAAGTCCAGCGTAATTCTGGATATTTAATATTGCCCAACTTGTTTGGCGCCGCGATAAAATATTGTTTTCAGTGCCTCATTTGCTTCGTCTCGGAATTTAACATCGCTCTTGGCCATAACCGACGAGGGTCGGGGTGTGTGCTGATGGTATCCATAACTGTCTGAGCCTCTCGCTTGTTGGACAAATATTTTTCCATAAACAGAGCCAACGTTTGCTCCGATATATGACTGAATAGCGAAGCCAATTCGACGGCTCTTGGAGCTGTTATGGCCTGAACCGTGGACAACCCAAGGGTGATGGAGGGATAATTGGCCTGCTTTAAGCGTAATCGGTGTTGTCTCAGCCTCTGGAACGTTTTGTACGGTTTGTCCGCGAGTGAGTAAGTTTTCTTCGTCATAGGTGTCCAAGTGTTCGCGGGCGCCCTCTAAGTGACTTCCGGGCCACATGTACATACAACCATTTTCGGTTGTGACATCTGACAATGCTAACCAGGCAGTTACCCAGTTTTCAGGCTCAAGTCCTATGTAACGTGCGTCCTGATTCCAGCTTATAAAGCCTCGCTGCTCTGGCTCTTTAACAAACAACGTAGTGCCGCCTACTAAGATGTCCCTACCAATAAGACTCTCAACTGCATCAAGAATGTTGGGGTTGTGTGCTATTTTGTCAAAAAGTGTTGTTACATAGTGAACATTATTACGGTTTCGTCCCACTACTGCGTCTGGGTGCAATGCTTCTAAATCTTCAAGCTCTTGCCGAAGCGCCGCAGCCTCTTTTGGCGTGTATATATCAAGCGGAGTGATAAAGCCGTCACTATTGTATACGTCAATCTGTTCTTTGGTGAGTTGAGGCATCAAATCCTCCTGAATGAAGCTTTTAAAATTTTGTCCAAGCAGTAAATATATAGATATCGTGGCAACATGCATCTATCATTCCGATTAATAGCAGAAACTTGTCACAAAAAATGACCAGC
>ENA-OWPI01002552-OWPI01002552.1-marine-metagenome-genome-assembly--contig:-NODE-2552-length-16868-cov-6.650825_pt1 | contig 16868 bp, 19 predicted proteins | sample MGYA00238138_ERZ651775 | MGnify/ENA primary metagenome ERZ651775 (study PRJEB26906, sample SAMN06265043) | marine metagenome | isolation source: Helgoland LTER site | place: Germany:Helgoland, sampling...
GTTTTCCAATTTCGCGATGAGAAACAATACTTCGAGCATCTTTGTGAATAAATTCAACTGGATCTTCTACTGTAATTATATTTGCAGTTCTAGTTTTATTAATTTCATTTATAATAGCAGCAAGTGTTGTAGATTTTCCAGATCCAGTTGGTCCTGTTACTAAAACCAAACCTTTGTGCATATCAACAACATCATAAAGAGACTGAGGTAAATCAAATGCACTCATATCCGGAATTTTACTTTCAACTCTTCGTAGCACTGCTGCTGGTCCATTAATTGTTTTATAAAAATTTGCTCTGAATCTAAGCCCACTTAACATAACTGCTGAATCAAGTTCATGTGTTTTTTCAAATTTTAACACTTCTTTTTCATTACAATTCATTGCAATTAGGTCTTTAAGATCTTGGGCTGTAACAGGTGTATCTGCTACCTTTACAATTTCACCAGTTTGTCTGTAGGCCATTGGAGCACCTGCTCTAAGGTGAAAATCTGAAATTTTTTTATTATCTTTTGCTAGTTGTTCTAGTTTATCAAACATATTATTAGTTATTATAGAAAATATAATTATTTTATACTTTTATTTTTAAATAAACCCAATTTAGTCAGAATAAGATTTCGAGTATTAGTTGATTAATTGTAATAATATTATAATGATTCAATTTTGTTAGATTAATTTATGAAAAATCCATTTTCGAACTTATTTAAAAAAAAAGATCTTAAATCTGGTGAAGCTAACCCAGCACCTACGCCGAAAGAAAAGAAAAAAAAAAGTGGGTTTTTTGACAAATTCTTAAAAAATAGATTAGGTAAGTCTGCAGTTCAAGGTGAGGAAATTGTTGGCGTAGAACTTACTGCAAATGAAATTAGGTTAGCGCAATTAAGTTCAAATAAATCCAATCAATGGGTTTTAGATAAATTTTTTGTTCATGAAATCAAAGATATTCCAGAAAATAGTTCTGTTTTGGAAAACCAAGATAAAATTGGTGATGAGTTAAAAATAGCTTTGCAGAGATCTAAGATTTCTACAACTAATGCCGCAATAGCAATACCTGTAACAAGCGCAATTATAAGGGTTGTTACTGCACCATTGATGACAGATGAAGAGTTAGCTACCGCAATAGCTTCAGATTCTTTATGGGAAAATTTAGTTCAATTAACTGATAACTTAAATGACTATTCTATTTTTCATCAGGTTATTAATAAAGACACCACAGCTAATACAATGGAAATTCTATTTGTTGCGTCAAAACTTTCAGACATAAATAGTTATACTGCAATAATAAAAAAGGGTGGTCTTAACGCTGTAATTATTGATGTAAAATGTTTTGCCTTAAAATCAGCTATAGACCAAACTAATCAAATTGGAGGAACAATTGAAGAAAGTAACTTAACAGCTGTTTTAGAGTTTGGTTTAGATGAAAATTACATAATGATATTACATGAAAGTAATCCGATTATAACAGATATTTTTATTAGATCACAAGACAGAAACACTCTACTAAATTCAGACAATCAAGAAGAGATGGATGCTTTAGTTAGAAGATACACAACACAAGTAAAGCAAGCCATCCAGGATTTTGAAACTAAATATGAAAAAAGAATTAGAAATTTAAGAGTTGTTTCAAATTTAAAAAATGTTGAAACATATCTCGATAGTTTTAGAAGAAATTTAACTAATACAGGTTTTAATTTATTTGACCCTATCAGAGATATTAAAGTACCTGCTCAATTAGAAGAAAACGTTAAATTTGATAATAGATCATATTTTTCTACAGTCATTGGTTTAGCGTTTAGAAAATTGGATGTATTTGGTTACTTTAAATTTGTAACTGCTGTAAAAAATATTAACTTGTTACCAAATCGGGACAATATGATCGCCCAAAAAAAAGCAAAAGTTTTTTCAAATTTTGCATTCAAGGGGGTTATTGGTGGTCTAAGTATAATTTATATTGTCTTATTTGGATTGTCATTTTGGAATATAAAAACTTACAATGATAAACTAGTTGATTACGATGAAGTTATTACTGCCCATGAACTTAAAACGTTAGAAAATAAAAAAGTTCAAAAGGATATAGCATTTATTGTTAGAGCCTTAGATATAAGTAAAAATATAAAATCTAATAAAGTTATAAATTTTAGGGTTCTAGCCCAAATAGCTTCTGCAGTTCCTAAAAGAGTTAAATTTAATTCAATTGAATATGATGGAAGTAGTCAAATAGTTATAGAGGGTGGTGCTTTTAGTGACCAAGATATTTTAAAGCTAATTAGTAATTTGAATAATAAAAAACTGATTGCGCAGGCTTCTTTAGCAACGATGACGCTGCCTGAAGGAAATCAACAAGGCAAACAAGCAATGAAAGGCTTTAAAGTAGTCTGTGTATTGGAGAGTATCTAAATGGATTTAAATAATATTAAAGTAAGTGACATCAAAGAAAAGCTTCAAGCAATTGATAAGAAAACTTTAATTAAGTTTGGAATTGGCTTTGGAGGAGTAATAATTTTTTTAATTATTTATTACGCAGTTTTAAGTCCAATTGTAGAAGAAAAGAAAGCTCTACTAGATGATAAAGTTTTGAAAGAGAATGAAATTATTCAATTTCAAAATGAAATAATTACAAACAAAAAGAAGCTTAAAGAATTAGAACCAAAATATAAAGAGCAGTCTACATTGTTCCACTCTAAAGCAGAAGTTGAAGGTCTTTATCAAAGCCTCAGCAAATATGCTGGTGTGAATGGTTTAATAATTTCAAAAATAGAAAAAAAGAAACCAAAACCTGTATTAAAGTCTGGAGCTGCTGAACAAGCAGCTGAGTTATTAAATATAAATGATGTATCATATTTCAAAATACCAGTTGAATATGAAATAAAAGGTAATTTTTTAGGATATATTAAATTTAAAAGAGCTATAGCTAAATCAAAGAAAATGTTAAACTTTGACAAAGAAAGTATTAGTATAGTACAAAATGATACAACAGGGGCAATAATTGCAACTGGGGAACTAACGATTGTAGGAATACCAGATGAATTTTTTTAAAAACTTCTTAATTTTATTATTTGTTTTTAGCTTTAGTTTAGCTAGTGCTGATAACCATGATAAAAATGTTGAATTATTAAAGAAGGTAAAAGAGGTAACTGAAAATTTAGAAAGTAACATTATTGAGGATGAAGATGTTCCTCTTAACGATCCATTTGCAGGCAATGAAGGCTCTAACAATACTAATGTTGATCTTGCAACAGGTGAAGAAAGAGATGAAATGAGTTTATATAATTTTAAACTCTCTGGAATAATTTCAGGTAAAGATAATAGCTATATTAGTTTAGCAAATTCTTCTGGTGAGATTTTAACCCTAACCCTAGGGCAATATTTAGGTAAAATAAAATTAATTGATTTAAGACTAACTGAGGCGATTTTTAAAAAAGAAGATGAGACCTATATGGTGATCGATTTTAATCAACAAATAAGAGAGACAGATGAATATTAAAAAATATCTTCATTTATCACTTGTGTTAGTCTTGGGCTTAATTTTAAGTGGTTGCGCTCAAATGCAGGAACAGATTAAAATGAAAGATAAAAAACCTTTTAATCACAATACTCCTTTAATAAAAACTGACATGAGAACTGCAAAACAATCTGAAATTTCTAAAACACTTGAAATGGGTCCTAAACCAGTTGTTGGAAATATGAAGCGACAAAAGAGAAAGATTATTAGTTCTGAAACTCAAACAAATTATTTATTAATACCCGATTCATATCCTCAGTTAAAACAACGGATTACTTTAAAGTTTAAAAACTTAGATTTTAAAGAAACAATGATTTTAATGGGAAAAATTGGTGAGATAAATATGTTGGTTGGAGATGAGGTTGCAGGAGCAATTAGTGCTGAGCTAATAGATATTCCATGGGATAAAGCGTTACAAGCATTGTTAGATATGAAGAATTATGCATCTGATATCGATGTTGCAAGTAACTTAATTAGAATTCATTCACCAGCAGTTTTGACTTCACAAGAAAGTTACAAGTCAGAAAGAGCAATAGCAGTTAAAAATAAAGTTGAGATGGAAAATAGTGTTGAACCGATAATTTCTGAGATATTTAGACTTTATTATATTTCACCAGAACTTGCAAAAACTACAATGGAAGCATTATTTTCATCAGGTGATGGCGAAGGGTCATCTTCACCAATTAAGATTACAGAAGAATCTGCAACACGATCAATTATCGTAAGAGGTAAAAAAGAGGACCTAGATACAGTTGATAAAGTTCTTCAAGAAATCGATGTAAAAACAGAACAAGTTTTAATTGAAGCCTTTATTGTAAAAGCTAGTTCAGAATTTGAAAGACAGCTTGGTACACGACTAGGTGGATATTATTCAAGAAATGGTGAACAAGTTGGAGGTGTTTTAGGAGAAGCACAATCAGCAGGAACTTTTGATGAAAGTTCAGCAGCACTAGGTGGCACAAAATCTCAAGATATGTTAACAAATTTAGGTGCAGTTGGTGCAACGAGTGGAATAGGAGTTTTAAAAAAAACAGGTTCTGCTGTATTAAAAGCTGAAATAACCGCTTTAGAGAAATTAGGAATTGTAGAAACTATTTCAAATCCAAAAGTCTTTACTTTAAATAATCAGCCTGCATCGGTAACCCAAGGTAAAGAAATTCCTTACGAAGAATCTGGAGAAGGGGGAGCGTCAACAACCTCATTTAAAGAAGCGGCCTTAAAACTTCAAGTAACACCAAGTATAATTGGTGATGGTAATGTATTGTTACAAATTCAAGTTAATAATGATGATGCAGATACATCTCAAGAAAGTCCGCCAATTACTAAAATGGAAATCATTACTAAATTATTAGTTGCAGATGGAGATATAGTTGTAATAGGTGGAATTAAATCTGAAAATGTTACTAAAGGTAAAGAGCAAGTTCCAGGTCTTGGAAATGTGCCTGTAATTGGCAATCTATTAAAGTATAAAAAAGATCAAGATAAATTAGAGGAATTACTCATTTTCATAGCTCCAAGAATATTAAATTAAATGTTAAAAATTAGTAGAGATGCAGAAATAAATTTAATCAATATATTAATTGATCAAGATGTTATCTCGGGAAAAGATTTAATAGATATAAAAAAATTATCATCTGAAAACGATAAATCTCAAATAGAATCTGTTTTTGAATTAAATTTAACAGACGAAGAAAAAATACTAGATTTATTAACCAAAGAACAATCCTTAGAAACTGTTGACCTTTCAAGCTATGAAGTCACAGATGATATTAAGTCAGTCTTACCAACAAATTACATTAACATAAACTTTATTGCACCTTTTAAGGTAGATGACAAAACTTTACATATTGCAATCCCGGATAGCTCTAAATTAAGTTTGATGAGAAATTTAAAAACTATAACAAAAAAAGAAATAGAACTACATGGAGCTAAAGTTTCACAAATATCAGAATTTATTCAAAAAATTGAAGCAGACGGTGAAGTAACAAGCAGCTCAATCCAACAAAACAATCAAGAAAAAGTTAAAACTTTTGATTATGATGTTGATGAAAGTGCTGAACTTTTATCTGAGGCACCTGAAGAAGATATTGAGGCTATTGAAAACGAGTCTGATGTAATTAAATTTAGTACAGCTGTTGTTGCGGAAGCTATTAAATTAGGAGTTTCAGATATTCACATAGAACCATTTAGATTTTCATCACGAGTGAGATACAGACTTGATGGAATTTTGGCAGAACAGGAACATTTTTCAAAATTTTTACATTCTAATTATGGTGCAGTTGTTACAAGATTTAAAATTATGGGTAAACTAGATATTGCTGAAAGACGTCTACCTCAAGATGGAGCTATACCTTTTAAGATAGATGGAAAAGTTGTTGACTTACGTTTATCCATTTTACCAACAGCTACCAATGAAAGAATTGTAATGAGGGTTCTAAACAAAGATGCGGGTGATATTAGTTTAGAGCAATTAAACTTTGAAGAAACAGATTTAAAAAATTTAAGAAAAGCAATTCATGGAACTCAAGGATTAGTTTTAGTTACTGGTCCAACTGGTTCTGGTAAGACAACTACCCTTTATAGTATTTTAAAAGAAGTATCTAAACCACACTTAAATATTTTAACAGCTGAAGATCCAGTTGAGTATGAGCTTGATGGTGTAGGACAAGTTCAAATTAAAGATGATATTGGTTATGATTTTCAAAGAGCGTTAAGATCTTTTTTAAGACAAGATCCTGAGATTATTCTAATTGGTGAGATGAGGGATAAAGAAACTGTAGATATTGGATTAAAAGCTGCATTAACGGGTCACTTAGTTTTTAGTACTTTGCACACGAATGATGCACCAAGTTCAATTACTAGATTACAAAATATGGGAACCCCAGATTATCTTATCAGTGCTGCCGTAACTTTAATTCTAGCACAAAGGCTAGCAAGAAAAACTTGTCCAAACTGCAGAGTGACAGATGATAGCGTTACTCCTAAAGCTTTAGCGGACTTTGGTTTTACAATTGAGCAAGCCTCAAGAGCAAAAGTTCAAAAAGGCGAGGGCTGTTCTCAATGTAAAGATAGTGGTTATAAAGGTCGAATGGGTATTTATGAAATTCTAAGCGTGTCAAAACCAATCAAGGAAGCAATACTTAAAAAAGCAACCACTCCTGAAATTAAAGAGATTGCAGTCAATGAAGGATTTAGAACCATGCAAGATATGGGTAGAGAATTAATTTTAACAGGAGATTTGAATTTTATTGAATTTGATAGAGTTCTTTCTTCAGAGGGTTAACAAATGTCATCAGAAACATTCTCGTACAAAGGTATATCAGCAGGAAAATATATTGAAGGCGAAATAGAAGCTATTAATCAAGAGGAAGCGTCATTTAAACTTAAAGAAGAAAAAGTAATTATTACCAATCTTACTAAAGTTAAAAAGAAAAAAGCCGAAAAAGCCAAAAAAAAAGGCGGAGGATTTTCTTTTGGTAAAAAGGCAGTCAAACCAGAAGATGTGATGATTTTTTCAAAACAGTTTGCAACAATGGTTAAAGCAGGACTTCCAATTTTAAATGTACTTAAAATGCTAAGAGATCAAATAGAACATCCTACAATGAAAGAAATCATTGAAGATGTAAGAAAAAACCTTGAAGGTGGTATCACTCTTTCAACATGTTTTGCTAAGTATCCAAAGATATTTGACAGTGTTTATATCAACTTAATTAAAGCCGGAGAGGCCAGTGGTAAACTGGATACTTTCTTATTAAAATTAGTTGAGTCGTTGGAAAAAAGAGAGAAAGTAAAAAAGAAAATTAAAGGTGCCTTAACCTATCCTGTGGTTATGTTTTCTGTAGCAATTACAGTTATGGTGTTTATGTTAATCAAAGTAGTGCCAGTTTTTGCTAAAATGTACGAGGGTATGGGAGTAGCACTACCAACGCCAACAGCAGTTATTATGACTGCTAGTAATTTTATGAGAGGAACTGGTGGATTAACACTTGGAATAGTTTGTGTAATTTTTTATGTTATTTTTAAATATACTACAACAAAGATCCCAGCAGTTAGATACAAATGGCATCAACAAGTATTAAAGATGCCAGTATTTGGTGATATGATTTTAAAATCTTTAATAGCAAGAGTTTCACTTATTATGGGAAATTTAAGTGCGGCCGGTGTAAATTTATTAGAAAGTATTGAAATTGCAAAATCAGTTAGTAACAATGATGTAGTCACTCAAGCTTTAGAGAATGTAAAAAAAGGAGTTTTTTCTGGAGACACTTTGACAAAGTTGTTTATGAAAGAACCAGTTTTTCCTGCAACATTTAGTCAGCTAATTTCTGTTGGTGAACAAACAGGTAATTTGGATGAAATGTTTAATTCAGTATCAGCTTACTATGAGGAAGAGTTTGATACTGCGGTTGATAATATGTCGAGTTTAATTGAACCAATCATGATTGTATTTATGGGAACTATGATTGGTGGATTGATGATTGCGATGTATTCGCCAATCTTTAATGTTGGATCTATTATTGGTAGTTAAAATCTTTTAGTTAAGATTAATCGGTTAACCCAATCTTCTTTTGTAGTTTTAAAAACAACTTCATCCATTATTTGTCCAATAAAAAAAGTACCTAGTCCACCAGCTTTAATATCTGTTAATTTTCTAGGCTTTATGTTTTCAGGAATAACAGGCATACCTTTGTCGAATAGTTCCATTGTTAGAACTTTTTCTTGGTATTGAATTTCGACTCTCATGGTATCACCACTTGGTTTACCACTATAAGCATGTTTAACAATATTTTGTGCAGCCTCAGCTAACGCTAAAACTAATTCTTCTTTATTATCTTCAAATTCTGAAACTTGATCAAACAACCCTCTAGCAAAATTTCTTACATCTTTTAAGCTAGCAGAATCGACTGGAAATTCTTTCTGATCTTTAATTTCCATCAATCTAAATTTAAGATTTGTTCTAATTTTGCCATCATAATTACTTTTAGAACAGATTTACTTATTTCTTTTAAAGTTACTTTAGTTCCAAGCTCAGTTGCTTTTTGATGACTTTCTATTAAAACTGAAATTCCTGAAGAGTCCATGTATTCAACATCTTTTAAATTAATGTGAACTTCCTTGCCCGCTTCTATTAAAGGAAGAATAGCATCTTTTGCTTTGTCTGTTACATCCATATCTATTTCACCGTTAAGAAAAACGGTTGAAATGTTATTTTCTTCTGTAACTTGATAAGACATATATTCGCTTTTTACGATAAATTTTAATTAAACGCTAGTAATAACACCCATTTTGGACTATTAGATTGTTGTTAAAGTAAGGTAATGACATAATTTCCATACTTTACAAAAACAAAGAAGATTAATAAAGTTTAAGTATAAAATATAGGAAATTAAATATATGAAAAAAAATAACAAAGGTTTTACTCTTATTGAGCTACTAGTTGTTGTAGCTATTATTGGAATTTTAGCTGCAGTAGGTGTTGTAGCTTACTCAGGATATACATCGGGTGCTAAAAAAAGTGCTGCTAAATCAAATCATGCATCAACTTTAAAATATATTGCTGCCGAAACTAAGAAATGTGACTTAGGTGAAACAAAAGTAATGAAAGATCCAGCAGGGACAAAACAATTAACTTGTTCAGGTAAAACTGGATCAACTGTAATGGCGGCTGCTGCATTAGCTCTTTCAGATTTTAAAAATCCTTATGCTACAACTGAAAAGGCAGTTGATAATACTAAAACATCATCTAATGCTGGTTATGTAACAATGACAGCTTCTGGAAATGAAATTACAATTGTAACATGTTTTACAGATGGTGTTGCTAGTTCTGAAACATCTTGTCCAACAGGAAGTGGTGGTGAAGTAAATACTAAGACAAGTAAATTACTTGTAGAGTAATAACCTTACATTGAATAATTCTATTACGACTACCAAAAGCTCTGGGTTTTCACTTATTGAGCTTTTGGTTGTTGTAGCTATCCTGGGTGTTGTTGCTGCAATTGGTACTGTTAGTTATAGCGGTTACGTTTCATCTACTGAAAGAAAATCAGCAGAAAATCTTATGAGACAAGTAGCTTTAGGTCAGACAGAGTTTTATTCAGAAAATGGAATTTATTTTTCCAATACTGGTTGTGGTGCTGCCACAGCTACGGTTGCTCACTCTAAAGAAATTGAATCAGATTTACTAGGGGACTCAAAGTCAATCATAGATTCAAATAAAAATGAAGCTAACGCAGGTTACTTAATTTGTGTGAAAGACGACAATACTTCTAAGTATATAGTATATGCTATAGAAAAAGATGATGACAAAAGCCAAGCTGGTGACTGCAAGTTGAGCTTAGATGGTAATGGTTCTTTAACAAGAGATCCAAAGTGTTAATCCATGAATTTAGAAAATATTAAAAATTATTTTTCAAAAATCCTTGAAGGGGATATTTCTAAAAAAGAAAAAATCTTTATCACAGCTAGCTTAGGCTGGATTATATTTATTGGCTATTTAACTTGGTGGAATGGTTTAAGAGCGCCTAGTTTAGACAAAAGTTTTAGGTGGGATGAGTGGTTTTGGTTTGGAATTGTTCCAGCTCTTTCCCCGTATATATTTTTTTATATATGGAAAAAAAAAGACACAGAAGATCAATAAAATAACAATTTTTATTCACTTATTTACCCATAATGATCTTAATTCATATAGATTTAACTAAAAAAAGTAGCTAAGTTTTTCTATTAAAAAAACTATTAAGGAAAACTATGAAAAAAATATATTTAACATTATTTCTGTTACTTTTTTCAACTAATGTTTTTGCAGCTCAAACTCAAATAGCACAAGTGAACGGTATGATGTGCATTAAATGTCAAAAAATGGTGACCAAAGCACTTCAAGCTGCAAGTCCAAATGCAACGGTTAAAGTTTCTTGGCCCGAAGGTGTTGCGGTATCTTCTTTTGAAGATAAATCTAATCTGACAGATGATGATTACAAAGAAGCAATTGCTGGTACAGGTTTTGAGGTGATAAAAGTAGTAAGTGTTGAAAAAATTATTACAGATGCAGGTGAAGCTAGAAAATTAGTAGATTAAAAAAATTTAATAATGACTGCAGCTGAAACTCAGATTTTACTCAATGAGCTGCAGTCAAAAATAGATAAACTTCCCACCAAAGGTACTTTAAAAGCATTAGAGTTTAGACTTGATGCTATTTTACAAGCTAATTTAGATACATTCTGGTTATTAATTTGTGCCATCCTTGTTTTTCTAATGCAAGCAGGCTTTATGTGTTTAGAGTCTGGTTTATCTCGAAATAAAAATAGTATTAATGTTGCGCTTAAAAATGTAACTGACTTTGGAATAGCAGTTGTTGTTTTTTGGGCATTTGGTTTTGCTCTAATGTATGGAACAAGTGTTTCAGGATTATTTGGTAATAAGTTTTTTTTCTTTACCACAAAAGTTGCAGGCTATCAGACATACTTTGTCTTTCAAGCCATGTTTGTTGCAACAGCTGCAACTATTATCTCTGGTGCAGTTGCTGAAAGACTTAAGTTTTTTTCTTATATAATAATAACATTCTTAGCCTCAGGTTTTTTCTATCCAATTGTTGGTCATTGGTCTTGGGCGTTTAATTTTGAAAACCCTGAAGAAAAATTTGGTTGGTTAGGTCAATTAGGTTATTTAGATTTTGCAGGCGCTTCAGTTGTTCACTCTGTTGGAGGTTGGATTGCTTTATCTGTCCTATTAATTGTAGGTAATCGTACAGGAAGATTTAGAGAAGATGATACAAAAAAATCATTTCAAGGTAGCAACACACCAATAGCAGCACTTGGTGCTTTAATTTTATGGTTTGGTTGGTTTGGATTTAATGGGGGTGCGAATGGTGCAATGGATTTAAAAATTCCATTAATCTTAATAAATACTTTTTTATCGGCATCCTTTGGACTTATTTTTTCAAGCATTATGGGTATTCTTGTTTTAAAAAAACCTGAACCCTTATTTATGATCACAGGTCCACTCGCTGGACTAGTTTCTATCACTGCTTCATGTGCATATGTAGATCCTGCCGATGCAATTTTAATTGGAAGTATTGGTGGAATTGTTTCGGGCTCAACAATTGTATTACTTGAGAAAGTTAAAATTGATGATGTTGTTAGCGCTATACCTGTTCACTTAGCCTGCGGTATCTGGGGAACAATTGCAGTTGCTTTATTTGGAAATTTTGAAATGATGGGTGTTGAAAAGACAAGACTAGAACAATTATATATTCAATTAATTGGAATAGGGTCAATTGGAAGCTTTTGTTTTTTTGGATCGTATATAATATTTAAAACAATCAACTCATTTTTTCCACTGCGGGTCAGTAAAATTCAAGAAGAACTTGGTTTAAATATTTCAGAACATAATGCATCAACAGACACTCATGAATTATTAGAGGTATTAACTAAACAAGCAAAATCAGAAGATTATTCAAGTCGTGCACCACAAGATCCTTTTACTGACAGTGGAATAATAGGCACACAATACAATGTGTTGATGAATAAATTGGAGCAATCAGAAAAACAGAAAAATAAATGGAAGAACAGAGTTTCTCAGGAAATAAAACTCGCAATGAATGTCCAAAAACGTTTAATGCCTAAAAGAGATATTGAGAATTATCCAATATTTGGATTAAACATTCCTGCAAGAGAAATTTCAGGAGATTTTTATGATTTTTACTTACACGATGATGAGGTATATTTCACTTTATCTGATGTGTCAGGTAAAGGAGTTAATGCTGGAATGGTTATGGCAAAAGCAATTACTCTATTTAAGATTTTTGCTAAACAAAAATTTAAACCAAATGAAATTTTATTAGAAATGAATAACGATTTAAAAGAAACCAATCCTGTTGGAACATTTATTACTTCAATTGTTGGAAGGTACAATATGAAATCAGATTTAGTCGAAATTGCTAATGCAGGTCATCAGCCAGCTTTATTAAAAATCAAAAAAGAATTTAAAGAATTTCCTTCAAGCTCAATGCCATTAGCAGTCACAAAACAAAAAGATGAAAGTGTATATAAATTAGAAAGCTTTAATCTTAATGGAGGTAGAATTTACTGTTTTACTGATGGATTTTCTGAGTGCATGGATGAAAATAAAAAAGAAATTGGAATTGATGGTGTTAAAGAACTAATTATTAAACATCAAAATTCTTCATTAAAAAAAGAATTAGAAGATGCAACTGAGGAAATTCGACTTAAGAGCCTAAAAAAAGATACAATAGAAAAAGGTATTAAAGAAAACAATGATATTCTTGATGATGACTTAACAATAATTGGTATTGGTAAATAAAATCAAAATGGTCACATTTAATTTTTAAATAAGTCATTTTAAACTTTAATTATAAATAAATTTAGATAAATATCATTTTTAATGAAAAAAATTTATTTTCTTTTGTTTTATTTTATGCTTTTGACTGGATGTGCTCAAAATTTAGCATTATTAGGTCCTGCATTTTCGGTAGTTAAAACTGGTGGAATTCAACATGCAATTGTTGGTGAAACAATAAATTACGGAGTGAAGAACAAAACAGGTAAAGATGTTAGTGAACATGCAATGAGTTTATTATCAGATGAAGTTGAGATCCAAGAGTGTGATAATACATATAGTAACAATCTTCAAAAATTATTTTTTGTTAAATCCAAAGCTTCAGATTGCAAAAAAATTCAATAAATAAAAATTCCTTCTAATAAAATATTATATAGTTTTATTTAAGATAGACATAAGGTTTAATCTCTGTGAAAATTATACTTAATAAAACATAAATTGTTCAAATGACTAAAAATACAAAAGCATATATTATGTTGATCCTTGCAACATTATTTTGGGCAGGAAATTTTACTATTGGTAAATTTGCATTCACAGAAAATATACCCCCTTATTCATTAGCTTTTTTTAGATGGACTTTAGTTTGGATAATATTGTTACCTTTTACCTACAAAGAATTTCCTAAAATAAAGAAGGAGGTTAAGGGCAATTTATTATCGTTTTTTATTTTAGGTTTTACTAGTGTTGGAATATTTTCTGCATTCACCTATAACGCACTTAATCATACCCAAGTAATTAATGCTTCACTTTTTAATACTGCAATTCCAGTTTCAATAATTTTTGTTTGTTTTCTACTTAAGATTGAAAAAACAAATATTTTTCAAATATCTGGTTTGATAGTTTCAGTTCTAGGAATTTTAGCAATTATCACTCGTCTTGATTTAGATATTTTATTAACTTTAAATTTTAATAAAGGTGATATTTATATGTTAATTGCAATCATTTCTTGGGGGATTTATTCTGCATTTTTAAAGAAAAAAACAATTAACATATCTTTACTTTCACTTGTTCAGGTTGTTTGCACATTTGGTTTAATCATTCTTTTTCCAGCTTTTTTATTTGAGCTAGCTCAAGGAAAAACAATTGAAGTGAATAGTAATCTTTTTTATATCTTGCTTTATATTGCAATATTTCCAAGTATTGGCTCTTATTATTGTTGGGCTGGAGCAGTCTCAATCATTGGAGCTAATAGGGCTGGAATTTTTTTATCATTAATTCCATTATTTAGTACAATTTTTGCAATGATATTTTTTAATGAAAAATTTTTATTTTTTCATTTCATTGGTTCAGTTTTAATTATATTAGGTTTATTTTTATCAAACAAAAAAGTTACAAATGCTTAAAGTTGCAATTTTAGATGATTATCAAAATGTTTCACAAGAGTTTGTGGATCTTAAAAAGCTATCTGGAAAATATGAATTTAAGATTTTCAGTGAGCCTTTTGTAGATGAAGCAGAGGCTATTGAGCAATTAGCAGATTTTGAAGCTTTATTAATTATGCGAGAGCGAACGCCAATTACTAAAAATTTAATAGATAATTTAAATGATTTAAAATTTATTATTACAAGTGGTTTAAGGAATAAATCAATCGACTTGGATGCTGCAGAAAAAAGAAAAATTATAGTTTGTGGTACTGAGATGAATACAAATCCAACACCAGAACTTACTTGGGCCTTGATTTTAGGTTTAGCTAGAAATTTCAAAGAAGAGTTCGATAATATGTACCAAGGTTATTGGCAAACAACCATAGGGTTTGAGTTAAAGGGAAAAATTTTAGGATTAATTGGTTTAGGGCGTGTGGGATCACAAGTTGCTAAAATTGGAAAAGCTTTTGGCATGGAAGTTATGGCCTGGAGTGAAAACTTAAATTTAGATACTTGTAAAGAACTTGACGTACTACCTTGTAGCAAAGAAGACTTAATTAAAAATTCAGATGTAATTTCAATTCATGTGCAAGGAGGTGAGCGTTATAAAGATTGCATTACAATTAAAGAGTTTGATCAAATGAAAAAAACTGCATTATTGGTAAATACCTCAAGGGGTACAATAGTAAATGAAGATGATTTAATTATTGCATTATCAACCAATGTAATTGCCGGTGCTGGAATTGATGTTTATGAGAAAGAACCACTGTCAGAAGGTAATAAATTAAGATTTTTACCGAATGCATTGCTTACACCACATATTGGATATGTGACTGCTGAAAACTATAATATTATTTACACCCAAATGATTGAAGATCTTGAGGCCTGTACAAATGGTAAGCCTATCCGTGTTATCGAAAAATAATGGAGCTACCAGTAGTTAACCACAAAGACTATGTTGCTAAAATTGGAGATGATCACAAGTTTCCAATTAATAAATTTGGTGAACTAGCTAAATTTTTAATTGATCAAAAAGTTGTTAAAAAATTTCATAACCCTATTGCTTGTTCTTTTGAGACTTTAAATAGAGCTCATTCTACAAATTACATAAATGATATAAAAAATAAAACTTTAGATAAAAATAAAATTAAAAAAATTGGTTTTCCATTAGTTGATAGCGTGGTTCAAAGATCTTTGGTTGCAACTGGGGGAACCGTTTTAGCATCAAAACTTGCATTAAATTATGGAGTTGCCTGCAATACTGCAGGCGGCAGTCATCATGCTAATTATGATGGTGGTGCTGGTTATTGTGTATTTAATGATGTGGCAGTTGCAGCGCATTACTTATTAGATAGAGGATTTGCAAATCGAATTTTGATAGTTGATTTAGATGTGCATCAAGGAAATGGAAATTCTGAAATTTTTAAAGATAATAGACATGTCTTTACTTTTAGTATGCATTCAAAGACTAATTATCCTGCTAAAAAATCAATTAGTGATTTAGATGTTGAGCTTGAAGATAATCTTGAAGATGAAGCATATATAAAGGCACTTAAATTTTATTTAAATGAATTAAATAACGAAAACTTTGATTTTATTTTTTATATAGCTGGTGTTGATATTCATTTTAATGACCGATTAGGTAAATTAAAAATTTCAGATGAAGGAATACGTCAGAGAGACGAACTAGTGGTTGAGAATTTTTCTTCAAAAAAAATACCTATTTGTGGCGTTTTAGGGGGAGGCTATAATAAAGACTTTAATAAATTGGTAGAATTACACTCTATATTACATCAATCTTGTGCTAAATTAATTTAAATTATGACAAAGAAAATTAATAAAGATTTAACTTCTGAACAAAAACTAGTTTTATTTGAAGAGGGCACAGAAATGGCTGGAACAAGTGAACTAAATCATGAAAAAAGAGAAGGAAGTTTTCACTGTGTTAATTGTGGAGTAAAATTATTCGATTCAAACACAAAGTATGAAAGTGGTTCAGGTTGGCCATCTTTTTACGAATCTTTACCTGATGTTTTTGAAACTAAAACAGATCATCTATTAGGTTATGCAAGAACAGAGTATCATTGTAAGCAATGTGGTGGTCATCATGGCCATATCTTTGAAGATGGGCCCAATCCAACTGGCAAAAGATACTGTAATAATGGTGTTTGTTTAGTATTTAAGGAAAAAAAAAGATAAACTCATTTTAATAACCAAAGTCTTAAATAAATCTTTTTACTTTAATTAATTTAAATTTTTCAGATTTTTAAAGCTAAACAATGAATTATTTTAACAGTTCTTGTAATTTATTTTCTTTTTCTAAAGCTCTTGTTTCATCGTAACCACCAATGTGTTGATCATCAAAAAAAATTTGTGGAATAGTTCTTTTACCGTTAGCTTTTTTAATCATTTCATCCATTGCACCTTCAACTGTTGCAATATTAATTTCTTTATATTCAACATTGTTTCTAGTTAACAATTTTTTTGCAGCATCACAGTAGTTACAAAGTGGACCTGTATATATGGTTACTGATTTCATATGTTATAAATAGTCATTCTTTTTAATTTTACTAGTTATTTCTTTTCTAGAGTATTCAAATTTTTTTCTATGCTTGATACTTTTTTGATTAACTCTTTTTCTCCACAATCTAAA
>ENA-OWPI01002553-OWPI01002553.1-marine-metagenome-genome-assembly--contig:-NODE-2553-length-16864-cov-4.768273_pt1 | contig 16864 bp, 13 predicted proteins | sample MGYA00238138_ERZ651775 | MGnify/ENA primary metagenome ERZ651775 (study PRJEB26906, sample SAMN06265043) | marine metagenome | isolation source: Helgoland LTER site | place: Germany:Helgoland, sampling...
GCGCAACACGACCCAGTCTAGTACTGTTCTCGCGCGCCCTGTGTGCCCGCATGTGTGCGATAGCGATAGCGCTCGCGTGCCCGCATCCCCCCCGTACGCATGCTCCTCGCCCTCACACGCAAACAGGTCCACCGGTCAGCGCAACACGACCCAGTCTAGTACTGTTCTCGCGCGCCCTGTGTGCCCGCATGTGTGCGATAGCGATAGCGCTCGCGCAACAACACCCTCCTTCCTCTCCCCCTGCGGCGCTCCCCTCCCTCCCTCCCTCCTCCTGGCTCACAACCTCCTCGTCCCCCGCGTTCACTAGTGTGAGGTGGTCAGACTCGTCCACGCAGGCCGCGGCTAGTAGTATCCCTTAGCACATGTCCCTCACTTCCCCCCTTTCCCCCGCACACAGCTTTGTACCAGGTCCTCCAGTAATAAACATTCATTTGGCCCGGGGTCAGGAATGCCCATTCTGCAACAGCACTGAATTTCAGCATTTGCTGACATGCGACACATGCCAGAGTGTTACACACGTTAACTGTTATTTCACGATGGAATCTGATAATGCGACACACTACACGACGCACCCTTCTGACTGGCGGTGCCAGGACTGCGGTGGACCTCAACGTGATATGGATCTTGGCGTAAAACGTGGCCATCTGGTCAACCGGAAAGTCTCCTTCCGTAATAATAAGGATCCTGTCTGTTTCTGCTGCAAAAAGACAGATAACCAAGAACAGATGCTCAGTTGCGACACTCCATCCTGCACCATACATGCACACGTATCCTGCTACTTTGTGACGGGATCTGAACAGGAGCAGGATTGCCTTGGGGACATGGCCGACTGGTCCTGTCATCAATGCAGCGGGTGCCAGATTCCGGCGCTGGCTGCGGTAGGGGGGCCGGCTGACAGAACTCCAACAGGCCCTAGTGGTGACACACATTTGATTAAAATGCAGGGGACACCTCCTGCTTCTAATCTCGGGGGATGGGGAGGCACTTCGTCGAGAGCAAAAGACATGCCATTGCCGACTGACATAAGAAAACAGGTGCTGCATCCGGCTATTGGCGCTCCTACTCTGAATGAGGGGCAGCCATCAGCCTCTAAACGACATGCTGGCCCACGACCCGTTGGCGGCGGTTTTCGGGGACCTCAGGGGTGAGATCTCTAGTGCCGATCATGGGAGGCAGACAGACCTCATTGGTGCGGTGCACCTATTCCCATCGCCGGGGGCGGCTGCAGCACCTCACCCAGTGGGATGGGAGGGACAACAGCTGAGGCTGCCAGAGATGAAACCGACGACTGGAGAAAAGGGCAAGAGGAAGTTGGAGACCTCATTAGATCCTTTTAGCCTACAAGATGGGCAAATACCAGGCCGAGAACTACCCAAAACCGAAGAGGAAGAGGAAGAGAAAAGGAGAAAGAAAGACAGAGACGGAACTTCGAATCCGCCCCCTCCTCTTAGTGGGATGAGGCTGAAGACTAAGAGGAGGGGGCGGATTACCTCAACGAAACAGGCAACATTAATAAGCCCTGCAGCAAGACCACAGGAAAGTGCGGCGGCAGAAGGAGCACCGTCCAAAAGTGGAAACAGCGGCAGAAGTAGCATTCCAAACTGGGACGAACGATTAAGACATTATTTAGATCGTGTAGGAGATCGTTTTGATCAACGTGATGAACAAGAGAGACTAAACAAACTAGAAGCTACACATAAAAAAAAAACTACAGATAAAGAAGATAAAGAAGATAAAGAAGATAAAGAAGAACACAACAAAACCATACGCAATAAAAGATGGTTGAATTTTTTTGCTCAAGATACCTCTGCCTTCTTAGAAAAGGTTGTTGAGTTTTTTTGTGACCTGACCGATGCACAAATCGAAGGCAAATATTACGATAATTTTTTACAATTAAACGCTCTTTTAAGACAAAGTGATAACAGATTGAAATCTATTAACGTAGAAGAAGTAAAATTAACCGAACCAGAAAAAGAAACTCTGAAAACGCAGTTGCTAAAATTTAAAACATTGAACAAAAAACTCAACGATAATGAAACTATTAAAATGGTCTTGGACAAGGGGAACGTCATCGCACAGCTACGAGTCTCCCTGCAGCCCCACCTCAATAAAGACGAGATTTCCTGGGACCAGGCCTCGTCGCTCCTCAGGCAGATGCCCCTAGAAGACCTTCAAAGTGCCCTGGACTCGACCAATGTGCAGCCCTTCTGGGAGCGGGTCAAAAAGAATAACGGACTACAAGGTGGATCAATAAACAAAATGCAACTAATTAAAGAACAAATCAAAATTATTAAAGATAAATATAAAAATACTAAATTAGATAAATATCTCATACAAATTGATAATCTTAAACATAAAATTATATTACAAACATTTACTGATAAACTTTTAAAAATTAAAGAAAAAATTAAAAATTACAAAACTGAAATGAAAGCAAATCCTAATAAAAAAGCCAAATATATTAAAAATATTGATAAACTTGTTGAAAAGTTTAATGTTCTTAAACAAGAACAAGATACACTAAAACAAAATATAAAACTCAAGCACACTAAAAAATCAATTAAAGATCCTAAACCAGCTAAAGATTCTAGACCCACTAAAGATTCTAAACCCACTAAAGATCCTAAACCCACTAAAGATCCCAAACCCACTAAAGATCCTAAACATACTAAAAAATCAATTAAAGATCCTAAACCAGCTAAAGATCCTAAACCAGCTAAAGATTCTAGACCCACTAAAGATTCTAAACCCACTAAAGATCCAAAACATACTAAAGATCCTAAACCCACTAAAGATCCTAAACATACTAAAGAAACTAAACCCACTAAAGATCCTAAACATACTAAAAACCCGACTAAAGATCCCAAACCTACTAAAAACCTGACTAAAGATCCCAAACCTACTAAAAACCTGACTAAAGATCCAAAATCCACTAAAGACTCTATTAAAAACCCCCCAAACCCACTAAAAACCCAACTAAAAATCCAAAATCCACTAAAACAACATTAAACACACACCAAATACACTAATTTAATTTATTTTTATTAAACAAATGTCTAAACTCACATTTGGTATTGAAATGGAACTTTTTATTAAATTAGATAAAAATCTTTATACACTCATTTACAATGAAATTATTACAAATAATTGTCATACTATTCAAGAACTACTCAATCATATTTATACACAAATTAAAAGAGTAAATCCTTTCAGTTATGTTTATGATACTGCATTTTCTAAAAATGTAAATTCACAACAATTTACTAATACTAAATTAACTACAGAGGATACTTATGTTATTATTTTAATCATTTCGCATATCATTTGTAAAAATAATCATTATCATTCTTTTTCTTTATTTGATAAATTACGAAATGATGATACAAATCCTTTAATATTACCTAACTGTAAATCTAAAATTAATTGGTTTTATGATGAAGATACAAGTCTCGCAGTTAAACATTCGAATTATTCAAATATTTATAAAACTATTAAAAAACTACTTAAAGGAAAATTAATACCCGATAACCACGTTCCTTATACTGAATTTGTTTCTTCTGTTTTTTCTAATTCTGAACAAGTTAAGATAGGTGTAGATTTATTAATGAATTCTTTACAAAAAAAACTTAAATTAACACCTTTTCACGCTATACAAACATCAAATCATATTCATTTTAGTATTAAAGATAAAAAATTAGGTATTACTAATCCTTACATAATCTTTCAAATAACTTATGTTTTTTATATTCTTCAAAATTTTATTTATTTAATTTGCTTACCTAACAGAAGAACATCACATTACTGTAGACCTTTACAAACAATTGATTCCAATATTAAATCACTAGATAACTTAACAATAAACGAATTTTTTAATATACCTATCAGTTTTGAAACATCATCTTATACTGATACAAAACAATATCTTACAATCGAAGAACAACTACGTATAGAAGAATTATTAGAATCACAAAATCAACAATTAAGATCATTGCTTGAAACTCCTAAACAATTAATAAAAAAAATTGATACTATTCAAAGAAAAATTGATAAATTAAGTAAAATAAATCCCGAAGATTATGTTTCAAGTCCATCAAATAGTCCTAGAACTTTCTGTATTCCTTATAAAAATTTATTATTCAAAGATAAATTAATTTTATTAATGCATATTTATCAAAATAAAGCTAATTATAGATTCTCACATTTACACAATAAAAACGCATATATTATTGATCCATGTCAATATGTTAACAGATATAGTATTCTTAATTTATATAAACTCTCTACAGGCGATTCTTGCACTTTAGAATTACGTGCTAAACACGGGTCTAATGATTCCACGGAAATCAAATATTTTTGTGATCTAATTGAAAAGTTTTACGAAATTGCTTTACAATTAGATAAAGATAAACCACTTTTAGAATCACTTACCGAAATATTAGATATAGATGATTTAATATCTTTTAAAAATATTGATCCTAAAGATCTTAAATCGCAGTATTCTACATTAAAAACTACTTTTTTACCTAAATTATTACATTCTATATTTAAAGATGATTTAAAATCAATTAATTATTGGTTAAAACATTTAGATATTGTTAATAATTTAGATTTATTATAATATTTATAAATAAATGAGTGCCTATACTAAAGAACAATGTATAGAATTTTTAAAAGAATATAAACAATTTAAAAAAAAAACAATCACACGTGTTAAAAATCCAACTACAGGAAGATACTTAACATCATCCACAACTATTGATGGTATTAAAGAAAAATGCAAAGAACAACATCAAGTAGAATCAAAATCTAGTTCTAGTAGTTCTCCTACAGTTAATTTTAACAATATTATTCCATTGTTTAAATTACCATTTGATAAAAACATTATTAATGCGTATGTTCCAAATTCTACTGATGCTATTAAAATTATTACAAAATATATTAAAACAAATCCAACAGATCCTAATGTTATACAATATAACAATATTTTAAAATATATTAGAGAAATTATTCCTGATTATAATCCACTTGAATGGGACAAAGATAGTACAGATATATTCGCAATGTTTAATCTTACATATACCGAAAGTTATCATTTAGATCGTGATCAACAAAATGTCAACAACAATATTAAAGGTGTTATTAATCGCAAACCTATTGAATATTTTAAAGATTTTGTATTTAACAATAATGACATTACAGATCGTAATATTGCTCTTAAAGTTATTCTTGAAATTATTCTAGAATATAATTCTCATATACCATATATAACTGAACGTATAGCTAATGCTAATCAAATATTAGATCTTTTATTACAAGATCAGGTAAAAAAATCATTTAGTTCTTTATCCATTTCATTTTCAAAAACACCTTCACCCAGATCTAGTTCTAGTGATAAAAAAGATCAATATATTAAATACTTATTACATACAGAACCTATAGTCGTAAATGAAGATGATCCTATATCAGGTGATAATTGGGATGATATGGATTCTACAAAATTAAAACACGTTATTAAAGTATTTTCTAACAACAAAACATATGCTTTTTATGTCAAAGATCTTTATAAAATGTGGCATAATACTGTTAAAACAAATGATCCTAAACAACCTTTTGCAAATCCATATAATAGAGAACCTTTTACCGAAGAACAAAAAACTGAAATATTTGAAAAAATGAAATTAATGTATCCATCTATTAAACGTCCAATATTATGTAAAACACGTAAAGATATTAAATTAGTTATTAATCATTTACCTAATGATTTTGCAGTTGAAATACAATATACAACTGGACAACTCAATATCCCCCTTGTGAATATTGATATTCCTATGAGACACGTTCATATTAGTGATCTTAGATACTTTCCACCTGATATTATTGATAAAATTAAAGCACTTTTTGATAATAATAAAATATTAGGTAAAAAAATACCATTCAAATTACACAAAGCATTCGAACAATATAATAATAAAAATTTAACGAATGAAACTACTTACAAAGATTTTTGTAATCTTTTATTTTAAGAACCTATACAACCAACAATAATCTTCGTTCGCTAAAAATGTTGAAAACTCTTTATGATGATTTTCGGTTTTATTATCTTCTTTTTCTACAAATTTCATTTTCTTATAAAATTCTACATTACCATTTTTTCTTTCAATACACACTGTAAAATAATCTTTGTCATTATATATATTTAATAAATAATTCAATCCTAATTTTCCAAACCCTTTACGTTCATATCTATGATCTATTAACATAAACTCAATTGATAGAAAATTACCTACATTATCATCTTTATAATGTCTTTCGTAATATATTATATATCCTATAACTTTCTTATCTACACATATAAATATTCCTTTCCAATATGGAAATATAATAATATTACTACACATATTATTTTCATAATATTTATTCCAATTACTAAAACTACCTTTTTTATCATTTGAATATAACCAAGCATTAATATCATTAACATAGAATTTATTTTGTTTTGATAGTTTATATATTATTGTTTTATGAACTTTATCCACAAAATTTATATTTATACAATTCATTTTGCTCATCATAAAATATTACTATCATTTTTTTATATAAAAATGATAATATTATTATTTTTAACATAATGAACATTTGGCAAGAAGAAGATTGGCAACTTAATCACAAAACTCTTAATGAAATATTTCCTTTCATACAACTAGGATTACAAAAATATATTAATAAAGATATTACTATCAAAATATTATCAATTATCTATCATAATGATATTTTCAATTCACCTATTAGACCTATAAGACCACCTCACACTATTCCTAATGCACCTAAAAGACCTACAACAGTTAGAAGAAGAATAAACTTATCGTAAAAATGATATTTTAATTAATAATTTTTATTATTAATGGATGACATACAAATATATTATACACTTAGCTGATATACATATACGAACTGGAACTGAAACATATTCAAGATATAATGAATATTTAACAGTTTTTGAAAATCTTAAAAACTCGTTATTATTTAATAAAATAAATCAAGATAATGCTATTATTTTAGTAGCAGGCGATATATTTCACAATAAAAATAAAGTAGAAAACTTCGGTCTTAACCTTTTTAAACAACTTATAACTATCTTAACAACTATAGCAACTACTGTTATTATACCTGGTAATCACGATTTTTTACAACAATATCCAAATGATCCTAGTCTCTTAGATTCTATAGTATTAACTAATATAGAAAATCTATATTATCTTAATACTACTACTACAATTACTTTAGGTAATATAGGTATTTCTACAATATCAGTTAAAGATACTTTAATACCCGGAGAAGGATCGGGTATTATTAAAGATCTACCAGATTTTCCAAATACTTTTGATAAAAAAATAAAAACAAAAGTAGCATTATTTCACGGTTCTTTTTGTAAAACTTATTTTAATCATAATCAAGAAGTTGATTCTAATAATTCATATCCATTAGAAATGTTAAAAGATTTTGATATTGCTTGCTTAGGTGATATACATTTACATCAATCAAATATATACAAAAATTGTTCGTATGCCTACTCAGGATCACTTATTCAACAAAACTTTGGTGAAGATATAATAGATCATGGTTATCTTATTTGGAATATTAAAACTAAAAAATCTATACATATACCGGTATTTAATCCATATGGATTTGTTATTCTTAAACATATTAATGATATTTGGAATATTAAATATAAAAATAAACTAATACCAATTAATGATATTCTAAACAACCCTAATTTTCCTACCAATATCTCAATCCGTATTGATGGAACATACAATAATATTGATACGTTGTATAATAACCTAAAAACTTACAATATAACTATTACAGATTTTAAAAATCTTATTACTTCCATATCTAAACCTATTCAAAATACACCTAATCACACTACAGATACTAATTATTTTAAACTATATTTTAATGATCCAACTATTACTGATTATATTGATAATCCACATAAACTTTATTTACCTTCCAAATATAAAAAACAAAATGAAAAGATAGCTCAAACAATAACAATTTACCAAAATGCCATAGAAACTGATAATAAAATTAAAATTTCAAATAATAATTTCGTTATTAAAACCTTAGATTTTGAAAATTGTTTATGCTATAAAATGGATAATAAAATTAATTTTCAACAACTTAATAACAAATCAATTATTATTAATGCACCTAATGGTTGTGGTAAATCTGCATTATACGAAATAATATGTTATGCTATTTTTGGTGAATCTATGCCTTCTAGAACTAGTAAGAAATATTCAGCTTCTTTCATTAATTCTAGTGCAACCAAAGCAACTACAAACATACTTATTTCTATTGATAATATTGATTATAGAATTAAACGTAGTTTTAAAAGAAATGATAATTCTTTAAAATCATATGATACAACTGTATCTAATGAATCTATTAATATTTCAGGTCTTACATTAACTAAAAAATGGCTTGAAGATAATTTAGGAACAATTGAAGATTTTCTTAAAACTTCGATGATAACACAAGATTTTGATTTCAGTTTTCTTAATTTAGACCCTAAAAATATTAAAAAACATATTGATAATAATATAAATTTAAATGCTATTATTAAATTTAAAGATCTTATTAAAGACTGTTTAAATGCTTATAAAGATGTGTTTCAATCTATAGATTCTAAATTATTAGAATTAAACAATAACATAATTGAAATAGATTTTAATATCACCTCAATTACTGATAATATTGAACAATTAACTAATACAAAAGAATCACTTTACAATAATTTAGAATATATTGATTATACTAAATATCCTTTAGATAAACTTGAAAATACAATCCAAAATAATATTGATATCAAAAATCTTAAAGATTATAATCAATTACTTAATACACCAAAACCAACTAATAATTATAATTTAGATCAAATTAAACCGTATATTAATACAGATTTTAAAAAATTAGAAGAAAAACTTATACAACTAAACACTATTAGACCACGCAAACCCAATAACACTACAATAATAGATAATACTTTAGATCTAATTTCTTTACATTTTGGTAATATTGAAACACTTCATAACATTGTTAATACATATTCTAAATATCCTTCAAATAATAAAACAACTATTAATATTAACAAATTAAAAGATCTTAATACTTTACAAGAATCTCTCAATTCTATTAATAATAATATTAATATTAATAATACAACTATTCAAAATATTCAAATTACAATTAATGATCTTAATAATTCAATACATGCTTTAGATTATATTAAAAAACCTCTTATATCTATTAAGGAAGCTGAAGAAGCTATTGAATATTTTAAATCTTTAGAAATTAAATATCCCAATAAATACATAATATTTGAAAAATATACAAAACAACTAACAGAATTAGAAAAAGAATATATTAAACCAACAATAGAATTAGAATTATGTAATAAATATATTGATGAATATAATAAGTTAAATAGTCTTAAATCAACTTACGATATTCAAATCAATATTAATACTACTATAGAACAATTAAGTGAATATAAATTAACTGAATATAATCCAGAATGTCATATATGTATGAAACAAAGTTCAGTTATTAAGAAATTAGAATTAGAAAATAAACTTACGACTCTTAACAATAGCATTGATTTATGTATTCTTAATTTAAAAATGTATATTAAAAGATTTAATTATCTTGAACATAATTTAGATCATTATAAAAATACTATTAATCAATATACTATAGAATATACTATTAATAATATTAAAAATAAAAAAATTTTTAAATGGATTCAAGATTATAATGAATTAAAATCTAATATTAATTATTATACAGATAGCATAAAACAACATAAACAATACGAATTATATAAAACAACCTTAAATGATCTTAATAGTAATATTAAAATAAAAGTAAATGAACTTAAATTACTTCAAGACGACACAAATAAGCAACTTCATATTGATAAAAAAAACCTAGAAAATGATCTTAATACATTATATTATACAATAAATTATGCTTATACATTGTATGATTCTTATTTAGCAATTGAATATAATAATTGGAATGAAAATATTAAAGCTATTGAAAACACACTAAAGTTTAAAGAACCGGTTAAGGATTATAACAATATTGAAGATTATAAACAATTAGAATTATGGAATACATATTATTATAATGAAGAATTAATTAACTATGCTAAAAAACATTTTAAACGTAAAACTATACTTAATAAAATTAAAGATATTGAAAATGAAATAAATGAATTAATTATTTATAAAACTAATATGATTACACATTTTGATAGTTTTTCAAAAAATAAAATTGAACATAACATTTTAAATACTTTACAAATTAATATTAATCATTCAATTATTACATTTAAAAGAATACTTGAAAATTACGATAATTTTCAAAAATGGATTTACGATACTCACATATTACCTAATATCATTTCAACTGTTAATAATATTATCAAACAATCTACAATTAACCCTTTCATTATTAATGCCTTTGTAGAAAACGAAGGTATTCAATTTTCTCTTAATAATACAATATCAATTAATAAAGCTTCAGGATTTCAAAGATTTGTTATTAATATTGCTTTACGTATGGCTTTTCTACAGATTTACAATAATAAATGTTTTTGTTTGCAACTTTTCATAGATGAAGGTTGGACAAGTGCTGATGCAAATAATCGCACTTTAATTCCTACGGTGTTAAATTATCTTTTAACACAATTTAACAGTGTTATTCTTGTATCACATATTGATGAAATTAAAGACATTACAGATATATCAATTAAAATTAATAAAAATAAAGATTATTCGCAAATACAATATTCTTAAATTTTAACAACTGTTAAAATTACAGTCTTATTTGATTTAAATATAATACTTTCAATTTTATTAATTAGATCATCATTATCTTCTTGAGGAATACACAACAATCTAATATTTTCGCTATCTAACAATATTAATATAATATCCATATTATTCTTAATAACAAAATTAGCTAATTTATTCTTAACAGGTTCTATATGTTTTTTCTCTAATGGAAATGAAATATTGTTTTCATCTAAAAAACTACGTATCATTAGCATTTCTTTTGCAAATAATTCATTATTTTTTACAATAGATTCACGATCTAAGACATCACAGTTTTTTTTAAACAAATTATATAATCTTACTTCATTTTTGTGAGGTTTTTCATATATACAATTAGCTGAATAATCATATTTTTGTTCAAAAATAGGCATTTATATAAATATATATAAGGATATCATTTTTTAATTTACATATTGTTTCAATTTATCATTAAAATCACGTGTTATTTTAGTTAGTTCGGCTAATGTACTTGGTGGAGGATCAATTGGAAATCGAGGTAAAGTAACTAATATATTAGTAATGTCATACACTTTTGAAGAATATCCTTTATGATATGGATATTTTTTAACTTGAATTAACTTGGTATTCTTCATACCTTCATCAATTAATTTAATAGTATCTTCTGTTAAATAATCTTCATCAATAATTGCACCTGTAAATAATCTTTTTTTATGTACTCCACCAAAATGAAAAGATCTATCAATCCACAATATATCAAATTTTATTCCACCTACTTCTATTTTACCAATTAAATCATAAAACTCAAAATTATAGTAATCTCTTTCTTTATATTCATATGTTAACATTATTTTTTCACTTTTTAATGAATCATCTAATGTTTTTTCTGTTGTAAAATATTTTATCTTTTTATAAACCTCTTTTAATTGGTCTTCGGTTAATGAAACAGAACCTAACGCTAAATTAAAAGGTACTGATCCTTTATTATAGCAATCTAATATATAATTATACAAAGGAATAGTATCATAACAATGTGTTATTTTTTTACCATCATCTAAAGTTGATGTTATTTTTGATAAATATTTAATTTTTTTAAGTGGTAAATCACTTAATTTCTTTTGTGTTATTGGATCTAATTCATTTAAATTGCAACCAATATACTTTTGTCTTGGTGATTTACCGGAAGGACTTAATTTTGTATATTTGTTAAACTTATTTGCTTCTAACGCTAAGTTAAGTTTTAAATCATCTAATTTACCTGTTCCACCACTTTGTAACCAATAATTCATAAAATCTTGTTGTTCTTTTGCTCTAACTCTATTACTTTTTCCATATGAACCTTTCTCAAACTTTTCTAATATTTTTTCTTTTTTACTTTCTGTTAATGATTTATTTAATTTTTTTGTTGGGGTATATAACATTGTTAATGCAGATTTTCCAACATCACTTTTTGCTCTTGATAATGTAACTGAAAAAAATGGTGATAATCTTTTACCCATATATTTATCATTATATTCTTTTAATGCTTTATCAAAGGATTTCAATTGTTTTTTATATTCTTTTAGTTTTTTATCTTTCTCTGATGATGATAAATTACTATCTAAAACTGGTTTATCGGGTATTTTAGGTGGTTCTGGTACATTAACATAAGGATCTTTTATTGGTTTATAACTAGTGGGTGTATTTGATTCTTTGTGTAATATTTGAATATCAAATATTGCGGTAATAAAAAATAGTCTTATATCTTCTTTATTTAACTGGCTATCAATATCACATAAATCATTATTAACATCTAAACGTATATCAAACCTAGCATATTTATTATGTCTCACATTATATATATGTCTATGATGAATTATATCATAGACAGATTGCCATAATAAATCTAAATACTCTTTAATTTCTTTTGTTCCACGTAAACTACATAATGTTCCAAATATTATATTAACTATTGTTTTCAATCTATATATATTATAGTCTATTGAATCACTAATTACATTTGTTACATTACCTATACTTTCACCATATAAGAAATAATCATCAAATATTGTAGTTTGTAATTGACTTATTGATTTTAAATAATAAGACATTTCATCAATATATTCTGTAAATAAAGCTAATAGTGGTGGGATTTTATATGGCCATTCATTTACTGAATCCTTTTTTACTTTAAAATTAATATCTGTTTTATGTGTCATACTTTCAATTATTTCATAACAATCTAAATCTTTTGCTTTTGTAGTTTTTATTTGTTCTTCAATTGTTTCATACAAAAATAATTGATAATCAATATAAGTTTCTTTAATTTTACTATCAAATATTTCTTTATTAGGAATCAGATAATAATGTAAAAATAAATGATCATATACTGTATAACCACCTACTGATGCTTTTTTATAGAATATAGATTTATGTGCTTTTAAAAAATCAATCCAATTCTCATTTGGATAAATATTATTTAATTCTTCAATATAATCCATATCTTTAAAAACATAACAACAATCATTTGGTAATGATTTTCTTATTTTCTCAAATACTTCAGGTTTCTTCATATCATCTTGAGACAAGCTACTACATAAATGTAATAAACATTTTTCATATATGTTTGCATATTCACTTTTATTTACGATAGATACTTTAATTGCTTTAGATGTAAAAGGATCTATTTTAGGGTTTGCTTTCCACTGCTTAATAATATTATCCATATTTACTGCTGAACTTACAGCTTGTTGTAAATTACTAGATAACATTACATCTTTTGATATTTTAATAAAATCAGTTGAAGGAATACTATCAAATAATTCTACATCATCTTTAAACTTTTCTTTATTTTTTAAAAACCATTTTAATATTGAACTATATGTTCCATATTCGTTATCTGTATTAATTTTTATTTTTGCACCTGTTAATATATTAGTTATTTTACCATTATGTACTCCACTATATTCAATCGCAATATCATCTAACCAATCTGTAATACGTTCGTAATCTCTAGTATATAAACTATTTAATTTTTTAAATAATTCATTTTCTTTTTTCCTTTGTGTATCTGTCATTTTACTATAATAAATATAAAAATGAAAACATAAAAAAATAAACATATATGAGCAATCCTGCAAAATATAATAATATTATTCAATACGGAGATTTTCTACCTAGCAATTACAAACAAAATCTAGATTTTTTTGAACAATTGTTTAAGGAAACTCCTATTAAAGATAAAGTTATTAGGACTACTTATAATACTACAACTCCAATCAGAAATACATACAATCCTCTATATTACAACATAGTTGAATATCTATTAACTGAATTATACTTAACTGACAGTACTAACCGTAGATTTAATCTTAATAATATTTTAAAAAAAATTAGAAATATTAAATCATTGTCTGATATTGATGAAATAATTGATAATGATCTATATAATCTGTGTATTAATACAAAAACACAAAAATGTATAAATATTGTTGAAAGTAATGATCTTGATATATATTATAGAAAATCATTTAAATGTGTAAATATCATATTTGTTATTAAAAATACAAATAACACTATCAATATTCAAATACCAAAGACTAAAGAATATAATCCAAATATGGTTGGTAAAGATCACATCATTTATATAATGGATTATAAACAATTAAATAGTAATGATAAAGATAACTTTCTATATAACTGTATAAATAATACTTTTTCTATAAATGATGTAAGTAATGAACATCTAACCATACTTAAAAATACTTTAGGTTTTCATTATTCTAGAAATAGTAATATTAATAGACATATGTTTTTTCCAAATATTGAAAACATTCTTGATATGTATATAGCTTGTGATAATAATAATAATCTTGAATTATTATATTCTATTATTAAATCAACACCATATGATAAAAATAAAGATATTATCAATAATCTAGAATTACTAGAAACTATACAAAAGATATCTAATAGATATTTATATATATTTCATAATATTAAAGATATTAGATTACCTACACCGGGTATAATACATAAAAATGAATTACAAATATTTCATAAAGTAGCTACTAGTTAATTTTATTTATGTAAAATTACTTTTTTCAAAACACCAAGAAAATCATCTTTCATATTTTTTACATTCATTATAATATTAACATTCCAAAGATCACTAGCAATATTTCCAAACTTACCATTTTTACTACCGGATTGTAGATTACCATCCACATCATAGAATATTACTGTATCTTCATTTAATGTAATATGTTTTTTACAATTAATAATTCTATCTTTAATATTAAGAGCAATATTATTTGTTCGTGTTTCAACTTTTCTATAATTACCACCTGGAATAAACTCAATATTCTTCTCTTTATCCAATTTAATATTATTATTCTTTATCTCCAATGATCTCATCATTGGTTCATTAGGACAAATAACAATATAACAATTACCTTCTTTACGTAAAAATATACAATTTGTTCCATTTAGATGTAAGCATTGTGGTTTAACACAATTTTGAATAATACAGATATCAAGTGAATGAAATGTCATATATTATATTGTATAATGTTATCATTTTTTATATAAATTATATTTTATGATAGTCTATATATTCTATACAACCATTTGGATTACATATCATTATTTCATCGTGAAATGCTGAACCTTCAGTATTTGTTTCATTTACTCTAAAATATATCCATCCATTATAACCTAAATTTGTCATACTACATATAAAGTTAACTAATAAAATATCAAAAAACTCTTCTGATTTTCTTTCAACTTTTGTTGGTGTTTTAGGAGATCCTATTGTTCCATTTGGTGTTTTTTTTGCTTCATAATTACCTAATGTATCAGTAATTAATTCACGTAAATTAACTTTCCATTTCTTTTCAAAAAAATCTTCTTCAGTTGGATAGCTTTTTTTCCAATTTGGATATGTATTCCATGTACTTAATTCATTTTCATAATCTTTTAATAAATATTTATTTCTTTTAACATCTTCCATTGTTAAATTTTTTATATATCTAAATAAGGTTGTTATTGTTTTAAGACTACTTATATCTAATAAAACTATATCTTCTACAATTTTAAATTGTAGATCAACACCTGTTCTTTGCGTTCCATATAAAGAAGCTGTATTTTTATCCGCAAAAAAATATGAAGACATTGTTTTTAACATTGCATCAGTATCTTTGTTTTCAATATCAACATTGCTATTTTTTCTATCCTTTATATTAATACCTTTCCATAAATAATATTGTTTTGGAATTATAAAAAAATCTAATCCATTTGTGGTTTTATATTTTAATTCTGCTCTTTTAAAAAAATTATACAAATATTCTTTTTTTTGTCTTGGTGTAAATAAATATTTTATATGTGAAATAATATAAGTTTTTATAGCTCTGAAACTTTCCATTTATATTATTGTAATATTTGTTTTATCTGAAAAAAATATTTTATATTCTTCACTTGTATATTCTTCAACTTCCGGAATTCTATTATCTTTATCTGCTAAACATTCTTTACATCTGGTTTTTCTACGATTATGAGGACAAATACTACCTCCTCCACATTCTTTACATCTTGATTTTCTACGATTATGAGGACAAAGTTTAGGAATATAACCACATTCATAACATCCTGATTTTTGACGATTATGAGGACAAATTTTAGGAATATAACCACAATCTTTGCAAGCATATTTATTACGATTATGAGGACAAATACTCTTACCCCCACATTCATAACATCTTGATTTTTGACGATTATGAGGACAAATTTGAGAACCACCACATTCTTTACAATTGTATTTAATACGATTATGAGAACAAATAGATGAACCTCCACATTCTTTACATCTGGTTTTTCTACGATTATGAGGACACTTAGGCATTAATAAAATATAATTAATGTTATCATTTTTTTATCATAATTAAGTTTTTTACAAGATAATTTTATAAAATTTTGTAAAATTAAAATATTAATATTTATTTTTGTAGTTCTGTAACATTAACAGT
>ENA-OWPI01002555-OWPI01002555.1-marine-metagenome-genome-assembly--contig:-NODE-2555-length-16859-cov-2.893338_pt1 | contig 16859 bp, 10 predicted proteins | sample MGYA00238138_ERZ651775 | MGnify/ENA primary metagenome ERZ651775 (study PRJEB26906, sample SAMN06265043) | marine metagenome | isolation source: Helgoland LTER site | place: Germany:Helgoland, sampling...
GGACCCCGTGGGCGAGGAGGTAACGGAGGAGGCGTTGGGTTGTCGTATCAGCGGCGAGAGCTGCTTCTGAGGTGGTGGTTTTTCGCGTCATATATGGGTTTTTTTCTTCGGTTGGTCGGTTGGGTTTGGTTGGGATTTGCAGGATGATGAAGCCAGCGGAAACCTGGAGGGGTGGGTGGGGGGGGGGAACGGTATAGGACTTCCGATGTGGGAAAGAACACAGATGAGGAGAGGGATCAAAGCGTACTAGTGCCGTAGTGATAAGCGACCGTTACAATGAGGAAAGCTAGCGGGGTTCTTGATTTAACGGCGATATTCTTTTTCTTTGAGATTTCGTACTCAATCATTGCTGATATTCTTCGTTTTATGTTTCTAATTTTCTTTCCTTTTTGCACAGTGATCAGTGATGTCAGTGATGATGCCAAACTTGTTTAAATTCTTCGTCGCCTTCGGATTCTTGCTGCTCTCCGCCACTAGTGACAACATTGACTGCAACTCTTGTGTTGCTACCGAGAAAGGATACTGCTACGCATGTGAAATCGGTAACCTACAGTACAACAGTTCAACAGTTGAGAAATGGATTTGCAGCGACGGTTCCACTGCCGGGAAAAAAGACTGCAGCAGCTATTCTACTTCGTCGGGCGCCCAGTTAAGCTCCGAGGTGGCGGCGGCGGCAGCGGCGGTGGCGGTGATTGTCGGTTCAACGGTGTACTAGTTGCTGATTGAGATTTTCGGGGGGTGTCAGTGCTCGGATGGGTCTTTGGATAGCACACGTTGCACAGAGTAGTAGGTTTATTAATAACCCTTTAATGTAGTTTGGGCGTTCAAAAACTCAATTCATAAAAGAAATTACATATTTATAGCTATTCCATATCGGCAGCTGGATGCACTCTATTATTGTTTGCAATAATAGGGTGTATCCTCCCGGGTATCTCCTTAATACTGAAATTGCTTCTCTTCCTCTTGAATCCCCCCTCAGCTGCAAATACTTCCATAGGGAGAAAATCATCGGGGATCTTGGAAACAACAAACCAGTCGGGCTTTTCCGCTTCCCAGCTGTCGATGTTGTTTGCGACCCAGTCCTTCACCTCTTCCTTGATGGCCTTCTTGTAGCTCATTCGGTTGTCAAAGGCGGCAGAGAACTTCGATTTGTCGTCGGTAGCTTCGATGAACCTCTCGCAAGTATACTGTGCAGCCGTTTTCCACCCGAAGAAGGTCACAAAGTACTTTGAGTCAATAGTGCAGAAGAATAATAGGTTCAAAAACAGCCAAACGCCAAAAGAGGCCGAAAGGAAGATGGAAATGTTCTGCATATTTGCAATCGCGTTGTCCTCGCCAGCCGTTGTGCTGGTTTCGACTATGTGGAGCGCGATGAATGGGAAAATCTGGGCCCAAAGCATACACAACATGAACATTACGCCACCTAACTCGAAGGGATGCCGGAAATGTAAGCACCCGCTGAAGGATACAACTAAGACAGTGACAGTGCGAGAGACGCACCCAAGCACGGAGGCGAAAAGAGGTGCTTCAACACGGGGCCAGTAATAGAAGTCACCCCTCACACATTTTATGGATATGACTGTCATTATTTCCCCAATTAGAAAGTACAAAACCCAGATGAAGCTATGAGATGCAAGAAGCGCTTCTCCCAAACTCCGACTCAAGTTGTGGAGAGTATTAATCGTCGTCATCAAGAAGAGGCACCTCGTCCTTAGATTATGGTCGTCAGGAATGTAGCCGTAAAACTTGGGCTGACTTTGCCGGCGAATACTATCGACATCGCAATCGAAAGCGATCATCGCAGCGTTGAAGCCTGTTGTCAAAGCGCTGACCCCTATGGAGAGCAGTGCGTACTTTCCGGCCTCGGCTGGTCGAAGCAACCACACGTACAATTGAAGCACGCATGCCGGTATGCTCTCGGTTGCGAGCTCGGAGCTTTTATTCGCCATCATTTCTGTCAGCACGTCAATGGTCGCATCGTTGTCTACGTAATTTGTGGACACTCGATATGCGTCAACCGCGGGACGGAGGAAGACGCAAGTTATCATGATTTCGTAGGCTATTTTCTTCCAGTTCTTCGTCTTGTTGTATTGTCCCATGACGAAGAGGACCTGGCAGAAGGCGTTTGTAATAATCATCCCGAGTAGTATTCGGGCCTGGAGAATGAGTTCATCGCTTTGAAAGTACGTTGATATAACGTAAATGTCCGTGGCCGCGTCTACCATTGACAGTGTCGCACCCACAGTGACGCGATAAATCATTCCGTAGATGCTGTCCCTCAAAGTATTGTTTGCAATGACTACCATGAATTCACGGAAGCCAACTACCCGGAGAAAAAGTGTATTCAATTGCACGTAGTGCAAACGCCAGGCGTCTAAGGCCACTTCCCCCGTTTTCCTGTTGCGAAGAAGTGTCGCAAATGAACTCCCTACACGCATGCATTCCAAATCCCCCCAATTCTTCATGTCCAGTCGGTAGTCAACTCGACTAACGCGAAAACCAAACCTATCTTCGAGAATGTATGAAATAATCTCACGAAATCGCGGACAGAGCTCCGTAAGGGGGGCGACCAAGTCCTCGTTCTCGTTAAAAGTTTGTCGCACATGAACGAAATTGACCTTAAAATTGTTGCACCTCGAATGGTAGATGTCCTCGGCAAGCCTTTTCCAATCGGCTATTTTCGCTGCATCCTTTTGCGACAAGACTTCGTCGCTTTTTACGACAGAATCCGCCCCGCCCGCAGTTTCGTTTAATTCGGAAAGGCTATACTTCCTTAATCCCGAGCTTTGCGTCGCTACCAAACTGTTGACCTCCTTAATACTGAAATTGCTTCTCTTCCTCTTGAATCCCCCCTCAGCTGCAAATACTTCCATAGGGAGAAAATCATCGGGGATCTTGGAAACAACAAACCAGTCGGGCTTTTCCGCTTCCCAGCTGTCGATGTTGTTTGCGACCCAGTCCTTCACCTCTTCCTTGATGGCCTTCTTGTAGCTCATTCGGTTGTCAAAGGCGGCAGAGAACTTCGATTTGTCGTCGGTAGCTTCGATGAACCTCTCGCAAGTATACTGTGCAGCCGTTTTCCACCCGAAGAAGGTCACAAAGTACTTTGAGTCAATAGTGCAGAAGAATAATAGGTTCAAAAACAGCCAAACGCCAAAAGAGGCCGAAAGGAAGATGGAAATGTTCTGCATATTTGCAATCGCGTTGTCCTCGCCAGCCGTTGTGCTGGTTTCGACTATGTGGAGCGCGATGAATGGGAAAATCTGGGCCCAAATCACACTAAGAGTGAAAGCAAATCCTCCGAGTTCGTAGGGGTGGCGCGCCTGAAAGCAACCGCTAAAGTCAGCGGTAAGCTTTATAACTAATCGAGCGAAGATCGAAAACAAGAAGCCAAGAATTCCGGTAAGTCGTGGCCAATACATAAAGTCCCGTCGAATCGACTTGTAAATGCTAAATATGAGGAATTCTCCTCCGACGGTGTACATTACCATCATCCCTCCACCTGAAGCCGCCAAAATAGCACAGCCGAAACACTTACTAAAATTGTGCAAGGCACTTATCAGTGTCATCAAGATGAAGCACCTTCCTCTCAGCCCATTATCGTCAGGAATGTAGCCATAGAACTTGGGCTGACTCTTGCGACGAGTGATCTCGACATCCATGTCGAAGCTGATAACACCGGCCGCTAAGCCCGTCGTCAAAATACTAACCGCAATGGAAAAAAGGGCATATTCCCCTGCCTGGTCTGGGAAAACAACCCAGACATAAAGCTGCAAAACGCAGCCCGGAATACTTTCGCAGGCAAGTTCGCTGCATTTGTTAATCATCGTCTCGGCTAACGCATCAAATAAGACCTCTTCATCATTGTGGTTCGTGCTAAGGCGGTACGCATCCACGATCGGCCGCAGGAGCGACAAAGTGATACAAACTTCCCTCAGCTTAACCATCCAATTTTTCTTCCTGTATTGCCCGAGTCCTGTGACCACCTGTACGCTTATATTGAGAAGGATCATTCCGAGTAGAAGGTTGGCTTGGCCAGCCAGCTCAGGACTTTCCGAGTACGTCGAGAGTACATAGATGTCGGTGCAATAATCAAGTGAACTTAGGAGCGCTCCGACACTCACACGGAATATCATGCCGTAGTTATTGTCCCTGAGGAGGTTCCTGGCAATGACTGTCATGAATTCCTCGTACCCTTTCACCTCGAAGAGAGTCGACATCTGTGGGTAGTGAAGTCGCCAAGCTTCGATGGCCGCTTCGGCTGTTTGAACTCCACGCAGCAAGGTGCCAAAAGACCTCCCGATCCTCTTACAATCCTCGTCGCTCCAGTCCTTCGTATCTGAGGTCCAAGACACGGTTTTAATTCGGACGCCTAATCTCATTACGAGCATGTGAGATATGAGGGCGTCAATTTTCGGGCAGAGAAGGAGCAGATCCGAAAAATTGCTAGGATACTTTTCCATGACCAATTGCACCCACGTTAAATTTTTTGCCGCATCATTTGTTCTCAGCTCGTAAATGATTTCTGCAATCTCCCTCATCTCCAACTCGTCATTTAAAGTGGAAGGGATATTATCTTTTTTTTCGTGCAGAAGCGTCTCTTTTTTGACATCGTCTTCTATAAAGCCCGAGTCATTTGCGTCAGAAAGACTAACGAGGTCAAGGTCAGCATTCTCTTCTGCGTCAGGGATACTGACGAGGTCAAGATCTGCATTCCCATTGCCTTTGTCGGAGAGACTAACGAGGCTAGGGTAGTGGATGTCATCATCGCTTACGTGTTCCAAAATCATATCGTTCTTCGTATTCGAGCCACTTCCAAGGTCCACCTTCTTTTCGTTCTCTGTAAAGTTCTCCATAAAGTCGTCGATGTTATCCACTTCAAAAAGGGGTTCAGTCAGTAGTGATTGTTGCGGAGGTGACTCAACTCGACCTATAGACTCTTGAAATGAAAAATACGACTGCGGATGCTCCTCCGATTCCGATTTTTTCCTTAACGGCGGTGACTGTCCTGCTAAAAGGCTGGTAACCACCTGTTGCTGCTGCTGCTGCTGCTCGAATAGTTTCAGCAATAAATTACCCTGCTGTTCCTTCGCCTCGCGGTAAATCTCCCTCGCCTCTGTGTTAAACCGCTCCTGCCGCTCATCCTGCCGCCGTTGCATCTCTCTCAGGTCTACTTTATGCTGCCTCATGACCTCTTCCATTTGGACCCTCATCTCCTCTTTCACCCTCTGAGTCGCTTTCAACACGCTAACTTCTTCATTTTTCTTAAACAATTCCACTCGATATTTGTCCGCTTCTTTCGCTCGGACTCTCTCCTCTCTAGCTGCCAAAATTCCGGACATGCATTTCGCGAATACCTGCCTGTGTTTATCAAAATCCTCTTCTCCCCCGCCAGCCGGCTTGTATTGTAAAAGTTCATCAACTACTGTGTCAAACTCAAATTTTTAGAACTCGTCGTTACTGGTACTGCTGCCGTTGGGAAGGAGGGGGCCGTCCATAACTTTTGGGGTTTGATTTGAGGGGAGGGGTGGGTCACTTTAGGATTGATTTGGTTCAACGGCAACAAAAAAACCGGCAGTGAGGAGGCTCATGAGACCAGAAACCACACACCTCACCTGCTCCCTCCTCTCGTGAAAATCTTAAAATTACCACTACGTCCTCTCTCTCCAATACCGAATTATACGATTCTTACCTTAAAGGACACTAACTCCTACTCATAATCTCGACAGAGCGCCGGAGGCTAAGAAAAATACCAACGTCATCGGCATTCTCCTCAAAGGCGAATTTGCACCAAAAGTGGCAGAAGGGGACGAGCTGATATTATCGTTGTCTAGAGTTGCGGTTTTTGACTGTATTGTAGTCAATTACCAACCAATAACTCCCTCATCACTAGCCCCCCGGAGACGGAAAAAGTGAGATGCGTTTGTCGCATTCGTTTGAGGTGTGGTTCGTTGGATTTACTTTGTTGCTACCATGTGCATTAGGATGGTGGCTCGATGGTAAGAATTCCGGCGTTGTTGGTGGAGGGTGGGGGAAGGGGTTGAGTGGTCATGGTGGTGGTGGTGTTATCTCGTCATCATTCGATAATAACATTGAGGACCGGGGGTTGGATAATTGCCCTGTAGCGTTCCTTCCGGTTTTGTTCCGTCGTGCTCGTGGCGGTGATGGTGGAGATGTGGGGGCGACACAATCACAATCAAAATCACAATCAAAATCAGGAGAAAAGAATGGGAAGAAGAATAGCAAGAAGAAAAAGAGGAAGAGCAGTACTACCACTACCACTACCACTACCGCGACCGCTAGCAAGAAGAGCATCGAATCCTCTGACTCTCTTCCGGACGCCGCCGATTTTCCCGCCGCCTCGGACTCCCCCCCGTCAACAACGACGACGACGACAGCGACTGTATCCGGCCGCGTCCTCCCCCTCTCCACCACATCCCTCCCGACCCCCCCTCCCTTCTACAACACGATAACCGTTCCACGCACGCTCCTGTCCTCCCTCGATCTGTTCTCCGGTGACGCGGTTCTCGTCCGCCGTCATCCTTTCAAAGTCCGTCAGGGTGAAATGGGACCTGTTCTGACCAATTCGGATGCCGGTACTGCTACTGGGGATACGAGGGGGGCTGTCGTTGTGACTGTTATTGAAGGGGATGACTCGGATGACGGTGTTAAGATCGGGTCGCAGTGTCTCTCGAACATGGGCCTGTCACCCGACTCAGTCGGTCCCGTCTCAGTCGAGTTTCTGGACGTCCTGAGCCCCCCTCCCTCGTCCACCGTGGTCCTCACGCCGTACGAGTCCGATCTCAAGGCCGCGATGAATCGCAATCCTGACTTGAGTCTATTCGAGGATTACGTGAAGCCGTATTTCGAGGAGAATCAATTCGCCTTAGTCGGCGAAGGCGACAGGATTGTAATCAAGGACGTCATGTTCCGTGTCTGCGAGATTGTCAAGGAGACCAAATCCCCTTCCTCCGATGAAGAGGAGCTAACGCGGTTCGGTATCGTCGGACCCGACACCGTCGTGGAATATGCTGATGATCCGCTGTCGGACGCTGACCGAACAGAACCGGAACAGGTTGGATATGACACGCTAGGAGGACTAGAGAATCAAGTTCAACAACTCAATGACCTGATCCTCACACCGCTCCGTCATCCGGAACTCTACACCTCCCTCGGCATCTCCCCCCCTCGTGGAGTCCTATTGACTGGGGCTAGTGGAACCGGCAAGACCTCCCTCGCCAAGGCCGTCGCGGCCGAATCGGGGGCGTATTTCTTCGTGATAAACGGTGGCGAAGTCGTGTCTAAGAAGGCGGGCGAGTCCGAGGCCAACCTCCGGCGTGCCTTCGAGGACGCCAGGGACAACGCCGAGGAGTACGGCGGAGCGATCGTCTTCATTGACGAGATCGACGCCATCGGGGGCAAGAGGGAGAAGGCCGGGGGGGAGACGGAGAAGAGGGTCGTCAGCCAGCTCCTCACGCTCATGGACGGGCTGGGGGAGAAGGGGGACAGGATCGTCGTCGTGGGGGCGACGAATCGACCTGGGACGCTCGAGCCTGCTCTGAGGAGGGCAGGACGGTTTGACAGGGAGTTAGATCTCGGCGTCCCGACCGAGGAGGGTCGGTTGGAGATATTGAAGATCAAGACCGAGAAAATGAACTACGAAGGAGGGGAGGAGATGTTGGAAAAGCTCGCCAAGGAAACACACGGATTCGTCGGCGCCGACATCGAGATGTTAGTCATGGAAGCCGGGGTGGAGTGCATTCGTCGTTCTGCCGGTTGGGACCGTTGGGACGGCGGTCAGGACGGGGAAGATGTCAACGACGATTCCAAACCGTCAGACTCGCTATTAAAATCAGCCTTTGCCAACGGGAACATGCCCGCGTCGATCGATCCTTCCCTCCTGCAGTCGATCGTCGTGAAGCCTGAGGACTTTGCGCACGCGCTCTCGATCGTCCACCCCTCCTCCCTACGAGAAAATAACGTCGAAATTCCCGACGTAAAATGGTCAGACGTGGGAGGACTCCAAGAAGTCAAAAGAGAGCTCCACGAGACGGTCCAGTACCCCGTTGAGTTCGCGGATAAATTCATTAAGTTCGGGATGCACCCATCCAAAGGTGTATTGTTCTACGGACCGAGCGGATGTGGTAAAACGCTGCTAGCAAAGGCGATCGCAAATGAGTGCAACGCGAATTTCATATCCGTCAAAGGGCCAGAACTACTTACCCAGTGGTTCGGTGAATCCGAAGCGAACGTCCGCGAGCTCTTCGACAAGGCCCGCGCCGCGGCACCCTGCATCCTCATGTTCGACGAGATCGACAGTATCGCCAAGACCCGTGGTGGTTCCTCCGGCGGATCTGAGGCGGCAGATCGCGTCATCAATCAGATTCTCACCGAAATAGACGGTGTCGGGGCAAGGAAAAATGTCTTCGTCATTGGCGCGACCAACAGACCGGACGTACTTGATCCAGCTGTCATTAGGCCGGGACGACTCGATCAGCTCATCTACATTCCCCTGCCGGATCTGGACAGTAGGAAGGGGATATTCAAGGCGTGTCTCTCCGGCGCGCCTGTTGATCCTTCTGTCAATGTTGATGTCCTCGCGAGGAGTACATCCGGATTCAGCGGCGCTGACATTGCCGAGGTCTGCCAGGCCGCTTCGAAATGCGCCGTCCGCGAGGCGATCGCCGAGGCCGAGGCCGGAGGACAACTTTCCAAGGACTCCCAGATGAAGATTCAGAAGAGGCATTTCAATGAGGCAATGAGCAGAGCGAGGAGGAGTGTCGGGGAGGGGGATCTGAAGGTCTTCGAGACGTTCAAGGAGAAGCAGAGTATTGGCAAGTCGAGTGGTGGAGGTGGTGTTGGGGGAGGGGCGGAATTTAGGTTTAAGGACGGGAAGGGGGGGGAGGACAATGAAATTACTGAATCGTCATCCCCCAAGGACACAAAGGAGGACGATGCAGTAGAGGATGATGACCTGTACTAGTTGCTACTATTTGAACCTCGTATGATTAATAATTTCAAGGCTATGAAAGAATGAAATAATGAGTACGTTTTTGGGAAGCGTATATTTATTTATTTTTTGTATATGTTTTTTAACAACAGGTATCAAGTCAACAATCGGCCTATCGTAGCAAAAGTTTCACAGCAGCATCTCAAAAGTCCTTGTCCCAGTCTCCCACGTCCTTATAATTAGGATCGTGGTATTCCTCCTGCTCATATGGATCAAAGTTGCTTGTATCAAGGATGTCCTTGCAGACAGGCTTCCATGGCGCCTCTTCAGTATGGTTAATGTAATTGTCCCACTTGACGTCTTTGAACCACGGCTGCGCGCAGATGGTCTCGACGCCGCCCTTGGTCATTCCCATTCTATTCACCGGATCCCTGACGAGTAACTTCTTGATCAAATCCTTGCAGGCAGTGGGAAATCCCTTTGGAAACGCCAACTTGCCCTTGACGATGTTCTGGCAGATAATGACCTGGTCCATTCCCTCCAAATCAGCAAAGGGGGAGTAACCTGCAATCATCTCGTAACACAGGATTCCGAACGCCCAGTGGTCGACACCACGATTGTGTCCCCTTCCCAAAACGATCTCCGGTGCCAAATATTCGGGGGTACCGCACAAAGTGTACGTCTTGTGCTTGACCACCTTGGCGAATCCCATGTCGATAATCTTGCAGTAACCTGTGCTGTCGACCATCGCATTCTCGGGTTTCAGATCCCTGTAGGCAATTTCTTTGCTAGCCATGTGCTGCAGTCCTAAAAGCACGCAGCAGGCGTAGAACTTGGCGTTTTTCTCAGGGACGCCGTCGCTCTTGTCAGTGTGCAACACAGTGAACAGCTCCCCTCCCTGGCAGAACTCCATTAAGAAGTACAGACTCTTACTATCCTTGTACGTGTTTATGAGCTTCAAGATAAAAGGACTGTTGCACAACACCATGATCGCCTTCTCGCTCATTACGTTGTCCTGCTGTTGGTGGGCCACGATCTGGGCTTTGCTCATCTTCTTCAAAGCGAAGACCTCCTTGGTCTTCTTGTCCTGCATCAACGAAACCTGGCCGAAGGTGCCGCTCCCCAGGAAGCTAATTTCGGTCAAAGACGACATGGGAATATCCCGCACGCTACTGTCGGCGGTCTGATTCGCCTTGGTCCCTTTGTCGACCGTCCTCTTCATTATGTCACTCAAGGATCCCAAAATTCGGTTGAAGCCCGCCTTGTCAAGCTGGTACAGTTCCGTGTCTTCCGTCGCAATAACGTTGCACACCCTGGGCTCCTTGTTCAATAACGCCATCTCCCCGAAGAACTCGCCGTTTCGGAATGTCTTGAGCGCTTTCGCGACACCGTCCTTGGTGGCAGTGCACTCCCCGCTCTTGACAATGTAGAGGCTCTCTCCGATATCTCCCTGGGAGATTATGACGCCCCCCTTCCTGACATTGATAATCCTGAGCATGTTCGCAACTGACATGACCTCGCTATGAGTCAGGTTGCTCAAAATAGGTATCCCTTTCAAAACCCTGAGGTTTAGATTGTTGGTGAGGACGTCGTTCATGGGTCCCAGGATGGAGTTGAAGTCAATCCTGTCGAGGGCCATCACAGTCACGGCCGTTTCGGCCACGACGTTCGCGGCGCGGACGTCGCCGGTCAGCAGTGCCTTCTCTCCAAAATAATCGCCCATTGATATTTTTTGGTCTTTTGTGTTGCTGCCCATGTCAGTACACTTGACGGTACCGCTCTTGATCATGTAGAAAATATTGCCTGTGTCACCCTTCTTTATTATAACATCTCCTGGGGCATAAGTGACCATCTGCCAATATATATTTGTGGTCATGGTTGGCGAGTTTTTTTGCCATTATTAGGGATGTATATTTCGTATAGGAATTTGTTAGTAAGCAGTTTTGAGATACCAACAACACCTCCATCGCAACCACCTCCCTCCCTCCTCAAAAACTTTGTGCTCACCTGAACAGCCCCAGCCAGACTTTCCAACTGGGCGTCTTCAAGGTCTTTTAGCAATTCGACCTTGCGGAGACTATTCTTAACCTTTTGTGAGTCGTTATTGGTCGCGTTCGCCAAAATTGTCCTAAAAGTCATTCTGTTCAAACTCCAAACAACACTGTCGCTATCAGCCCTGACAGTGGCAGCCCTGGGACTGTTGTACATCAAAGCAAGCTCCCCAAAACTGTTTCCCGGGTGAGCCTTTCCCACGGGCTTTCCATCCACAAAATAGGTAAACGAACCCGACTCCACGACGTAGAAGTAGTCCCCCGGCTCCCCCTGCTTGATCACGTCGCTGCCGCCCTCAAATTTCTCCTGCTTCATGTAGTCCACAAACTCCTCCATCTCGGAGGGTGTGAGGGTACTAAACACAAAGTTTGACATTAATGCCTGTCGAATTGTACCCTTCACGTAAGGGCTCTTGGGAAACCTTGCGCTCTGGAAGCTCCCACTTAAATCAATGTGCTCGGCAAAGACATTCTGGGCTCGGCGCTTCGTCTTCATGGCAATCTCAAGCTTACTCTCTGTGATCTGCGATGCCGTCTCCTTTTTAGCCGCGCCGTCCGGAGCTTCTGTGGCCGACCCTGCGCTCACAAAAGATAGGATGAAGTTAGTTAGACACTTTGGGCCAGTTGCCAGGGTAGACCAACACCAACACGAGATCCTGAGGACAGTTGTCTGGAATACCTTTCCACACTTACCATCAATATTCATCGGCAAGCCCTTGCTATTATTACACCCCATAGCTGAAAACGGAATTATTTACCAAAAAACAGTCAATTGGGAGTGAGAAGAGTAATCTCCACAAGATGCCTGTCAAGCCCAGCCCGAAGTCGAGAAGAAGCCGGCTGAGCCGCTGGCAGGACCGAGATCCGGATAAATACAATCACGCCAAATAAATTATTTTTTTCAATTGCTTCGTCCTCTTTGCACGTCTTCAAATTGGTTAAGATGGAACTGACCTCAAAAAAGCTAAATCAATACAAGTCTAAGCATAAGAACCCAACTTACCCTCCTCCTTCTAGTGAATCGTCGTCTGTCTTCAACAGCTCAAACCCAATGAATCGATCTTCACTTTCATCATCGATGGATGGTTATGAATTGCGCCAGTCGTCATTTGCCATTACGGATGGCAAGTATGCAAATATGGTTGAGTATGATACAGCAGACCCATCATGTTTAGGCCCTCTTGATGTCTTACACTGCTGCCCGAGCAAATCTCAAGCCAAGGATCCTTCCCTCCGACACAGGATGGGAATCTGTCTATTTGCGATCAGTCTCATGTGGCTATCTTCTCTGCGGATGTGCGTCAACATAGTGAGCAGCAACATTGCTAACCCTCCCCTGGAGAAAGTCTTTGACAATTGCGATGATGCCTATGACCTCTCCAAACAGGAGAAAACGGATTTTGTGGAATGCGTGTCAACTCAGCTCAACCAATGTAATAACAACTTACAATCGGCGTCAGACGCTGAGAGTGAACGCGTCGTGGCTGCTAAGGACGCAAACAGTTTGCTGATGCAGCAGGCTAGAACGCTCCAGACTAGCTGTAGCTCAGCCTACAGCAACTCAAGGTTCGCGCTAGAAACGTGGGTCGACAAAAATGTTGGCGGTCTTCCTTTCCTATCATCTTGCTCTGTGGAGAAGCGGCAGGAAATCGCGGATACGGTGGGGGACGTCAGTGCTGTAAAATCGGAGGCTTTCAGTCTTTCAGCAGAATATTCCGCGGAAAGCAGCAGGTAAGCAGAAAAATGTGCAAAAAGTCCGGGGCGCCGCCAAAAATGGTGTTACGAAAATATGACCCTCACAACACCTCCGTTCCTTTCTACTACTATTATTATATATCAACAGCACTGTGAACAGGCTCGCGAATTATGCCAAGTTGCGTGCAATCTACGACGCGAATTATTTGGATAACCGCACGCAGCACATGCAAGATGATTTTCAAGCATGGGTCAATAACATATATTTGCCCAAACTTCAGCTCAACACGACATTTTCTGCGCTCTTCCCCGGTCTAGAAAATATGGCCTCCTGCGTTACCCCTCGAAATCCGAGTAATGGTACGTGCCCATGGATGAAAAGCGCTTACGAGCTCCTTCAGGAGCAACGACAACAAATGCAGAATGTGATTGATTACAGCAAGCTCAGAGTTGATGATTTCGTTGATAAGACGGGAGAATACAAGGAGAATGTATTGGGGGCCGTACAAAACAGCAGGGAGTTTTATGAAGGTGTGAAGGAAGCTGTCGCAAGCGCATCCATCGACACAAGTGGATGGGGCGATTGGTACAACATAGATTTGTCAGACGTTGTACCAGTTGATGTGACCTTCCCAGGCGCGCTCCCTACATTTCCCCCTGTCGCTTCGTTGGACAGCGTTTGGGCAAGCGTCGACGAGGCTTTCAAAGAGTTTCAGCTTAACCTCACCGACGCAAGTTTGGCGACGAATCGCTTGGCGGAAGAGTGGCGTCAGGAAATCAACGAACAACTGGCTCAACTGCCTGATCCCACTCCCGCCGATTACGATCCCCCCCAGTACGTTGGTGGAGACGGTGTGAAGAACATCACGAGCGAGCAGAAGAGGCACAAATCAAAGACTGACCGGTTTTTGGAGAAGTCTGCAGTCGCATTGGATGCCTTCGCAGAGCTTTCCCAGTTTGAGGAGGATGCTTTCACGCCTCCTAGCTTCAACTTCAATTTTAGCGATTTTGAAGATAGAAGTAGCGATTTCACCTTCAACTTTGAGGAATTGAAGGGCTCGACCATTGACATGAACCTCTGGCTGATCCAGCTGGGCTCTATTTCATCCATGTTGTACATAGCTGACTTTGCGTTCCGAGCGTATCAATCGGTTCGTCTCCTCTACTATTACTGGGGCAGGGGTGCTCTCAATTTCCCTGACATTGACGTCACGGCGGATAAGGAGCCGAAGAACCCCTTGAAAATGAGCACGCCTCGCTTGACGGCGTTGCTCCTATCCACCCCGGCTACTCCTGCGTTGCTATTTTTGGTGTTTGTCGTTTGGGGGGGGGCTTTGATGAGCAGTGTTTACGTCCCGATCTACGACGAATACCAGAGCGGATGTGTCAACGATGGAGTGAATGGGACCTTCGTGACGAGCAATATTTACAGTATTGCCTACAATTACGCCAGTCAAGATGGGAATGAGGCCACATTCGAGGGTCTAGACAATTATGACGTTCAGAGGGGGGAAATATGCAGCCAGTATGGGACAACTACTGTAAATACACAAAACGAAGACGAGGCTATTCTAGGTGAGTTTGGGTTAGAGTGGTGGGAGTGGCAGACATTTTAATTTTGTGTGGTTGTAGGAGGCGTGTGTCAAGTCAACAATCTAACAAGAACAACAAAAATCCCCACCCGCCGATATTTCAATATCCCCTTCGCAGCTTCATTGAAGGCAACGCACGCCGAAACTGCCATAAAGAATCTAAATTTTGCCACCTGTGTGGACGCGACGGCCCTAGACAGTGCATTCGAAGCGGCTTGCTGTGGTCAGACTGGCTATCGCCAATGTGCTGCTGGTGAACCTGTTGGAGTTTGTCCCATCAACGAGGTCGTTACTCCCAACGTGCCCTACGGAAAGCCATCGACTTACTTCTTCGAGGATGCTTGTCAAACGACAATGACGGGCGAAGACTATAATCTCGAAAACGCCATCTACAGCTGCGACGCCCTGCCAATCTGTACCATGACGTGCGGCGGACCTAACAAAAAGACGATGAACTTTGTCACTAAAAAGTGCGGTTGCACAGCGGAATGGTTCGGTCACAGTATTTGGCTGCAAATGACGCTGGCTTTCACTATTTATGTACTTTTGAACATGAGCCGCATTGGCTTCGTTCGTGGACTCAGCAGATTCCTGGTCAAATACCTTCACCCTGGACTATTCACATACAAGGGAACCTGCGATAGAGATGGAAAACTGATTTTGGGGGAGGAATTTGCGGAAAATAAGGGTGGTGATGATCGGAAGGGAGGGGGGGATGTTGAAGACCCTAGGGGCAGTAAAAGCTTCGCAAGGGTGCTGAAAGAGAATCTTGTTGAGCTCATTCCAAAGTTCAGGCGCTTGGGAATACCATTAATGATTGCAGCGTTGTGCTTGAATATCCCTTGGATCTGGCTTTTGAACAATGTAAGCAAGAACGTTGCGTTGGTGTGAGCGATAATAATTGTCTGGATGCGTAGATACTTGCGGCTTTCGTTTAAAATACGGTTTTTTTATTATTATTATTCCCTCTCCGTTCCTTGGAACATTTTACCAAATTGAGTGATCCCGAGATTGAGGCAGCTGCATTCATTGAGTAGTCGCGAAGAAATCTAGAGACGCGATATTAGAAACAATAGAAACGTTAGGAAATGTAAATACGTCAACGTCAAACCCTACTAAAATATTTGCTACGAACGATACTATGCCTCCCTCGCCTATCAAAGTCAAACGAAAGGGCAACCCGTATCAGCCAAAAGACCATTCTGTTCCAGATTATTCTTGATGTTGTTGTATGAGGCGGGGTAGTTTTCTCCCGGCGCAAATCCGTCGTGGAATTGGTGATAAAACTCGCCCAAGTGAAAGGGGAATGCGCTCGCATTGCTGTCCATGACGTAAGTTTCCCCTCTCCTATCTTCATCACCACCTTTACCCTCGTCTTTTAGAACCCCCACAACGCTCTTGAATTCGGCACTTACTTTCTCGGCGATGGCGACGAGCTCAGGGTCTTTATTAGGGATCCCCATTACATTTCGATACTCCCCCCCCCTATCTCCGAATTGGTCCGGGCGATTTCCCTTGGAGTCAAACAAACTAAAATACACGCGACAGAACTGCTCATAGCTCCACCGAGGAATGCTGAGACCAACCACCTCGCAGTGACCGTACTTCCCGTAGTCATCGCTTCCCTGAAGATTGTGATAGCATACTCTCCCAGCCTTGCCGAGCTTCTTCCCCCCCGCATACCCCGCTCGAGCCGTCAGCTCCAGCTCCTTTCGCTTCAGTATACTAATTTCTGCCGTCACAAACTCATGTTGGATATGCCAGAAGCATCCCATGCCAAAATACACATCGATAGCATCGTCGTTACTCGCGTAAACATTACTTGGGATAAACAGAGAAGAGGTAGCAATTGTCGCAGCCGTGAAGAAACCTCGACGAGAAGAAGAGGATAGTGTAGGGTCCCATGATGGAGAAGACGGAACCCACGAATCGATGCATAAAAGCGACATACCCAACAGAACAAAACAACGCATGATATCCTCGGAACTATATATTTTAGGTTCGAATAACAATGCCAGAGAAATCTGTCTGGAAAAAATTGGCCCGAAAATCAATTGGCAGGAACAAAACAAAAATTGCCACATCGCATTTGTTTGAGACAAATTTTCCCTCTGAGACAGTCCCTCCCGTTTTTTTGGTGATTTTCCCCTTGAGGCTAAAAAAAAAATTGTTAAAAATACCGTATTTGTGTTGAATTGCCACCGACTCATTCCGGAAAAAGGCGATGATGACACCACTACGACGAAGTCTGCTCACGCTTTGTGCCGTTCCAACTGCCCTGTCCCTTAGCATGTCACCGATTAAAGCATCCCTCGATGGGAATAAGAGGGGGCGGATAGTTGTGCTTGGAGCAAGTGGCCTAGTTGGCACCAAGGTGACACAGTATGCGATGGAGAACAATTATTCTGTAACAGGAGTGAGTAGGAACAAGCCAAAGAACTGGGTTGGAGGTAAAGATGGAGGAGATAACGAGTATATACCAGTAGATCTCACTGACTCTGTTGCCGTTGACGAGCTGATGAGGACAAAGCTCCCTGACAACATAGTTGCCATTGTCCACTGTGTTGGAGT
>ENA-OWPI01002561-OWPI01002561.1-marine-metagenome-genome-assembly--contig:-NODE-2561-length-16828-cov-17.594830_pt1 | contig 16828 bp, 19 predicted proteins | sample MGYA00238138_ERZ651775 | MGnify/ENA primary metagenome ERZ651775 (study PRJEB26906, sample SAMN06265043) | marine metagenome | isolation source: Helgoland LTER site | place: Germany:Helgoland, sampling...
GGATCTACTCTTTGAATCTCAACTCTTACAACTCGAGTACCCCACTTATCAGTTGCTTCATCAAGAATAAGTTTTAATTGAGTGTTAATATTTTCTCTTGATGTCAGTGCTGCATCTAATTCCAAATCACCGACAACATTTCTTAAGTTAGTTTGTGCTAGTTTTGTTGCGGCGGTAATGAAGTCTCCTACGTTATAAACTAATTTCTTCGGATCTGTTGGTTCGTAATATATGACAGCATCAACTGTGATATTTACGTTATCTTTTGTAATAACTTCTTGTGGAGGTACGTCAATAACTTGCTCTCTCATGTCAACTATGATGAGACGTTCAACCCAAGGAATAACAATATTTAAACCTGGACTTGCTTCCCTGTTGTATTTTCCGAATCTCTCTATTAAACCTCTCTCGAAGGGTCTTAGTATTCTGAAAAGTCTGAAAATAACTATACCGACGATAATTACTTGTACGATTGTTGTGATAATATCTACTATTTGTTCCATGTTTTAATTATACAGAAGAGAGGTTTATAGTTTTTTAATCAGTAGTGTTTTCAGCTTCAGTTTTCTCTTGTTCGTACCTATTGAGTGCAAGGACAAACATTACAAAGAGTATTGTGGAACCAGCGAGAAATGTTAAAGGTAGAATTCTAATTTCGAAAGCATTTAGTCCTTCAATTTCTGCAGGTTTTGGACCTCGGGGTGCGTAAAGAACAAAGAGTATTGAATTTATAATACACCAACCGAATGTTCCTGCTCCAACTACTAAAAATCCTAATCTTTTACCAAGGTTGGTTGCATTGATTAAAAAGGTAGATCCAAAAAATGTTATAAGAGAGCCGATAAACATAATTATTCCAGTGATTGTTAGATTTGCTGAAAGCAAAGATCTCATTATGTCACGCATCAGGCTCCATTCCTCTTAAATAGTCTATCACTAATGCAATGTCAGACTCTGGTAATACAGCTCCAAATCCTGGCATCTTACCTCCGCCAACACCATTAACTCCGTACCCTTTACCATTGACAGAACCATTGATAATAAAATCAATGAGATCATCTCTAGATTTAAATTGTATATTCGCTCTACCAGCTCTAAGTGCCGGCCCTAATCCGCCAGATCCAATTTTTTTTGTGTACGCTACACCAGCTGAGTAACCTGCAGTGTGGCATCGTGCACAGTAAGCATTGAAGAGACCTACAGCTCTTTTAGCTTCATCGATATTGCCCCCAAATGTAGATTCAGCGATATCCTCAAATGAAACTTCCCATAGTCTCTGTTCTAAGGCTGTTTCCAAGAATTTAAGTCCCTCTAAACCTTCGTTCAAGAATTTTTCTTGACCATCTACTAATATCCCGGTGTTGATTAATTGTGAGTTGAGTTGTGATAGATAACCCCTAGCGACAGAAGCGTCTTTTCTAGATGGTGTAGATTCTTCTTCTTCTGGGTTTAGGTTTAAAACAGATAAACCTACAATGTCTGCTATTGTTGCACTATATTCTGAAATCTCTACTTCTACCGAGTCATAGAGGCCATCCTCATCCGAATCAATCCCGCTATCTTTTTCAAGTAATGCTGAAATTTTATCAACAGCTTCTTGTAAGACGGGTAGTTTTGCTGGCCCAGCTTTTATTTCTTCAATTAAAAGTTTCTGGTTAATAATTTCGTTTTCTACTTGAAGTGCTGAGTTCTCAAGTCTGAGTAACGAAGAGTTGATACTTGATTCAATAGTTCCTAATTCAAAGGACTGCTCTACCTGAAATGAGTGTAGGTAGTCAATCAAATCTTCAAGCTGTCCATCATTCATTGGACCTCCACCTTCAAGACCCCAAGCAGGCATAGGTGAGTTAGCTCTTCCGTAAATAAGCCAGTATTTAACTTCCGAGTCATCGTATCTATAGAAAACATTATTTATTGCAGGTGCTGCCCACGTTACCTTCACACCACTACGTTTTTCTACGTAGGAAGCAGCTCCACCGCCACCATCTACACCATGACAATTACCACAGCCAAATTCTTCGTATAAATGATGTCCTCTTTCTACGGAGACATCTTCAAACTCTTCAACGAAACTCTCTTGTCGGGAGTCTTCACCAAGATAATAAAGTGGAATCATAATTGTTAAAAGGGAAGCAATAAGTACAGCCCATGACAATGACTTATCAAGGTGTTTGGTTTCCAATTCATCATCAGATTTATATTTTGTAAGATTTGCAGGTAGCTCTTCATTTTTTCCTGAACCTCTAAACCCAACAGCAGCAAAGTATGCCAAAGCACCAACAATAGCTAATGAAAGAAGGGTTATAAAAATAGAACTATTCATTAAGACTCTTCAGTTGGAGCTAAAGCGATACATGATAAACCTTGAGGATATTTTACAGAAAGTCCTGGAGCTCTAGGGGACTCAATAATTGTACCTGTGTCAATAATAAGCTTTCCTGCTGATGACACATTTACTACGAATCTATCTAAATTTCTAGGTGCTGGTCCTGCGTAATACTCCCCAACCATATTGTATTTTGAACCATGACATGGACATTCGAAACCTTGAGATGAGTTACACCATGGAACCCTGCAACCAAGATGGACACACCTTTGGTAAACGGCAACTAATCCATCAGCAATTGTTGATCCGTCAGTAAATTGTGAATCTCCTGCGGTACTCTCGCTAAATGGTAAAACATATGCTCGTGCCTCTGGAATGAAAGCAGGTATGACAGAACCATCTGCTTGTATAATTTGATTTTTCAGGTCTTCAATTTTCCCAGCATCAACCTTGGAACCGAAACCACCTGATACTTTTGGCCACAGAAACCCAAGCCATGCCAGCGCTTGAATTCCCATAAAAGCTCCAAACGTGCCTCCAAGTGCTTTTCCTAAAAATTGTTTTCTTGTGATGTATCTCTCTTCTTCAGAGATTTCTTCGTAAACTACTTTTTCTTCAATTTTAATTGAGCCGTCAGTCTCTTCTATAACTTCTTCAGTTTCATCTTCTGTAACTTCTTCGACATTTACTTCTTCAACTGATTTTGGTTTTGAGGGCGCAAAAAAACTTGTCTTTTCTTTACTCTTTTCAGCTTTTACAGCTCGTTTGTCTAAGTTTTTCTTCCAATCAATGTTTCCAGGTCCTCTACCGCTAACAATTGCGACAATTCCTACAACACCTAATAAACCTATTGCCCCAATGGCAATAAAAGATAGCTCAACTATGCTCATTCGAAATATATCCAATCTAATAAGTCATCAAACCATATGCCGTCAATCCATGGATATGTCCAGTTCCAACCAGGTCCTCTAAACAACACTCCAATTATCGTAAGTGTTCCAGCTCCAGCTAGGAAAAAAGTATACATCATGATTGCGTATTTTCTCTTTGACGGATTGTTCTCCTTGTTTCTATCTATATATGGAATAGCTGCAAAACCAATTAAGCCAATAACAAGTGGAATCATAACTCCAGCAATCTGCGGATCCCAATAAGACAAAGCCTCCTGTAAGCCAAGAAAGTACCAAGGAGCTTTTGCTGGGTTAGGAGTAATATTTGGATTTGCCTCTTCTAGAAGTGGTGCCTGCAGTATTGCACTCAATAAAATTAAAAATGCCATCATTGCCATTAATGAAATAAACTCTGGAAGCATGAGGTGTGGCCAAGTGTTAACTTTATCAACTGGCTCAGATGCCGCTTTTTGAATTGGTTTTGCCTTAACGACAGTTAATAGTCTTTGTGTTACTTTAACTTCTGGAGCAAAATCTACTTCTTCTGGCGTATCTGCTTTTGCAGGAGCAGGTGTTGCTGCTTTTGCAGGAGCAGGTGCTTCAGCTTTTGCAGGTGCTTCTTCAACTTTAGGTGTTTCTACAGGAGCAGGTGCTTCAGCTTTTGCAGGTGCTTCTTCAACTTTAGGTGTTTCTACAGGAGCAGGTGCTTCAGCTTTAACTGGTGTAGGTAAGTCTACTTCAATGACTTCTGGTTCATCATCGACAACAGTCGGTGCGGATTCACCTTTCATTTCAGCAAGAGCTTGCTCAACAGTAATCCCTAAAGCTTTAGCTCTAGCTTCTGCGGATCTTAAAAGTAAGTGTTCTGGGATATCAACCATGTTTTACAATTCTCTAGAGCGGTCCAGAGATACCTCCATCTTTTCTAACTCTCCAAAAGTGAATTGCCATAAAGATAACAATGATGAATGGGAAGAATAGAACGTGCAATACATAGAATCTGAGCAATGTAGCTGTTGTTGCTTCTAAGCCAGCAAATAACCCAAACTTAATTTGTGCACCAAACACCGGCGTGTAACTTGCCATGTTGCCACCAACAGTAACAGCCCAAATAGCCAGCTGATCCCAAGGGAGAAGGTAACCAGTAAAAGAAAGAAATAATGTTAAAAATAACAAAATAACGCCTATGACCCAGTTAAATTCTCTAGGTGCTTTATATGCTCCATGATAAAAAACTCGTGACATATGAAGAAAAACTACTAGAACCATAAGGTGTGCTCCCCACCTATGCATATTCCTTACTAAGGAACCAAATGCTACGCTCGTCTGTAGGGCCTGAATATCTGCATAGGCCATCTCTGTTGGTCGAAAGTAAAACATCAACCAAATACCAGTAATAGTCAAAACGATAAATAGAAAGAAACTCATTCCTCCCAGGCAAAGTGTGTATGACAAACGCACACCATGTCGTTTCACTTTTACAGGGTGTAAGTGATAGAGAACGTTGTTCATCACTACATATGATCTGTTTCTCGGGCTGTCAGAATAACCTTTTCTAAAAGGTGAGCCTGGACGAAAAATACTTGTCGCAAACTTGCTTGCTCTAGCAGCATCTCCGGAACCGGCCGATACTTTTTTGAATCTCTCTTTAAGGGTTAATTTTGCCATTATATTATTTTATAACCTTCCATATATATACCCGTGTCTGTCAGTTCTTTCCCCTGAGTCTTCATCCCAAGGTGCTGTATACAAACCATTCTCAACAGCTGCATCAGCTAAAGATCCAGCAAATTTACCTAATGAAATTACTCCAGTAGGACACCTGTCAACACAAAGCGCACATCTAGTACAAGCGTCTTCGTCAACGACGAAAAAGCCAGGAGCTTCTTCTGCATTGGGAGACTCTACATTTACAGAGTCATCGATGGCATCAACAGATAGATAGTGGATACATTTCCACGGACAAATATCTACACAACCCTCACAAAGAATACATTCTGCTTCGTCGATATGAAGAAATTGTTTCGGACGAACTCTAGATGATACTTTCTGTGCATCAACCATTGCAAGATTGTATTTTTTTTCAAACTCTGGCATTTCTATTAGTACTTCAGATTTTTTAGCCATCTGTACCTGTTTTCACAACTTTTTTGCCATAGTCAGAAATTTTAACTTTGCCTTTTTCTTTCATGTTATTGATATCTTGAACCATGTACCCAAGCACAAAGACAGCGATTAATGCACCCTGTGATATTCCTAATTGGATAACATCTTTTAAAGCTCCAAAGCTCATAGAGACTTCATTACCAAGAAATAACATTGGTGGAAATTTAATAAACTCTCTTTGGTTAGTCCACTCTAATGGACCTTGTGCTAGGTTGAGCCACTCTGATGGAAGGACTCCAAAAATTAATGTAAGTTGAAGCCAGCTTAAAAAAGAAAAATATGCTGCCTTACTCCAGGTAAGTGGTTTATCGCTCCACGCCATAAGAACCAGCCCAATAAGAATTAATTGACTGCCACTAAAGGCAACAAACTGACCGATGGTCTGTGGAAGCCAACCTCGTGGAATCCAGTTGAAGTAATCTACAATTTCACCTTGAGGAAAACCTGCATAATGAGCAACTATAACTCCACCCGTCAAGCTACCTAAGCCAGCAAAGAAAGTTGGTAAACCAAGTTTTACTCGGTTTCTATATACAAAATTTATCAACGCAGTTCCTTAATGTTTACATTCTATTTTATCGCAAAACCATGCAATATTATAAATTGAATGAATAAGTTTTTTTATTAATTTATTAAGTTTTTTCTCTGTATTTATTATGTTTACTACTAAAGTTTGTTTGAGTAATTAGTATAGAAATTGATGAAAATAAAATTGATTCCGAAGAATGAACAAGACTTGTCCAAAGTTTTTATTTTTCTACTTCCTTTAGTAGTTTTACTATCTGCTTCAATAAACTTTTTAAAAGATGCCTTTAGATCTTTCTCAAATGTTCTTCCTGGAAACCAGGTACTTAATTACGGATTTTTAGATAAGCTGTCAAACCAAATAAGTTTCAATTTTTTATTTTCTTTTATATTGGTTGTGACGGTTGTCTACCTTTTGTCTAAGTCATTAGGAAGATCGATAATTATATTTCCTCTTTTCTTCCTCACCGGACTTGGGTTAATCGGCATTGAGTTTATAGATGTGGTATTAGCTTTTATATCACCTGAACAGTTACTCGATCTTGGAAATACATCTGTTCTTTTATTAATTAAAATACTCTTAGTCGGAGCTTTTTTAGGTCTCATATTATTAAACTTTTTAGCTAAAAAAGAACCTTCAATCTTTTTGAGTAGTCAATTTCTACTCGGGGCTGTTGTGTTTTATCTAATTTCATTACTAATTTACAGAAGCGAATATACAGTTATGTCTGATAACTTCTTCATAAATTCTATGTACCTGTCAACGCATATATATGTTGGTTGTTCGTTTGTATTCTTATCAATTTTTTACTTCTTGATAACTAAGGGTATGCAAGCAACTTTATTCAGTAAAACACTGGGGACAATAAGTTTTTGGGGTTATTTATTCCTATTACCTTGGACTGGTTTTAAATATTTTTACGGAACTACGTTACCTGACTGGATTGAGAATGTCTCAATTTACCTCTCTCTTAGCCTGATAATTCCACTCCTTGCTTTAATAGTTAATTACTCTAAGACCATTGCTACAAAAGAAAATAAAGAGCCTGTTTTTTCAGTTCTGATAAGTTTTGCTTTTGTCGTATTTGGATTAACAAATGTTTTACAAATTATTAGTTCAATATCTAATGTTACACCGATAGTAAGTCTTACTAATTTTGAATACAGTGTCCGTTATGGATATATGTATAGTCTCATTCTTATCTTGATTCCATTTGTCTATCATCTAGTGCCAAAAATATATGGAAGAGAATTCATCTATGGTCGATTGGAAACTTTTAATGCTTATCTTTTAGGAACCTCTGTTGTAGCAACACTTTCATTGAATACCTTAATTGGAATTAATTCGGGATTTTCATGGAATGCAGGTGCAAATGCAGGTAATCCAACAATTTATGGAGAAGGTTTCTTGATCACATGGTCATTAATTTCAACTCCATACACTCTCATATTGTTTCTATCTTTATTATTTTTACTTTCAACATTCTTATTTACTCTCTCAACACTAAAAGCAATTATTGGTGGATCCGTTACTGAGTCTGAAACTGTATCAGAGATATCAGGAGATAATGATGAGTGAATTATTAGCAAAAGTAGCAGAGATACTAGGAGCTCCAGAAACATTGGTTCAGAGATCAGCTGAAGCAAGAGCTGAAGCATCTGGAAATACTGTTGAAGAAGTTTTACAATCATGGGCTGGTGGAGAAGCAATTGCCCCATCAGCGCCTGCAGCTGAGACTCCTGTAGTTGAAGACGCTCCTATAGAGGAAGTCAAAGAAGAAGTTGTAGTTGAAGAGGCTCCTGTAGAGGAAGTCAAAGAAGAAGTTGTAGTTGAAGACGCTCCTGTAGAAACAATGGAGAAAGTTATTGAAGAGGAATCTGTTGAATTAAAAAAGGAAAGCTCTTTAATCTTCATCGCTGGTGTTCTAGGTGTTGCCATGTTTACTTACTTCTTTGCATTTTCAATACCTAAAAATCAGAGTGCTGATTTGGTTGCTGAGTCTCTAAATAATGAGGTTGTAGTAAGCCAAGAAGTATTAAAAGGTGCTCAAGTTTATAACGATTTAAATTGTCAATCTTGTCATACGCAAAATGTAAGACTTTTAATACCAGATTCACAAAATGGTAAAATTTTAAAAAATAAATTTGCCGATGAAATAATCATAAAGAATACTGGACTGCTTCGACTAGGCCCAGACTTATCTACATCAGCAACAAGAGAACCTACCAACAATGAAAAATGGTTAACTAGATATTTAACAGACTCTGCATCAGTGAGAGATACTATTCCTCACCCTAACTATGATTTCTTAAGCAGCTCAGATTTAGATTATTTATTAACTTATTTATTATCCTTAGGGGAAGTAAATGAATAAAAAACAAGTAAACAATGATTGGGACATTACAAGATGTTCAAAACCATTTTGTTGCCAAGAGGACGCAGAAGAATATATGACTTCTAAAAACTTTGATGGAATGGTATTAGAACTCAATGATGGCACTATACAAGCTGTTTGTCCTACCTACCCCGCTGGTTATTATTCTGGTGCTAAAACTTTATCCAAAATTAATACGAATGAAAGTTGCTGTGATATAAGTGGGTGAATTATTAGCAAAAGTAGCAGAGATACTAGGAGCTCCAGAAACATTGGTTCAGAGATCAGCTGAAGCAAGAGCTGAAGCATCTGGAAATACTGTTGAAGAAGTTTTACAATCATGGGCTGGTGGAGAAGCAATTGCCCCATCAGCGCCTGCAGCTGAGACTCCTGTAGAGGAAGTCAAAGAAGAAGTTGTAGCTGAAGACGCTCCTGTAGAGGAAGTCAAAGAAGAAGTTGTAGTTGAAGAGGCTCCTGTTGCTAAATCAGTAACAACAAAAGTTGAAACTGTAATCAAAAAAGTCTCCATGGCCAATAACACTATGGGTATTAAGTTAAATACTGACACTACTCTCCCAAGGTGGTTGAACTTTAGCTTTATGATTATTCCAGTATTTATCCTCATAGGAATGATTAATACTTCTGGTGCGCAGGAATGCGGAGTAAATGGAATCTTAGATGTAGACAGAAAATCTCAACAAACTGTTAATTGTGATGGATCACCCTTCGAAGGAAAAGGTGTAGCATCCACAAACGCTGTTAATTATGTAGCCGTAGGTCAGCAAGTTTATTCAGGTGCTGCGGCATGTGCTGGTTGTCACGGGGCTAATGGTGGCGGTGGTGTTGGACCATCTTTTATTGGTGGAGCTCTTTATACAACATTCCCAACCTGTGCAGATCATGCGAAATGGATACAACTTGGATCAGCTGGTTGGCAGGCCGAAGTAGGAGCAGCTTATGGTGCTGAAGATACAATATCTATCGGTGGCATGCCTGGATTCCAAGGTAAATTAACTGAAGAAGAACTAATGGCTGTTGTTGTTTTTGAAAGAGTGGTCTTCGGTGGAGGAAATACAGAGGAAGTACTCATTGATTGTGGCCTTCTTGAAACAGAAGAAGACGAAGAAAATATAGAAGCGGTCAGTACAACTCCTTAAAAAACACTTTGTTTCTTTTCAAAAACTAATTAATATTTTGCTATGTTACCTGTTATCTATTTTCATTTGGCTCTAATCGCTTTTGCGGGCTTATTGTTTTACGTAGTTCTCTAAGTGGTTGCAAAAAAAAGAGCTAAGAGAGTCGTAGGCTGGAAAGAGAATGCAGCTCTACCTGATTTAAACATAGTAAGTGTCATCGCAAAAATTGACACAGGTGCCAATCTTGCTTCTATTGATGCTGCAGATATAAAAATTGTATCTAGAAAAAAAGTTAAATACGTAAAATTCACAGTCATGAAAAGAAATAATACCGTTAGAAAAACCTCTGCTCCGCTTGAGGGGTATAAAAGAATAAAGAGTTCAAATGGAGATGTTGAAAAAAGACCGTATATTAAAACTACTTTATTAATGGATGGTATTGCTAAGAAGATTGAACTTACATTAACTGACCGAGGACCGATGGATTATACAATGTTGATTGGAAGAAAAGCACTCGGAAGAAGATGGGTTGTAAATCCATCTATCAGTTTTTTAACAAAATCAAATATTAAAGAAAGTAAAATTAAGAAATGAAGTTAGGGATTCTCTCTCAAGATATAAATTTGTATTCGACTTCACGATTATATGAAACAGCAAAAAAAAGAGGTCACGACACACAAGTTGTGAGTTATCTCCGTTGCTATATGAATATTGCAAAAGCAAACCCAAGAATTTTTTTCAGAGGTGATGAACTTAGTTTTGATTCGGTCATTCCTAGAATTGCAGCAACTTGGACATTCTACGGTGCGGCTGTGGTCAGACAATTTGAATTAATGGGTTCTCTATCAGCTAACTCTTCAGCCTCGATTAGTCGTTCAAGAGATAAGCTAAGAGCCCTTCAACTTATTGGAAATAGTGGGGTTGAAATGCCTGTTACTGGCTACGTTCATTTTTCTAGAGACATTGAAGCTGTCCTTAACACAGTAGGTGAACCACCGTTTGTAATAAAACTTTTAGAAGGGACACAAGGGAGAGGTGTCGTTCTTACAGAAACAATGGAGGCTGCAATTAGTGCAATTGAGACAATGAAAAATATTGATGCAAACATTTTGATTCAAGAGTTTATTAAAGAAGCAGATGGTGAAGATATCCGAGCGATAGTAGTTGGTGATAAAGTTGTTGCCTCGATGAAGAGAAAAGCGAAACCTGGTGAATTTAGATCTAATGTGCATCTTGGAGGGTCTGTTTTAAATTATGAGATGACCGATGAGGAAAAAGAGAGTGCTGTAAGGTCAGCCAAAGTTTTAGGTCTTCAAGTTGCAGGTGTTGATCTGATTCAATCAGATCGTGGACCCTTAGTTTTAGAAGTCAACTCATCACCTGGACTTGAAGGGATTGAACGTGCAAGCGAAATTGATGTTGCAGAAAAAATTATTGAGTTCTTAGAATATGAAATTCAAAATAAAGATCTCTCGAAACCAATAGATATTTAAGAAAATAAATAATTCTTTAAAATAGTACCTTTATTTAAAATTCCCTCATCGAGGACCTTATTACCATTGAGGAGCACAGGAACTCTTAAAAGATATTCTTGGAATCCATCTTCCACTTGAACAGTATTAATTCTAAAAAATTTATTTAAAAATGAGATAGTCTTTAAACCCTTTTCACAAAGTTCACAGTTTTCTGTAACAACTAAATGTAAAGTTTTCATAAACCTAAAATATTCTTATGAGACCTTGGACATTAGTTTTTGTAGTGCTGTTAGCAGTAATTATTTTTGTATCTGGTTTTATTGTCTTGAGCTTCATTTAAATTGAAAAGCTAACCTTCGAAGAATCTTTACACTCTAGGATTTCAGCAGCATTACCATTTTTTCTAAATATTAAAACCATTCCCCAAGAGTCAGTTATTAGGCCGACATTATCTAAATACTCACTTTGGAAGCTTTCACACCAAGTTGTTTTAAAACTACGGCTACCTATCGTTACATTTACGACATCACCAATAGATAAATTTAAACCCCTGAGTTCTTCGGGTGATACATTTGTTTGACAGTTTCCGAAGTGATCTACATAAAGAACTTCACCCTTAATTTCTTTTTCGGACACATCTGTGAGGGGAATTAAGTACTGCTTTAAGTCTCCGAGATCAACTTCTGGTCCAAATTCTTCTAAAGCAAGCTGTCCAGAAGCATATCCTGCAGCAAAAGGTGAGAAAATATCCCTTGCATGGAAAGTACTGCCTTCAGAGGGAATGATCCAATCTGTGTTTTCAAGTAAAAAAGCTCTTTGTGCACCACCAACGGTTGCACAAGCCAAATTTAATAAACCATTATCTGGCCCAATCATTACACCCCACTCAGTTTCTATCCCAATTGCTTTTCTCTCTGTCCCTACTCCAGGATCCACTACACCAAGTAAGACCCCTTGTGGAATATATTGAATAGCTCTCATTAAGAGGAGGCTTGCATATCTAATATCTTGTGCCGGAATGCCGTGTGAAATATCATTCACCTTTAATTCGGGATCTATCCTGTTTATGACACCTTTGACAACGCCCACTGAGCCATCTTCTAAACCAAAATCTGTTGCGAAAGAAATTATTTTTTTCATAGATTTCATTATATAGAGATTAGATATTCAGGAAAAATTGTTTTAAATTAGCATAATCTAATAATTCTGTATATATTTACCTTGAAGAGGGGGAATCATTAAGAAATTACTTTACGGGTTTTTAGTATTAGTTGTTGTTGGATATTTTGGGGTGGGCTATTACATCTATGATGCATCTGCAACAGTTCCCTGCACTGTCTGGGAGGGTGAGCAAACAAATAATCCTTCAAGCTTCTCTGGTTGGGATGAATATGATGTTGATGTTACCCCATACTTTATGCCAAGCTACGAAACAGTAAGTATTGATTCAACAGATGATGTCAAGCTAAGTGCTTGGTGGATGCAAAATGATCCACAGGCAAAAACTATAGTTGTTATTCATGGATTAACAAGTAGCAAATACTCCTCTGGTGTTCTTCTAGCTTCTGGAATACTGTACAAAAGCGGCTTCAATGTTTTAGCAATGGATATGAGAGATCATGGAGACAGTACTTGTGAAGATGGATATTACTCTGCAGGTCAAAAGGAATCTGATGACTCAGCAGCTGTAGTCGACTGGTTAGTAAACGAAAAGAATATCAGTGCAAATAAAATAGGTATTTATGGTCAGTCATTAGGAGCACTCACTACCTTGCAAACAGGTGCCAAAACTCAGAATTTTGCCGCGATCGCCGTACACGATCCGCCAGTTGCATTTGAGACTCTCGTAAGAGAAGAGATGGAATTCCAAGGTTTTCCTCCTAGTCTTTATACACCCGTTTTACACTATGCAAGAATCTTTAGAGGTGAAAATCTTACTGAAGTCACCCCTGAAGTTGCCATAGCTGGTGGTAATAAGCAACCAATATTGGTTTTTAATGGGATGCTAGACAAAAGAGTTCTTGCACATCACACAGATGATTTAATAAAAATTGCAAATGATAATGGGGTTGAAATCACTACCTATCGATATGAGGACATGGGCCATGTTGAAAGCCTTTGGGGGTACAACGAGGAATTTGGAAAAGTTATTGTTAGCTTTTTTAATGAAAACTTAAGTTCTTAACTGTCCTTGAGGTCAATATATTTAAAGTAATTTAGATAATATTTTTGTAGGCCTTTTTAAGATTTTGAGCAGTTATCTCCCAATTAAATACTAAAGAATTCTTAACAGCATTGTTTATTAACTGAGATCTATACTCTTCGTTTTCAAATAACTTTATGATGAAATCGTATACTTGAACATCGTCAAAAGATTTAGAAACTAAACCATCCTCATTATTTGAGATAATCTCCTTAAAAGAACCCTGATTAGTACTTAAAACTGGAAGACCTGAACGATGTGCCTCTATTGCAACCAAGCCAAATGTTTCGCTTTCTGCTGAATGAATTAATAATTTAGACTTGCGCATCAGTTTTACTAATTTTTTTTGAGATAGTGACCCAACAAACTGAACATCCTCTTCGATTCTAAGTTCTTCGATTTTGTTCTTCATTTTTGTGAGATAAGCTTCTCCATCAGCACCACTTGGACCTCCAACAAAAATTAATTCAAGACCTTTAATTCGATACTGTAGACTTTTAAATAAATCTAAGGTTTGCAATTGTCCTTTTTGTTTTTGTATTCTTCCAACCGAGAGAATGATATTTTTCCTTTTCTCCCCCCTAAATGCTTTAAAAGTTTTTTTATCAAGACCTGGAGTGACAATGTGTATTTTTAACTTGTCAGCACCATATCGATTTAGTAAATTCTCTTTTTCAAACTGGCTGGAGGCCGTTATTTTGTCAGCAGAATTAAATATTTCTTTTTCAGCACTAATCCTATCTAAACCATTTTCCTGTATGAAGACTCCCAAGCTATGAGAAGTAAAAATAAAAGGAATTTTATATCTTTGTTTTATCTCTTTAGCAACTAATCCTGAGAGCCAATAGTGTGCATGTACAACATCAATCTCATGTTCTTCAATGTATTGAAATGTTTTTTCGATGAACTCATCTAGGAATTCTTTTTTCTCTTCGGTATTTGCTTGATTTGTAAATAAATTGAAAGAACTTAATTTTAAATTCTTCTTACTCATATTTTTTGCTTGTTCGCCAGTAATAATATGCACTGTATTATCTTTTGCTAATTCCTTTGAAATAGATTCAACGTACACATTAAGTCCCCCTCCATCGTTAACTCCAAGACTATTCATTGGAGCTGTATGAAAGCTGATTTGTAAGATATTCATAAGGTGATCTCAATATCGTATAGTTGCGTTGAAATGCCACCTAAATCAAATTTGTAGCGTTCTGTCCCTTTGAGGAAGTCAAAAAAAGTAAACTCTTTGGTGATTAATTGTTCAATTATTTTATCAATGATGATAATCCCTGGGTTGACGTCATTAAAAGTATTGTTTTTACTTGAGTTATATAAATAACTTCCCACTTCATCTTCATAAACAAAACAACAGGCAGCAATAATGTTATCTACTTCTAGGTAGTAAATTTTCCACCCCTTCATCGCTAGTAAACTGCTGAAAAATGCAGCAACTTCATCATTCATAAAATTACCTTTATCTCCATCTGATGTTTTATGAAGCTTGATAAAAGTTTCAAATATTTCACTGTCTTTAGATTCCCTCAATACAGCTTGGGGATACTTTTCTTGAAAGCGTACTTTTTTGCGCTTTAACTCATGTCTTTTTTTTCTTGGTAGAGCAGCAAGATACTCCTCATAAGACTCAGGGAGCATAAGGTTTACTACTTGATCTTGTTTTGATATTTTTAGTGAGTTCTCTGGATACAATTTTGTAATTTCTTTAATTTGATCGAAATGCATAGAGTCAAGGGAGATCTTTTTACAGTTGAGATCTTTTAAGGATGTAGAGGTTAGATTAAAATTTGGACGGTAGTCTATGTAATCTCTTGATCCACTGTTACATAAGGTGCCATCTTTTATTGAAAATAAATCATGCTGTATGTCACTATCAGAAGAACTATTTAGTTGAATTACTAAATCAAGGAATTCCTTAGTTACAAACGGTGAATTGTTTATTTGATCGACTATCACCTAACTAGAATAAACCATTCACAATATTTACTGCATCCACAAAAAACAAAGATAGTAAAAATGCTACGAGGTAATCATACAAATATACCTGCGTAGATAGTTCGTTTATAAACTCTGACTCAAAGCGGAGTTTCAGAATTAAAAAATTAATCAACACTGTAAATAATGCCGTAAATGTTCCTGCAAGCAATACGTGAGAAATGCTGTAGTCGTAGAAGCTGCTGACTCCAACAAAAACTACGACCGCCGCAAAAAAATTAAAGAAGTATTGAAAATTACTAAATTGCACATTAAACAAGGTTGCAATTGTCTTAATAAAGAACAACAGTAAGAAAAGATAGGTTAAGTACATAATGTTGTCTTGAAAATATTGAGTAAGAATAAAATGAATTACTGTCATTGAAATTATTGTTGAAAATAAAAGATTTCCTAATTTGAAAATATTTAAATCCATGACAAATATCCCAAGAAGTGGAACTAATAGTAAGACAATATAAAGTAGTGTTTGAATATTCGACTCACTCAAAATATTGAAGAGAACGGGTAAAAAAGTTACAGAGATAAAAATTAATATCAATCTGTACTCTTTAGAGTCAACACGAAGTTGGCCTGACAACATCTCAAGTTGCCACACCAAGAGTAATCCAACAAACACAGCGGTTAATAGTTGAATATTGTCCATTAACAACCCAACAAAAATTGCTGTAGTTAAGACAACTTGTATATATCGAATTTGTACTTCTAACATCCTCGCGAAAATTTTACCTAGATAAGCTTGAAAACTAAAGTGATTTGTAATATAGTTATTAAACACTATATTTAGTATCTAAATATACAAAGTACACCATATTTAGTTGTAAAAGGAGAAAACATGGCGAAGAGTTCAGGATTAAAGGTAACAAGAAAATATACATCAAAGGGCGATCCATATAATGGAATTGTTTGGGAGAAGCGAACTTCAAAGATAGCTAACCCTGATGGTTCAGTAGTCTTCGAAATGGAAAATGTAGAAATCCCTTCAACATGGTCACAAGTTGCAACAGACATCATGGTTTCAAAATATTTTAGAAAAGCTGGCGTTCCGCAAGTCGATGATGAAGGTAACACTTTAAAAGATGAAAATGGGGATACTATTCTTGGCTCCGAGACCTCTTCACGACAAGTTTTTGACAGACTAGCTGAAACCTGGAGACACTGGGGAGAGACAACAGGATACTTTGCAACAAAAGATGATGCTCAAGCTTTTGAAGATGAACTCAAGTACATGCTTGCTACACAAATGGCAGCACCTAACAGCCCACAATGGTTTAACACTGGACTCAACCATAAATATGATCTAACAGGTCCTAAACAGGGATTTTGGTATGTAGATCCTAAATCAGGAGAACTCGTAGAGGCAGATGACTCTTATTCAAGGCCACAACCCCACGCTTGTTTTATTCAATCTATTGATGATGACCTAGTAAATGAAGGTGGAATCATGGATCTCTGGGTTAAAGAAGCTCGACTCTTTAAGTTTGGTTCTGGCACAGGAACTAACTTTTCAAACCTCAGAGGAGAAGGTGAAAAACTTTCTGGTGGTGGTGTTTCCTCAGGTGTAATGTCCTTCCTAAAAATTGGAGATAGAGCAGCTGGAGCAATCAAGTCTGGTGGTACAACCAGAAGAGCAGCAAAAATGGTTATTCTTGACTTGGATCATCCAGATATTGAAACTTTCATCGAATGGAAAGCTATTGAAGAAGATAAAGCTCGTGCACTTATTGC
>ENA-OWPI01002565-OWPI01002565.1-marine-metagenome-genome-assembly--contig:-NODE-2565-length-16824-cov-3.158357_pt1 | contig 16824 bp, 16 predicted proteins | sample MGYA00238138_ERZ651775 | MGnify/ENA primary metagenome ERZ651775 (study PRJEB26906, sample SAMN06265043) | marine metagenome | isolation source: Helgoland LTER site | place: Germany:Helgoland, sampling...
CGGGCGGGCTTGAGCGAGGCAGTGGGCGAGCTTGGGCTGAGCGCGCTTTAGAGAGGTCTGCGCATTTTGGTTGCTGCGGAAAAGCCGAGGAGCGGGCGCATGATCGATGTGCTTTCCACGGATATGGCGACAAAACCCTGCGCCTCATAGAGCGCTCTCGCGCGTGGGTTTGTGTCGATCACATCAAGCGTGACGAAGCTGTAGCCCTCAGCTTTGCCGTGGGCGTAGAGCGCTTTGAGCAGCGCCGAGCCCACGCCTTTGCCGCGCGCAGCGGCGCTAACACAGATACCGTCCATCTGAAGTGTGGCTTCGGGCGCGTTGCGCTCAAGCATGGACAGCGGGATCACCTTCCAGAGGGCGCCGAGGCCATAGTGGCGCAGCATATCGCGTAGCGCTGCGGAGGAGAAGCCAACCTCGCCGTCTTTGAACGCGGCAATGCCAAGGAGAGTGCCCCCTTCGACAGCGGCGAGTATGGAACTGTGGTTGATCGTCTCGGCAAAGAAGCGTTCTGCACGCTCGGCGGGGCCGAGGAGCTTGTCGAGCTTTGCGCCGAAAGCCTCCCAATACAGAGCGGCGGCGGCGGCTTCCATGCCTCCGGGCAATCCATGAATGATTTTAAACATGCTTTCGAGTTAGCGCAGGTTTGGCCAAAAGAAAAGCGGCCCCGCGAGAGGCGGAGCCGTTTGTGATAGAGTGGAGGCCTTAGAGGCTGGCTGTGAGAGCCGCAACGATGGCATCACCCATCTCGGAGGTGCTGATCGCGCTGACACCTTCTTCTCCGAGAAGATCTGCTGTGCGCAAACCATCGGCGAGAACTTTTTCGACAGCTTTTTCCAGACGATCGGCTTCAGCGCCCTGATCAAAGCTGTAGCGCAGCGCCATAGCGAAGCTGAGCACACAGGCGATCGGGTTGGCTTTGCCTTGGCCCGCGATATCTGGGGCGGAGCCGTGTACTGGCTCATAGAGCGCCTTGGGGCGGCCATTGGCCATTGGCACGCCGAGCGAGGCAGAGGGCAGCATGCCCAAGCTACCTGTGAGCATCGCGGCCATGTCAGACAAGAGATCCCCGAAGAGGTTGTCTGTCACGATCACGTCAAACTGCTTGGGCCAGCGGCAGAGCTGCATCGCGCCTGCGTCGGCATACATATGAGAAAGCTCAACGTCGGCGTATTCGGCTTGGTGAACTTCTGTCACAACATCGCGCCAGAGAATGCCTGATTCCATGACGTTGGCTTTTTCCATTGAGCAAACTTTGTTGCCACGCTTGCGCGCGAGTTCAAAGGCGGAGCGCGCCACGCGGGCGATTTCGCTTTCAGTGTAGCGCTGCGTGTTGATGCCGACACGCTCGTTGCCTTCTTCAAAAATGCCGCGCGGCTCGCCGAAGTAGACGCCTGAGGTGAGCTCGCGCACGATCATGATATCTAGGCCCGCGACCACATCTTTCTTGAGCGAGGAAAAATCGGCCAGCGCGTCAAAGCACTGCGCGGGGCGCAGGTTTGAGAAGAGGTCCATCTCTTTGCGCAAGCGCAGAAGGCCGCGCTCCGGCTTTACGGAGAAGTCGAGCACATCATACTTGGGTCCACCAACGGCGCCGAGGAGAACGGCGTCAACCTCTTGGGCCTTTGCCATCGTGTCGTCATGCAGGGGCGTGCCGTGCGCGTCATAGGCTGCGCCGCCGACGAGGTCTTCGCTGACGTCAAAGGCGAGGCCGCGGTTTGCGCCATACCAGTCGATGATCTTGCGGACTTCGGCCATAACTTCGGGGCCGATGCCGTCACCGGGTAGAATAAGAAGCGAAGGGTTGCTCATAATGTGGTTCCTCGTTTGAAAAGCTTGGCTCTGAGCTAGCGGCTGGCGAGGGGAGGGTCAAGAAACATAAGGGGCAAGGCCAGCTTCGAGTGCGTCCCAGACGCTTTCCGGGGCAGCTTACAGGCGCTTTTCCAGAGTTTGAGGCCACGCCCCTGAACTATGTTCTAGGGCAGTTTGATATCGATCCAGACGAGGCGGTGACGGCTGGCGGCAAGGGCGAGCGCGTGGTCTGAGGAAGGGAGCGCTGGCCAGAAGACGCCGGCATCGGTGACGGTGACATCAGCGGAGGGCAGCAGGAAATCGACCCGCATGTTACCAGGGCCGAATGTGTCGGCGGTGGGCTCTGCCCAATCTGCCGTATCAAGCGCGGGATCGCCGAGATGATCGGGGGTGGTGGCGGCGGCTGCGCCTTTGCTTTTTGGGAGCGGGTCTTGCAGCTTGGGATGCGCGAGCAGGGCTTGCATCACCTCGCGCCGCCCTGCGCCATCTGCGGGGTCTAGATTGGCTCCGAAGGCGAGGACGAAGGGGCCGCTGGGCGGCGTGCCGAGGCGGCCTTCGATATGATGTAGCCAGAGGGCATTTTCGTCGTGGTTGCGCTTGCCGTTCCGGTCTTCTGCGCCGTCAAAGACGGGTGGTGTGGCTTGGCTGATCAGCAAGGTGAGCGGGCCGCTGGGCAGGGTGACGGGCAGGGACCAGTGCGCTGTTGTCGAGAGGCGTTGGACGGCAAGAGCCGCATCAGAGGGGAAAGGGGCGCCGCTTGCGTGAGTGGGCAGGAGCGCCTCGGGGAAATCGCGCCAGAGGAGGGCGGAGAAATCCTGAAGGTGCGGCTCATCAATCGGGAAGCGGGACAGGACGGCGAGGCCGCCTTGGCCCGCAAAGTAGCCAAAGCCTTGTGAATCGCGGGGGCCACCGAGGCGGCCATCCCCATCCATATCAAGGCCCGTGGCCCAGCCCGTATTGGGACGGCGGGCGAAAGCGTAGGGATAGGGCGCGGCTGTTTCGGCGAGCAGACCAGCGAAGGCACGCAGGGCGGAAAGCTCTGCGTCATAGTCAAAATCTGCGAGAACGAGGATGTCGGGATCTGTGCGTGCGATCACGTCTCTGGCGGCAAGGGCCTGCGCCTCTCTGCGCGAGATGTCGCGTAAGAGGAGGCCCGGGCCTTTGCGCGAGAGGCCCGCGCTATAAAAGGCGATGCGCAGGTCTTTTGCCCAAAGCGGGGAGGCGACTGGGACGAGGAGCAGGAGTGCGAAAACGATCAGGCAGAGGCGGTTTGCAATCCGCTTTTTTCGGCTTCTGAGTAGGCACGATTGCGCTTTTCCTCGATCAGCTCGGCGATCCGACCCATGGCGATACCACGCATGATCATGCTTGCAGGAAGAAAGGCCCATGCTGTCATCGTCCAGATCAAGGTTTGCGGATTCTGCATCGAGATCGGATCAATGAAGCTTGATGCAGCTTTCACAATGGCTGGGATCAAGAATGGCAGCAAAATTCCTAACACAATGTTAAGACCTGCGTCGCGTTTGAGGCGGTGGACCACATCGCCGCCTGCTGTCGGGTCAAACAGGGGCAGGTTGATCCAGACGTTAAAGGCGCGGTTGCGTGTCGGCCAGCCGAGGAGGCGGACCATTGTGACAAATACGAAAAGGGCAACCAGCGACACCATATAGGCGATACCCGCTGAGGTGCGAACAGAGCCGATCAGCTCGGCCGAGGCATATTCTGGCATCATCAGGACGACAAGGCGAACAGGCGAGAAGGGGAAATCAAGCGCTGTTCCCCAAGCCGTGCCAAGCTGCGTCAGCGTGTTGGCCATCGGATTGGAGCCTGTGGGACTGGCGAGAATGACAGAGAGCAGTGTCACAATCACGAACAATGCCAAGAAGCGCAGCCTGTTGAAGGGCGAGGCGTAGCGAAATTCGATGATTGAGGGATATTGGCTGTAGTACTCGATGAAGACCATCAAAAACGCCAGAAGCGCCACCAAGACCGTGATCTGGCTGGTGTCAGTGCTGACATTTGGAAGCAAGAGTGATGGCATAGCCACCAGAAAAGCCATTAATATAGCGCGCAAAGCTGCGCCAGTTACACGAGTAAACACTGCCCAATCCTTCCAACTTGGTCGGTCACGATACGATGCCGTGTCCTTGTTCCAACTTGAACCCGCTCTTTATGGCGGTATGCCTCAATCTTGCCCAATTTTTGCCTTCTTTCGATTCACAGCTCAAGTCATGCGTTGATAAGAGCTTGGAAATGGGGCGCTTTAAGGGAGCAAGTGGTGCGAGATTGCATCAATTGTGGATCGTAAATGTGGCGTTTCAAAACAATTTTACTACATTTTGTACGATCGGGCAGTTTTGCCCATAGGGACAGATTTGGGAAGTTTTAATCAAAGTGTTCAATGCGCGGCCACGAGAGCTGTCTTGCAGCCGCGCTTGATATTTTAGAGCCGGCTCAAACCCAAGGGCGCGACTGACTCGCTGCGGCTTCGAATGTGTCGATCGCGGCGGCCTTTTCCATGGTCAGGGCAATGTCATCCAGACCTTCGAGCAGGCAGTGCTTTTTGAAGGCATCGACTTCAAAGGCGAAAACGTCACCATCTGAAGTCGTCACCGTCTGAGCTTCGAGATCGACATCCATGCGAGCGTTGGCGCCCTTTTCAGCGTCTTTCATCAAGACATCGACAGCCTCTTGCGGCAAGACAATCGGCAGGATGCCGTTCTTGAAGCAGTTGTTGTAGAAGATGTCGGCGAAGCTTGTTGAAATGACCGCCTTGATGCCAAAATCGGCGATGGCCCAAGGCGCGTGTTCGCGCGAGGAACCACAGCCGAAGTTGTCACCGGCCACGAGGATTTGCGCTTCGCGGTAGGCGGGCTGGTTGAGCACGAAGTCGGCTACTTCTGTGCCATCGCGGTTGTAGCGCATTTCGTCAAAGAGATTTTTGCCAAAGCCTGTGCGGGCAATCGACTTTAGAAACACCTTGGGGATGATCATATCAGTGTCGATATTCACGAGGGGCATCGGCGCGGCGATACCTGAGAGTTTTTCGAACTTGTCCATTAGATCATATCCCGAATGTCTGTGAGGTGGCCTGTGATGGCAGCGGCGGCGGCCATGGCGGGCGACACAAGGTGTGTGCGGCCCTTGTAGCCTTGGCGGCCTTCGAAGTTGCGGTTTGAGGTGGCTGCGCAGCGCTCGCCTTCCGAGAGCTGGTCTGGGTTCATCGCGAGGCACATGGAGCATCCCGCGAGGCGCCATTCAAAGCCTGCCTCTTTGAAGATATCAGCCAAGCCTTCTTCTTCTGCTTGGGCACGGACAAGGCCCGAGCCTGGAACGATCATGGCGCGCATGCCGTCCTTGATTTTCTTGCCTTTCAGGATTGCGGCCGCAGCGCGCAAATCTTCGATGCGCCCGTTTGTGCAAGAGCCGATGAAGACTGTGTCGATCTGAATGTCTGTGAGCTTCTGGCCCGCAGTAAGACCCATATACTCAAGCGCGCGCTTGGCCGCGTCGACCTTGCCGCCTTTGAAGCTCTCGGGGTGAGGCACAACACCTGTAATTGGCAGAACGTCTTCGGGCGATGTGCCCCAAGTGACAACGGGTTGGATGTCTTCGCCTTTGAGGGTCACGACTTTGTCAAACACGGCGTCTTCGTCTGTGTAGAGCGTTTTCCACCAGTTGAGGGCGGCTTCCCACTGTGCGCCTTTGGGAGCGTGAGGGCGGCCTTTGACATAGGCGTATGTTGTTTCGTCAGGCGCGATAAGGCCTGCGCGTGCGCCGCCTTCGATGGCCATGTTGCAAACAGTCATGCGGCCTTCCATCGAAAGATCGCGGATCGCTTCGCCGCAATATTCGATGACATAGCCTGTGCCGCCAGCTGTGCCTGTCTCGCCGATGACGGCGAGGGTGATGTCTTTTGCGGTCACACCGGGCATAAGTTTGCCAGTGATCTCGACTTTCATGTTCTTGGATTTTTTCTGGATCAGCGTTTGGGTGGCGAGCACGTGCTCGACCTCTGATGTGCCAATGCCGTGGGCGAGCGCCCCAAAGGCGCCGTGAGTCGCTGTGTGGCTGTCACCGCAGACGACTGTCATGCCTGGAAGCGTCCAACCTTGCTCAGGGCCAACGATGTGAACGATGCCTTGGCGAACGTCGGAGACGGGATAATAGTGCACGCCAAATTCGCGGGCGTTCTTGTCCAGCGCATCGACCTGGATGCGGCTCTCTTCGTTTTCGATGCCTTTGGCGCGGTCAAGTGTTGTGGGGACGTTGTGATCGGGCACAGCGATTGTTTTTTCTGGTGCGCGAACCTTGCGGCCCGTCATGCGCAGGCCTTCAAACGCCTGTGGCGATGTCACTTCGTGGACAAGGTGACGATCAATGTAGAGAAGGCAGGTGCCATCGTCGGCTTCATGGGCGACGTGGGCATCCCAGATTTTATCATAGAGTGTTTTGGGGGACATGTGTCCTCTCCCGTATAAAGAATGTTGAATGGTGGCGGTCGAAAAGACAGGCGAGACGGCTTAGAGGCACGCCGCGACGAGGCGTTCTTCGGAGAAGAAGCGTTCGCGCAGGCGAGCGCGGTCGTCGATGTCAAATATCTGTGTCATGGCCAAACAGATACAGCTTGGGCGGCTTGCCTGCAAGAGTTTGATGGCTTGGTCTTGTCCGCTTGGCCTGCACATGTAACTCTGAAAAGAAAAGAGACCGCATGGAAAACGAAACGACATTGGCCACAAGCCCAAATCTGCCAGCGGCCAGCACGCCCGCCACATCCGCGCCAGAGCAGGCCTCGGGAGCTGTTGTGAATGACGCGCAAGAGATTGCCTTGTCATTGGCGGACAAGGCGCAGGGCTTTTTGGAAGGCTTGTTGCGGCCTTGGAATGCCTATCAGATCGTTATTGCGCTCGGGCTTTTCATTGTCGCGCATCTTTTGGCCAAGCTCTTGCGGCCGCGCTACCGCGAATGGATGCGCTCACGGGAAAACTGGCCCAAGTGGCGTTTGCGGTTCATGTTGCTTGTCGAAAGGCGTTTGCGGCTGATCTGTTTTGTTCTGCTGATCTTCCCGACGGTTTGGCTGATGCGTGAGCTGACATGGCCCTCGCGGTCCTATTTGCTTGGTGTGATCGCCAATCTTGCGCTTGCTTGGCTCGTGATTGCGATTGTCACGCGTTTGATCAACAACGGATTTTTACGGTCGTTGGTGCGCTATGCGGGCTGGGCTTGGGCGACACTGGTGATCCTTGGGATCACCGAAGAGGCCATCAGTCTGATGGACACGGCGGCGATTGAGCTGGGCACCTTGCGGCTTTCGATCTGGATGTTGGTGCAGGCAGTGTTCACGCTTGGTCTGCTGTTTTTCCTCGCGCGCTCTGTCTCAAAGGCGACGGCAAGCGGGGTGCGGCGCAACGAAGATATCAGCCCGTCGATGCAGGTGCTTGTGATCAAGTTTGCGCAGGTCGGGCTGTACGGGCTCGCGCTCTTTGTCGGGTTGCGCGCCACTGGGGTCGACTTGACGGGGCTGGCTGTTCTTTCGGGGGCGATTGGTGTCGGGCTTGGTTTTGGTTTGCAAAAGGTTGTCTCAAACCTTGTTTCGGGCGTGATCATTCTTTTGGACAAATCGATCAAACCGGGGGATGTGATCAGCCTTGGTGAGACCTTTGGCTGGATCAACACGCTGGGTGCACGCTATACCTCTGTTGTCACGCGCGATGGGCGGGAATATCTGATCCCGAACGAAGACCTGATCACAGGGCAGGTTGTGAACTGGTCGCACTCAGACGATTTTGTGCGGCTCGATATCTATTTCGGCACTGCTTACGGCGATGACCCCCATAAGGTTCGGGCGTTGGCGATCGAGGCGGCGCGGGGTGTCGACCGAGTGTTAGGTCATAAAGCGCCTGTTTGCCATATTGTCGGGTTTGGCGACAATTCCGTGGATTATATTCTGCGGTTCTGGATCAAAGATCCGACAGGCGGGCTGACCAACATCCGCGGGAATGTCTACCTCGCGCTTTGGGACAAGTTTCAGGAAAATAATATTTCGATCCCCTTCCCGCAGCGAGAAGTACGAATGCTGGACGATGGGTCTTGAATTTTTCGGGCTGTGGGTGTTGCAGGGTTTGCGCTTTGGCTGCGCCAAATCGCGCTGGAGCGAGAGGGGCTTCGCCCCCCTCGCGCTCCCCCCAGGATATTTTTGAAGAGAAGAAGGGGTGTGCGCAGCTTTGGGCGCGGCCCTAGCGTAGGGTGCGGCCCTAGCGTAGGGCGCGACCTTTGCGGATGGCGTCTTTGCCGAATTTTTCGCGAATTTGGTCTGTGGCGCGTTCCACATCGGAGCGTTTGGCTGCGCCCTCATCCAAGAGATCATGGGAGCGATCGGCGTCGCTGGCTGGAACGAGGCCCGAGAGACCCGTTCCGATGAGGCGGAAGGGGCCTTCATCGTCCAGCTGATCAAAGAGGGCACGGGCGGTGCGATAGATTGAGTCGGCCATTTGAGTGGCGTCGTGCAGGGTCTGGCGGCGGGTGAGGCTTTTGAAGCTCGCCGTTTTGAGTTTGAGCGTGACGGTCTGGCCTGCAAAGCCTTTGGCTTTGGCGCGATCCGAGACTTGTTCGGCGAGGCGCCAGAGGTGCCCATCAAGGAGGTCTTTGTCGCCTGTGTCTTCTGAGAAGGTTGTCTCTTTGGAGATCGACTTCACCGGCTCATGGGCAGAGACACGGCGGCGGTCTTCTCCGCGCGCGAGGTGATAAAGCCGTGTGCCCATGGAGCCGAAGCGGGCTGTGAGATCAACCTCGCTCCAGCGCAGAAGATCGGAGAACAGATGAATACCCGCTTTGTCGAGCGCGGCTTGGGACACGGCACCGACCCCCCAGATCAGGCGAACGGGTTTGTCGCGCAAGAAATCGGCTGTTTCGGCCTTGCCGATGACCGAAAACCCTTTGGGTTTCTCCAAATCGGAGGCGACTTTGGCAAGGAATTTGTTGTGGCTGAGGCCGATAGATCCCGAGAGGCCAAGCTCGTCTTTCATCCTTTTGATGAGACGGGCGAGCATGATGGCAGGAGGGCGGCCATGCAGCCGCGCGGTGCCTGTGAGATCCATGAAGGCTTCATCAAGCGACAACGGCTCGATCTCGGGGGTCATCTCTTCCATCATGGCGCGGATGGCGCGGGAGGCTTTCACATAGGCGTCCATGCGGGGGGCAACGACGACGGCATCGGGGCAGAGCTTGAGCGCCTGAAACATTGGCATGGCAGACCGCACGCCGCGAATGCGCGCGATATAACAGGCTGTCGAGACAACGCCGCGGCGGCCTCCGCCGATAATCACGGGTTTGGCGGCCAGCGCGGGGTTGTCGCGCTTTTCAACGGAGGCATAGAAGGCATCGCAATCCATGTGGGCGATGCTGAGATCATATAGCTCTGGGTGTGCAGTGATACGGGGGCTGCGGCAGGCTGGGCAGCGCGCTCCCGTTTCAAAAGGGTGTAAACAATCTCGACAGAGGCTTGGCATGACACTTCATACGCCGAGCCAATGCGCAATTCTACTTGGAAGTTTGACAGCTTGCCCCCATATTTGACGGAGATTTGGGAGAGTGACATGAGTTTGGAACAAATTTTGACGGGTCTGCTGGGCGGGAATCTTGTGACCCTGCTGATCGCGCTGCTAATCATTATTTCGATTTTCCTCGGGGTGCGGATTGTCCCGCAGTCTGAGAAATATGTGGTGGAGCGCTTTGGGCGCTTGAAATCGATCCTTGGGCCAGGGATCAACTTTATCGTGCCGTTTATCGATGTGGTGCGCCATAAGGTGAGTATCCTTGAGCGGCAGTTGCCGACGGCGTCTCAGGACGCGATCACCAAAGACAACGTTTTGGTACAGGTCGAGACCAGTGTGTTTTATCGTATTCTGGAGCCTGAAAAGACGGTTTACCGCATTCGCGATGTTGACGCGGCGATTGCCACGACAGTGGCGGGGATTGTTCGTGCCGAGATCGGCAAGATGGAGCTTGATGAGGTTCAGAGTAACCGCTCCAGCCTGATCAGCCAGATCCAGGAGAGCGTCGAGGACGCGGTGGACAACTGGGGCATCGAGGTCACGCGGGCCGAAATTCTGGATGTGAATCTTGATCAGGCGACGCGCGATGCGATGCTGCAGCAGCTCAATGCGGAACGCGAGCGGCGTGCTCAGGTGACACGGGCGGAGGGTGCGAAACGGGCGGTCGAGCTCAATGCGGACGCTGAGCTTTATGCGGCCGAGCAGATTGCCAAGGCGCGTCGGATCGAAGCGGATGCGGAGGCCTATGCGACGGGTGTTGTTGCCCAAGCGATTGCGGATAACGGGCTTGAGGCGGCGCAGTATCAGGTTGCGCTCAAGCAAGTTGACGCTTTGGCCAAGGTGGGCGCGGGTGCGGGGAAGCAGACGATCTTGCTGCCTGCGGATGCGATTGATGCCTTCAAGAACGCCTTTGGCATGTTGAAGGGCGGTAAGTGATGGATATGATGACAGGTGATGGGCTTTGGAGCCTTTGGTGGGTCTGGCTGGCACTGGCGCTGGGGCTCGGAATTCTCGAGATCCTTGCGCCTGGATTTATCCTTTTGGGCTTTGCCATTGGCGCGGCGGTGGTTGGTGTGCTGCTCGCTTTGGGCGGGCCGCTGGGCGCATATCTCGGCGGATCATTTACGTTGACGCTTGTTGTCTTTGCGGTGTTTTCCCTCATCGGCTGGATCGGGCTTAGGCGCACTATGGGCGTGCGTAAGGGGCAGGTGAAGACCTGGGATCGGGATATCAACGAAGACTGACAGCTTTCGCTGGGGTTAGAGCTTTGGCAGCTCGGCCAGCACAGCGCGGGCGGCCTCGGCGGGGTCTTGAGCCTGCCAGATGGGGCGGCCTACGACAATATGATCAGCCCCGTCTGTGACAGCCTGTGCAGGCGTCGCAACACGCTTTTGGTCACCAAGAGCAGCACCCGCGGGGCGCACACCAGGGGTCACGATGAGCTTGCCAGTGGCTTCGGGGAGTGCGCGGATCAGCGCGGCTTCTTGGGGTGAGGCGATGACGCCATCGGCGCCCGCTTCGAAGGCGCGCGCGGCACGTTCTATCACCAGCTCTTGAACATCGCCTGCTTTGAGGAGTGATGCGTCCAGATCGGCGCGGTCAAGCGATGTGAGGATCGTGACAGCCAGGATTTTCATATCAGAGTTAGCGGCGCCTTCCTTGGCGGCGCGCACGACATGAGGGTCACCATGCACGGTGAGAAAGTCGAGATCAAACTGTGCGAGGCCGCGCACAGCGGCTTCAACCGTTGCGCCGATGTCAAAGAGTTTCATGTCGAGGAAGATGCGCTTGCCGTGTTCGTCCTTCAGCTCTTGCGCAAGCGCAAGGCCACCGCCTGTCAGCATGCCGAGGCCGATTTTGTAGAAGCTTACGGCGTCGCCAAGTTTGGCAGCGAGCTCAAGCCCCGCGATGGCATTTGGGACATCGAGGGCGACGATGAGGCGATCATCTGACATATGGGGGCTCCTTCACAGCGGGTTTTGGCCTTGTTGCGGGGATTAACCGTGGCGTCAAGGGCATGCACTATGAAGGAGCCGAATGTCTCAGGCTGCGAGCGGGGGGAGCTCTGGGGCCTGAGGCGTGGCTGTGATCCGCTTGAGGTGCGAGCGCAGACCCGGATTGGCGGAGCGGTGTTTGCGCAGGGCTTTGCTTGAAAGTTGTTCCATCACCAATGCATATTCCGCATCAAGCGGGGCGGCGACGAAGCTTGGATAGCTGAAGGTCTCTCCTGCATCTTGGATAAAGACAATCGCTTCATAGCCAGAAAACTCTAGATTGTAGCGGATGCGCGCAATGCGTGATTTACCATAAGACATACTGGTCCTCCTAACGGGCAGGGCGCTGTGCTCTTGCCTGTGGATAAGATGGCATGTGCTTGGCCTAATAAAAGGGGGTTTCACATAAAGGTGACTCAGTTTGTAACTATTTGCGAAAATCCGCCGACGGCTATTTTGCACGACAAGCTCTTGAAGCGGAGCGCGATCCACCCCATTTTTGTATCAAGGTTCCCGACGCGACGTATGCCTCTTTTGGGTGCGCCAGCAGGGAAGGCTTATAAAAGGAGAAAGACCATGAACCTAGAGAAGTTCACGGAGCGTTCGCGCGGGTTTTTGCAGGCTGCGCAGACAATCGCTATGAGGGAAGATCACCAGCGTGTGATGCCCGAACACCTGCTGAAAGCAATCATGGACGACAGCGAGGGGCTTGCGAGCAACCTCATCACCAAAGCGGGTGGCGCGCCTAGACGGGTGAAAGACGCTGTCGATATTGCCGTTGCCAAGATCGCCAAAGTGAGTGGCGATACGGGCCAGCCATATCTTGATAAATCATTGGCCAAGGTACTGGGCGAGGCTGAGAGCCTTGCGCAGAAGGCGGGTGATAGTTTTGTGCCTGTCGAGCGTATTTTGATGGCACTGGCGATGGTGAAATCGGCTGCGAAAGACGCGATGGATGCGGGCGCTGTGAATGCGCAGGCGCTGAATGCGGCGGTAAACGATATTCGCAAAGGCCGCACGGCGGACTCAGCGAGCGCGGAAGACAGCTATGAGGCCTTGAGTAAATATGCCGCTGATCTCACAGAGCGCGCGCGGCAAGGCAAGATCGATCCGATCATCGGCCGCGACGACGAGATCCGCCGCACCATGCAGGTTCTCAGCCGCCGCACAAAGAACAACCCTGTTCTGATCGGTGAGCCCGGTGTCGGGAAAACCGCGATTGCCGAGGGGCTTGCCTTGCGTATCGTCAATGGCGATGTGCCTGAAAGCTTGCGCAACAAGAAGCTGATGTCGCTGGATATGGGCGCGCTGATTGCTGGCGCGAAATACCGTGGCGAGTTTGAGGAGCGGCTCAAGGCTGTGCTCAACGAAGTCACTGACGCGGCGGGCGAGATCATCCTGTTTATTGACGAGATGCACACGCTTGTCGGCGCGGGCAAGGGCGACGGCGCGATGGACGCGGCGAACCTTATAAAACCCGCTCTGGCGCGCGGCGAGCTGCACTGTGTGGGTGCGACGACGCTTGACGAGTATCGCAAGCATGTGGAGAAAGACGCGGCCCTTGCGCGGCGTTTCCAGCCTGTGTTTACAGACGAGCCGAGCGTGGAAGACACGATTTCTATTCTGCGGGGCATCAAGGAGAAATACGAGTTGCACCATGGTGTGCGGATTTCGGACAGTGCCTTGGTGGCGGCGGCGACGCTTTCAAACCGGTACATCACTGACCGCTTTTTGCCTGATAAAGCCATCGACCTAATGGACGAGGCGGCGAGCCGTCTGCGTATGGAAGTGGACAGCAAGCCAGAAGAGCTTGATGCGCTGGACCGTCAGATATTGCAAATGCAGATCGAGGTTGAGGCCTTGAAGAATGAAGACGACGAGGCCTCGAAAGACCGTCTTGAGCGGCTCCAGAAAGACCTTGGCAACTTGCAGGAGAAATCTGACGAGATGACTGCCAATTGGCAGGCGGCGCGCGACAAGCTGGAAGGCGCTCGCGAACTGAAGGAACAGCTCGACCGTGCGCGCGCCGATGTGGACATTGCGACACGCGAGGGCAACCTTGCCCGCGCAGGTGAGCTGCGCTTTGGCGTGATCCCTGATCTGGAGAAAAAGCTCGCTGCAGCAGAGGCCAGCGAGGGCGACATGACCGTTGAAGAAGCGGTGCGCCCCGAACATGTGGCGCAAGTTATCGAGCGCTGGACAGGGATTCCTGCGGGCAAGATGCTGGAAGGTGATCGCGACAAGCTCTTGCGGATGGAAGACGGGCTGCACAAGCGCGTTATTGGGCAGAATGCGGCTGTCACGGCTGTGGCCAATGCGGTGCGCCGTGCGCGCGCAGGGCTGAACGACGAGGGGCGGCCTTTGGGCAGTTTTCTCTTCCTTGGCCCGACGGGTGTGGGCAAGACCGAGCTGACCAAGGCTGTGGCGGAGTTCTTGTTTGACGATGACAACGCCATGGTGCGGATTGATATGTCTGAGTTCATGGAGAAGCATTCTGTCAGTCGTCTGATTGGCGCGCCTCCCGGCTATGTCGGCTACGACGAAGGCGGCGTGCTCACGGAAGCCGTGCGGCGTAGGCCTTATCAAGTTGTTCTCTTTGACGAGGTGGAAAAGGCGCATCCCGATGTCTTTAACGTGCTGTTGCAGGTCTTGGACGACGGTGTCTTGACCGACGGGCAGGGGCGCACTGTGGACTTCAAGCAGACGCTAATTATCCTGACGTCAAATCTTGGCGCGCAGGCTTTGAGCCAGCTTCCTGACGGGGCCGATGCCTCTGACGCGAAACGCGATGTGATGGACGCGGTGCGGGCGCATTTCCGGCCCGAGTTCCTCAATCGTCTGGACGAGACGATCATCTTTGACCGCCTCGGGCGCGAGGACATGGGCGGAATTGTCGAGATCCAGCTTGCGCGGCTCAAGAAGCGGCTTCTGGCGCGCAAGATCGAGCTTGATCTGGATGAAGGCGCGATGAAGTGGTTGGCGGATGAGGGCTATGACCCAGTATTTGGCGCGCGGCCTTTGAAGCGGGTGATCCAGCGGGCGTTGCAAAACCCACTCGCCGAGGCGCTGCTCGCGGGCGACATCAAGGATGGTGATACCATTCCTGTGCGCGCGGGGGCAGAGGGCCTGCTGATTGGCGACCGTGTTGGTGCGACCAACCGCGACAAACCTGACGACGCCGTGGTCCACTGAGTCTGCATATATCAAGAGAAGAGCCGTTCCTGCAGGGGCGGCTCTTTTATTTTTCGTCCTGATATAAAGGCTGTGGGGGCTCTTTATATCCCTCGGGAAACAGGCCTTAGGAGCGAAAGTGGAATATTTTCTGGTGCTGGCAGGGCTTGTAGGCCTCTTTTTTGGGGGTGACTGGCTGGTCAGGGGGGCTTACGGCCTTACTTTTGCTGCGTGGCGGGTTCGGGCGGCTGAGTGGGGCCGTCTTTTTGACGGGTTATGCGAGCTACGCTCTGGCCATGTATTGAAAAAGGCCGCCCTTGGGAACGGAGCGGCCTTATGGTTGGGTTTCCGACGATCAATCAGCCAACGACAAAGATGTTTTCGTAGATGAAGTCATCTTGCGTAAGAGTGATTGCCGAGCTTGAGTTGTTGTAGATCAGGGTGCTGTCGCTGCCGTCTTCAAGCATGTAGTTTGAGCCTGCGGCGATGGTTTCGCTGAATCCGAAGGCGATCGTGGCGCTCAGTCCGAAGCTCATGGCGCTGACATCGATCAGATCGACACCGTCTTCGAAATCTCTGATCTTGTCGTCGCCATCGCCTGTGGCAAAGACGAAGACATCAGCCCCCGCGCCTCCAAAGAGCTCGTCATTGTCGGCGCCACCGATGATCGTATCATCGCCCGCATCGCCATATAGTTTGTCGCGGCCTGACCCACCGTCGACAACATCGTTGCCGTCGCCACCGTTGATCGAATCGCTGCCGCCATTGCCGTTAAGTGTGTCGTTGCCTGCACCGCCATCGATCGTGTCGCTATTCGCGCTGCCGAGAACTGTGTCGTTTCCGCCAAACCCTAGGAACGTGCCGCCACCTGCGCCGGTGTCGTGAAGGATGTCGTCACCCGCCGTACCGATACGGTCGGCGTGATAATTCACGAAATCATCGGCAAGTTTGTCACCAAGAAAACATTCAAAGAAAAATATGCTGATGTTTTCAAGGGCGATACAAATTGGCGTAAAGTGAAAGTACCTGCCGGTCAGACCTATGCCTGGGAAGACAAATCAACCTATGTGCAGAACCCTCCATATTTCGAGGGCATGACTATGCAAGCGGGCGGTATCAGCGATATCAAAGGCGCTCGCGTTTTAGGTATATTTGGTGACAAAATCACCACTGACCACATTTCACCAGCTGGCTCTATCAAACAGGCTTCTCCTGCAGGAGCCTATTTGACCAGCAATGGCGTGAAACCAGCTGATTTCAACCAGTACGGAACCCGTCGTGGCAACCATGAAGTTATGATGCGCGGCACATTTGCCAATATCCGCATACGCAACCACATGCTTGGACCAAACGGTAAAGAAGGTGGCTACACCATTCATTATCCTTCAAAAACCGAAACCTCGATCTTTGAAGCTGCCATGCAGTACAAAAAAGAAGGCGTTCCATTGGTTATCTTTGCTGGCGGTGAATATGGTAACGGTTCATCCCGTGACTGGGCTGCAAAAGGCACAAACCTGCTTGGCGTAAAAGCAGTTATCGCACCGTCTTTCGAGCGCATTCACCGCTCTAATCTGGTCGGTATGGGCGTTGTTCCATTCACCATGGATGAAGGCACAACTTGGCAGAGCCTGGGATTGTCTGGCGATGAAATGGTTTCCATCGAAGGCATTCAAAACGTGAAGCCGCGTCAGCGTCTTGAAGCAGTGATCACATTTGCTGATGGCAATGTGAAAAAGGTTCCAGTAACCTGCCGCATCGATACAGCCGAAGAAATCGAATATGTGAACAATGGCGGCATTCTGCACTATGTATTGCGGAACTTGAATAGAGCCGCATAACAGTTTGAATTTATAATTTGGGAAAGGCGCGGTTTACAGACCGCGCCTTTTTTTGCTAACTTAGCTTCCCATAGGACCGGTAACATTCCCTCACCTTTATTTGAGTTCCAGTTTCAGCCTGTTGCGGCTATAATATATTTAAGAAACAAACTTCCGCATGTCTGCTTGATCTTTTCACAGTAATAAACTCAAGAATTGATTGAGGCCGTAAGGCTAAAAGAATGGCTCGATATCATGACCAACCAGCTGAAACCCTTCCTTTTGAAAAGCCTCATCAGTGTATCTGTTTTTGGCTTGGCTCTGACGACAAGCATGGTTGGAAGCGCCAGCGCTATTGAGTTCACCAAACCAAAAGCAGTTGTGGAGCTTTTCACCAGTCAAGGCTGCTCCTCATGCCCACCTGCTGATCAGGCATTGCGGGAAATGAATAAGGACGGCGAGATTCTGGGCCTTGCTTTG
>ENA-OWPI01002576-OWPI01002576.1-marine-metagenome-genome-assembly--contig:-NODE-2576-length-16751-cov-3.788113_pt1 | contig 16751 bp, 20 predicted proteins | sample MGYA00238138_ERZ651775 | MGnify/ENA primary metagenome ERZ651775 (study PRJEB26906, sample SAMN06265043) | marine metagenome | isolation source: Helgoland LTER site | place: Germany:Helgoland, sampling...
CGGCGTATTTCGAGAAATTGATGACGGGTGAAGTTCTCAGCCGCATCACAACCGACACGACATTGATCTTATCGGTCATTGGGTCTTCTGCCAGCTGGATGCTGCGGAATATGCTGATGATGTCTGGTGGGTTGATCATGATGCTCTGGACCTCGCCAAAGCTGACCGGTTTGGTTCTTTTGATCGTGCCTTTAATCTTGGGTCCAATATTGGCATTGGGACGTAAATTGCGCGGCTTGTCGCGACAAAACCAAGACTGGATCGCGGCCTCTTCCGGGAAGGCGTCGGAATCGCTTTTGTCGGCGCAAACCGTACAAGCCTTTACCCATGAGGCGCGCAGTTCAGCAGAGTTTTCAGATGTCACCGAAAAAGCCTATGGCAGCGCCCGTGCAAGGATCAAAGTGCGTGCGCTGATTACGATGATCATCATCTTTGTGGCATTTAGCGGTGTGATGGGGGTGTTGTGGATTGGTGCCATTGATGTGCGCAGCGGCGCCACAACTGCGGGACAATTGGTGCAATTTGTCATCTACGCCGCAATTGTTGCCAGCTCTACCGCGGCTTTGTCAGAGCTTTGGTCCGAGCTGCAGCGGGCGGCTGGTGCAACTGAACGCTTGGTTGAGTTACTGAAGGCTGAGGATTCGATTGCCGATCCAATAGAGCCGACACCCGCGAAAACTGGGGCTATCGTCTTTGAAGATGTTCAGTTTGCTTTTACAAGCCGACCAGATTCGCCGGCGCTGAATGTGGTGAATTTCACCATCAATCCCGGTGAGACGGTGGCTTTGGTCGGACCTTCTGGGGCTGGCAAGTCTACGATTATTCAACTGGTGCAGCGATTTTTTGACCCGCAGGCCGGCCGCATTACCCTGGGTGGTGTGCCTTTATCTGAGATGCGGCGCAGTGACTTTCGCCAATTCATGGCGCTTGTTCCGCAAGATCCGGTTATTTTTGCCAGTTCTGCCTATGATAATATTTTATTTGGTCGCCCGAGTGCCAGCCGCGATGAGGTGATTGCGGCAGCTCAGGCGGCGGCGGCACATGATTTTATCAGCGCTCTGCCGGATGGCTATGACAGCTATGTCGGCGAGCGTGGTGTGATGCTGTCGGGCGGGCAAAAGCAACGGATTGCGATTGCCCGTGCAATCTTGCGCGATGCCCCGGTGCTGCTGTTGGATGAGGCGACCTCAGCCCTGGATGGTGAGAGCGAAGCGCTCGTACAAAAAGCATTTGAAGAGCTGTCAAAGGATCGCACCACCTTGGTGGTCGCGCATCGCTTGGCGACGGTCAGCGTGTTCTCAATGGCTTCGGGCAGGTCCGCGAACAATGCCCGCATCTCGGCCGCTGATTTGAAATAGTGATCAGAAGTCAGCCGGTGGCGATCTTCGACAGACACCACGGCGCCCTGCTTGATACACAACAATGCATCATGGGCGCGGTAGAAACCTTCGTCCGGAAAATACGGCTCGTTGGTCGCAACCAACGGCAAGTTCCTGGCGTAGGCCCAATCAATGAACTGCGGCTCGGTCAGTTTCTCTTCGGGCATCCCGTGGCGTTGTATTTCAATATAGAAGCGGTCCTGAAACGCCGCTGCCATGGCATCAAGAAACGTATTCGCATCGCCGGATTTGCCCATCCGGATCAAGCGCCCAAGAACCCCGTCTGCACCGCCACTCAAGGCAATCAGGTCGCCTGCATGCGCGCACAATTCGTCCAGGGTGACACCCGGACGCTGTGCATCCTCACTATCCATATAAGCGATTTTGAGCAACGTCAGCAGGTTCAAATACCCGTCATTGGTCTGTGCCAGCAAGACAATGCCGCCATCCTCAAACATCGGGCGGTTGGCGGGCTGTGTCTCGTTGCTCAACTTAATTGAAAGCTGGCAACCGATAATCGGTTGAATACCCGCGTCGAGCGCTGCCGCAGAGAACTCCAGCGCGCCGAATAGATTGTCAGTATCGCACAGGCCTAATGCAGGCATGTCTTGTGCCGCAGTTAACTTGACGAGGTTTTTGACCGGGATCGCCCCTTCGCAAAGGGAGTAAGCGCTGTGCGCGCGCAAATGGACGAAGTCAGAACATGCCATGAAAGCATAATTTCACATGTGAGATTGAGAGTCACCAGATGTTGCGTCTAAATTTGTGGATATCCACAATTAATTTGATGTTGCATACCCTCACCCCGGCCCTCTCCCTGAGGGAGAGGGAGGATATCTTTATTCATCCCGTCATCCCCGCGGACGCGGGGACCCAGACCTTCTGATTGCCTCGCTGGGTTACCGTTTTCGCGGAAATGACGAGGGAGTTTTGTGCTGGCTGCCGCGTTATCAGTGCTGCCCATGGGGAAGCTCCTTTTTAAAATGTGGACATAAAAAAAGCGCCCCCAGCAGGACGCTGATGATCGTGATAGAATGCTGGACTTATGAGCTGCCCAACAAAAAATCCCGGTGGAAAAGAAACACTTCTCCCCGGGACTTGATTATTCTTAATAAAAACATGAGGCGAGTATCAATAAAAAACTCGTGTTGGTAAGTGTAGCGTGGAATTAAGGTTCTTACGCTTCGACCAAAACACCGTTCTCAATACGTACGATACGGTCCATGCGTTTTGCCAAATCAGGATTGTGTGTCGCGACGAGAGCGGCGAGCCCTGTCCCTCTGGCCAGATGCATCAAGACGCCGAAAACGTCGTCTGCCGTATCCGGGTCAAGGTTTCCGGTCGGCTCGTCGGCTAACAGGACCCGCGGCGAAGACGCCAGTGCGCGGGCGATAGCGACCCGTTGCTGTTCTCCACCAGATAACATGCCCGGTCGGTGATCTGCGCGATCCATCAGACCCATCCACTCCAGCAATTCACGGGCCCGAGCGCGCGCGGTGCGACGATCGAGGCCCACAATGATCTGTGGAATAGTGATGTTCTCTAACGCTGAGAATTCCGGGAGCAAATGGTGGTACTGATAGACAAAGCCCAGATTATACCGGCGGACCTTGGTACGTTCGTCATCGTTCAAGCCGATGCATGACTGCCCGTCGATCCGAACATCGCCGGATGTTGGTTGTTCTAGCAAACCCGAAATATGCAGCATCGTTGATTTACCAGACCCGGATGGTCCAACAAGGGCGACGACTTCGCCTGCATTAATCTCAAGGTCGACGCCATTGAGGACATTGAGCTCGCGTTTGCCTTGCGAGAACGTCCGGGTTAGCCCTTCTAGCGCCAATACCGGTGGTTTTGCGTCCTGGTCACTCATAACGTAATGCCTCCGCCGGATCGATGCGGGCCGCACGCCAGCTTGGATACAGCGTCGCCAGGAACGATAACCCGAGACCCATCAGCACAATGGTTGTGACTTCGGTCGGATCAACAACGGCGGGCAAGCGAGACAGAAAGTAAATCTCGGCGGCAAACAAATCGGTGCCTGTGAGGCCTTCAATCCAACGGCGGATGTTTTCAATATTGGCGGCAAACGCAAGGCCCAAGACAAATCCGAGCATGGTGCCGATGACACCGACACTGGCACCCGCGATCAGGAAAATCCGCATAATCATGCCTCGTGTCGCGCCCATGGTCCGCAATATCGCGATATCGCGCCCCTTGTCCTTCACTAGCATGATCAGCGAGGAAATGATATTGAACGCAGCGACCAGAATAATCAGCGTCAAAATCAGGAACATCACATTGCGCTCGACCTGGATCGCATTGAAGAAACTCGCATTGGCCCGTTGCCAGTCATGAACCCGGGCCTGGCCCTTAAGCTCGCGCGTGACACGCAGGCCCATGCCTGGTGCGTCGTCTGGGTTCTTGATAAAGACTTCGATGTTTGAGACACCCTCCGGCATTCGGAAGTATATCTGTGCAGCCTCTAAGGGCATGAAAACAAACCCCGAGTCATATTCGTACATACCAATTTCGAACGTGCCGACGATCTTGAAGGCCCGCATGCGCGGCACCGTGCCAAACGCTGTGACATTGCCCTTAGGCGAGATCAAGGTGAGCTTGTCACCGACCCGCACCGCCATGTTCTGCGCTAATCTGGAGCCGATAATGACCACATCATCGCCTTTGAAGTCAGCCAGCGAGCCTTGTTTGATATTGGTCGCAACGATTTTGCGTTTTGCCAGGTCCTCAGCACGGATACCACGGACGAGTGCACCCTTGGCGACACCTTTGGCTGAGACCATAACCTGGCCTTCAATCAATGGGTTAACAGAGATAACGCCATCTAAATCAACAAGCTTTTTGAGCATGGGCTGGTAGTCCGTCATTTGCCCTGCAACCGGTCCATAGACGCTGAGGTGGCCGTTGATGCCTAAGATACGCTCAAGTAATTCCTGACGAAATCCGTTCATAACCGACATTACAATGATCAATGTCGCGACGCCCAAAGCAATACCGACAAGGGAGAACCATGCGATGATAGAGATAAATCCTTCCTGGCGACGTGCGCGGAGATAGCGCATGGCCATCATCCATTCAAAGGTGGAAAACATCGGGTTGTGGTACTCCTGCATAATTATGCATCAATATGCATTATTTCCGGGCGAACTTGAGATCGTCGCCCCTTGTAGGCGATGCGTGGCTGAGCTTCAACTGTGTAAGGGTGTCTCGAATAATTTGCCATATCCGACAGGTTGAGAATTATTTCCAGATAGCCGAAGCATGTGCCATCCAAGAACCTGATTGCTGCACAAAACGGGCTTTTTTAAGGCGGCTTCTGCCTCGGCGATGACCTCCATCGCACGCAGGTTGGTACAGGACGCAAAAACCGCGTCGCAATCCCCTGCTCCGACTTTAAGGTATCCAGCTAATGTCGACTTTGGAGAAATCTGCGCGACGGTTTGATCATCAACCTGATTGAACGCGCCGACCGCACTAATCGAGACGCCATCGGCTTCCACTGCGTGACACAGGGCATCGGTGACGTTTTCTACATATGGGCTGACAATCCCCAAGCGCTTCACACCCAAGGCCTGACATACAGCCTTGAGCGCACTCAAAGGATTTGTGACTGGTAGATCAGGATGTGCCGCATTGACCAATTGGGCAACGCGGTCCTCACCAATCACCGTGGCACCAGATGTGCAGCCATACCCAATCGCTCGAATATCTGCGCCCAAGGGTAGCATTGCGGCTGCGGCCGTCATCCCGTCCGCCATGGTGGCTAAGGTTTCTGGGCGTACGTCGGGGGCACTTTCGATCCGGGTCTGATGCACACGAAGTCCAAGCCCCAGAAACAGTTTACCCAGCTCAAACTCGATCAGTTCGTCAGTTTTAAGCACGATCAAGCCCATCGCCGGGGCGCGGTCATCATAAAGATCGTAAGGCATGTCCATCGCAGTGACTTTCAGACTTTAGGTGATAACGGGCATTTCAGAGGCGGCGCGTCGGCTAAGAAGTTCTGGTGCACCCTCGCGGATAACCAGGTTTTCCTCGTGCACCATAACTTTTCCAGGGGCAAACGTCATGCCGGGTTCCAGCGTCATGATCATGCCGGGTTTGAGGACTGTCATATCGGTCGGCATATTTGATGGCCATTCAGTCAGTTGCATCCCAAGCCCATGGCCGAGCCGACCGACATCGTTGCCCATCGCTCCGCCCGCATCCATGACGCCTTGCATCGCGTGATAAAGGTCTGCGCAGGTATTCCCCGGCACCGCCGACGCAATTCCAGTCTCGGTCGCACGGTAGACAACGTCATAAGCACGCTTGGCTGCATCCGTGGTATCGCCAAACATGTAGTTGCGATCAAAGTCACAGAAATACCCATCAAAAGTCGCGCCTGTATCCAGGATCAACACATCCCCATGTGCGCTCGGCGTATCCGAGGGTGGCGAGATAATATCGCCATAACCACCCTGCCCCGTCCCACCAACCAGATACGCCACGTCGTCGGCGCCGGCATTCAGTGCGGCAATTTTGAAGGCGCGAAAGATCTCGACATTTGTCATACCGGTCCGAAGCACATTCGGCAGGTCTTCAAAGACACCGGACAACACGCCACAGATATGACGGACCTTTTCAATCTCGGCGTCGGACTTTGTCATACGCAGGGTCTGGATAATCGGCGACGCATCAACAAACGTCAGCGGCGCAATGGCTGCGCTCAAACGGTTGAAGTCGAGCATCGACATCCGAAGTGCAGTCTCGGGGCCCATCGGTAAACCAACTTTAGCGTCACCGGATGTGACGCCCCGCAGAACATCGCTCAGCAATGAAATTCCCTCATCGATCGGATTTGGCGATGACCATGTACGGATATCATCAATCCATGTTGCGGCCATGCACTCGGTGCCAATCGCCGGGATCACTGCAATTGGTTTTCCCGCAGCCGGAATGACAACGAACCAGGGTCGTGTCGGGCTTTGCCAGAATGGTGTGAGGAAGCCCGTGAAGTAACGCACCTCGGGTTCGGTCAGGACAAGTATCGCCGACATCCCCGCCGCGGCCATCATTTCCTGAGCGCGCGCAGTGCGCGCTTCAAACTCACTTTGATGAAAACCACGTGTTGGTGTGTTCAAGGCTATATCCATCTACCCAGCGTTTGTATTCTTATGCTGCAGTCTAGCTCAAAAGACAGGGTTTACGCCAATCATTCTGGGCTACAAAATTTCAACACAAATAAATATATGAAATCGCATTGCGAGTATTTTTTATTGACACTCGCGTCATTTTTTTATTAAGAATAATCAAGTCCCGGGGAAATGTGTGTCTTTTCTACTGGGATTTTTTGTTGGGCAGCTCACAAGTCCAGCATTCTATCACGATCATTAGCGTCCCATTTGGGGCGCTTTTTTATGTCTACATTTTGAAAAGGAGCTTCCCCATGGGCAGCACAGATAACGCGGCAGCCAGCGCGGCTGCAAAGGTTTCAACTAATGCCAATACCGGGTTTGGCAATAATCCGGGCGGTGAGTTCGCCACCACATCCACACCTTCAGGCCTCAGCGGCTCCGTCGGTATTGGCGGCGCAAATGCGCTCGGTGATGTGTTTCAAGTCTCAAGCTCACTTGCCAGTAATGACATCATGGAGGCGCCTCAAGATACCGCCGATAGTACGTTGTTCTCAGGGATCATCAGTACCCAGGAACAGATGGGTAGCGACCTCAAGCGAGATGGTCTAGTCAAACCAGATGGCCCCACTCAGCAAGCTGCAACGGGATCAGGTGGATCAACAAGCTCAGCAACAGCAAGTGAAGCAACGCAAAGCCGTGAACGCAGTGAAGAAACTCACGAAATCAGTCTATGAGCGAATTAATCCAGTGGTAGATTCAAGATCCCCTCATCCTGACCTTCTCCCGAAGGATAAGGGGCAAACGCCTAACCTCCCTCTCCCTATGGGAGAGGGCTGGGGTGAGGGGGCGAGCAGCATAAAGAACCTCCCAGCTCTCCCCGACGAGACCATCCAGTCCAATCAGAGACTGGCCGACAGTATCAAGAGACGCATCAACGTCGGCGACCTGCCTCGGTTCAAGCGGATGCCATCAACACCGACGCAACCAAAGCCATCCCTGAGATCATTGACCTTGTCCACAACGTCGAAGACCCGGCACAAGCACGGGAGCCTTATCAACGAACCCTGCAAGGCATCACGCCAGAGAACCAGCGACGACTGGAGCAAAACTATGCCCTCAGCCTGTCTGGTGGTGAAGATAAAGACCGCGAAACAAGCCAACAGGAAAACAATAATCTGATCAAGGACTGGAACGTCAATCATCGTAAAGTTGTCGATGATGACGCCACTGAACCGCTCAATGTCACAATACGCTCAAACGCTGATAATGAGATTGATCTCATGGATGGTGCCAGCGGTCTCCATGGTAAAGACTTCGATGCACAAAAAAAACTTCCGGTGTGGTTGATGATCTGGGCCGAGTTCTGGACACTGATAAACCGCTCACCCCTGAGAATGCGGATGCAATGAAAGCGCGCATTGATGAAACCTTCCCACATGATGATGACGCACGCCTCAAGGCCAAGGCCATTGTCGATGCGGCCCGCACCGGTAACACCGATGATACCGAGACGGCACTCCACGACTTACGTAAACAGGCCAATGATCCGAAGCGACTGGCCGCACAACGGGAAAGCCGTGAGTACTATGAGGCATACCCGGAAGCTAAGCGCCTCGAACATGCGGATCAGCGGGGTGACGTCAGGGACACGATGGAGAAATCCGTTCAAAACCTTCTGATCAATCGCAATGCGATATCGGAACAGCACGCAATTATAAAACAGCATGGCGAAGTGGCTGCAAACGGCAATGCCAATTCAACACAGCTTGTTAAGGGTGCAAAGGCGAAGAAAGAGAGGATGAAATTGGTTGATAAAAAACTTAACGAAGCCATCGCCAAAGACGCGTCAGCTTATGAATCCATACTGACCCATCCAAAAAAGTTCATGCAATTGATCTATTATATTTATCAATTGATACGATAATACTATTTTTCTTTATAGTCCTGACCCGGTAGATTTTAAATTACGGAGGGTCACATCATGAATAAAATAGACACACATACACCTGCGGCATGGCAGGCAGCTGATCTTAAAGATGATCGCAGCTGGGTGTTCCAGATTAACGACACGGCGCGCACGCATATGTTGCAGGCTGTTAAAAAGGCTCATGTACCTGATCGCCCCCTCTTTGATTATACCCGAGAAGATTTTGATTTTGATAGTGTCTGGCCAACCATCTCAAAAGCGTTGAACGAAGCGCATCATGGGCGTGGCATGGCATTGGTGCGCGGTCTGCCCCGCGAAGGACTTAGCGAGCAAGAATACGAGTTGATGAACTGGGCCATTGGTCTGCACACAGGTGTCGCCCGCCCCCAGGGCATTGCATCTCAGTACATCTCGTCGGTACGCGATGTCGGGATGGATTATCGCACCTCAAGCGGGCGTGGATATTCATCCAATGCCAAGCTCGACTTTCATGTGGACGGTTGCGATCTTGTAACGCTGACTTGCTACAACAAAGCAAAGTCTGGTGGCCAAAGCATGATCACCAGCTCGTTATCGGCCTATTGTGATTTAATGACGGCTCGTCCTGATCTCGCTGAAGTAACGCATCAGAAATTCTATTTCTCCAGGCAGAATGAAGAAGCGCCGGGTGAAGCCTTATACTATAGCCAGCCTTTGTATGATTTTGCTGATGGTCGCATGTTTGGTAAGTGGAATCGCAACCGGGTTCGAACGGGGCAAGAGATCGAAGGCGTGCCTCAGCTAACTGCGGCGCAACGTGAAGCCACAGACATGCTGGATGAGATCCTTCAGGACCCAAAGAACATGTATACAATGTACCTGGAACCGGGTGATCTGCAGATACTCAATAATCACGTGATGCTGCATTCCCGCACGGACTATATTGATTACGACACGCCTGAGAAAAAGCGCCTGCTGTGTCGGCTTTGGTTATCACCACCGGACTCGATATTGCTGCCAGAAAGCTGGAAAGATTACTTCTGGTCAATCACGCCGGGCACCGTGCGCGGCGGCATTCGCGGCCATCATCAAGACGAAACATGCCGGGCTTATGAGCAACGTCAGGCAGCCAGTCTTGGCATGCCTGCCCCCGACTACACCCGGTCTAGCGAATTCAGCAAATTAGGAATTTAAGATGCAACGGATAGATACTAAAGCAGACGCACAACGCGCGATCGATATCGTGACTTCGGGCGGGATTGTTCTTTTTCCCCATGACTGCGGCTACGGGATTGTTGGGGGCACCGAAGAAACAACAAACACGATTTTCAACACCAAGCAGCGCGGCGGGCATAAGCGTAATACGCTGGTGTGTGACCTGGAAACGCAACGCGAACTTCACAACGTTGATCAACGCACCCAGGACATGATTGAAACGATTGCTTTTGAGCATGATTTACCGATTGCAGCCATTGCACCATATAATCCGGATCATCCGTTTATTAAAAACCTAAGCCCAGAGTTGCTGAAAGGCAGCACAGCATTGGGACGGATCAATCTGTTCTTGAATGCAGGTAACTTTGCCAATGAACTGGCAGCGCGTGCGTGTGAGGTCGGCCAAATTTTGATCGCGTCGTCAGCAAACTTAACCGGGACCGGACAAAAGTTTCGCCTGATGGACGTGCAAGAAGAGGTACGCTCGATCGCAGATTTACATATCGATTATGGGCTTCGAAAATACCATACCTATAAGCGCTCGGCGACGATCATCAATTTCGCGACCATGGAAGTGGTTCGTATGGGCGCATGCTATGAAGTGATCGCCGATATTTTGAAACACCAGTTCGATGTCGATATTCCAGCCGATCCCGGCCTTAAGGAAAACCCGTCGGGCCATCTTCAAGAATTCGCGCTGAGAGATATCGTCGAATAAGCCAAACCCCCTCTCCTTACTTGTCAGCGATATCTCCATGGAAGACTATCGAAGACATTCTTTAGGGGGGAATTATGCTCGATCAATATTTTAAGCTGACTGAGAACGGCACGTCTGTGCGCACCGAGATCATTGCTGGTGTGACGACGTTCCTGACACTTACCTATATAATGTTTGTGAACCCAAGCATCCTTGCCGAGACCGGCATGGACCATGGCGCGGTATTTGTCGCCACGTGTCTGGCGGCTGCCGTTGGCACGATGATTATGGGTGTTGTTGCGAACTATCCAGTTGCCGTTGCGCCGGGTATGGGGCTGAACGCTTACTTTGCATTCGGTGTCGTGCTTGGCATGGGACATTCGTGGCAGGTCGGCCTGGGCGCTGTATTTCTGTCCGGTATTATCTTTGTTGTATTGAGTATCTTGCCCGTGCGTGAATGGATCATCAATGCGATCCCGGATAGCATGAAGCGCAAAATCTCAGCCGGGATCGGGTTGTTTCTGGCGATCATCGCGCTCAAGAACGCAGGTTGGGTCGTTGATCACCCAGCAACCTTGGTCACGCTTGGTGATGTGAGTGCACCCCCTGCCCTGTTATCTGCGGCTGGGTTTATTCTGATTGCGGTGTTGTTCGCCAGACGTATTCCGGGCGCGATCATTATTGCCATCCTTCTTGTGACAGGTGTCGGAATCGCCTTAGGCGTCACGCCATCCGGCGGCATCATATCAATGCCACCATCCTTAGCGCCAACGTTCATGCAGATGGACATTATAGGTGCACTGAACATCGGATTGATCTCAATCATCTTTGCCTTCTTGTTTGTGGATTTGTTTGATACGGCGGGCACGCTTGTTGGTCTGGCGCATCGCGGCAACTTGCTGGATGCAAATGGGAAGCTGCCAAGACTAAGACGTGCGTTGCTAGCGGATTCGTCGGCAACCGTTGTTGGTGCCGCACTTGGTACCTCAACAACAACCAGCTATATCGAAAGTGCATCGGGGATAAACGCCGGTAGTCGCACAGGATTAACAGCTGTCGTCATTGCACTTTTGTTCCTGATCTCGTTATTTTTTCACCGCTTGCAGCCACAATCCCAGCCTATGCGACCACACCTGCATTGCTTTTTGTCGCCTGTGTGATGACACGCGGATTGTCAGAACTCGATTGGGAAGACGTCACAGAGGTTGTGCCTGCAGTGATCACAGCCATTTCCATGCCGTTGACATTTTCTATCGCGACGGGCCTTGGGCTTGGGTTTATTTCTTATACGGCGATCAAGCTGCTTTCGGGGCGCACACGAGAAGTACCTATTGCCGTTTACGTGATTGCTGCTGCATTTATCCTCAAGTTTTCATTGGTTTAGGTGCAGTGCAACAATTATATATCAATAACGAACAGCTTATTGTTCTTTTATGATGACATGATGGAATTTTTTGGGTATAAATTGGTTCGCTTTCGGGGTAGCCAACGAGCCACATTAAGGTCCGAGTGCGGGGGGAAATAATTAAAATGGCAAGACTTTCGGGTCTTGCCTTTTTTTATGCCAAATTCGTTTTGTTAGTCGTAAATCTTGGCGTCGACCTGCATCCATGCTGGAGATACCTTTTCAATCACTTTGTAGGTGGCGCAATCTGGCCGGTGCGAGCCTGGCAGGTATCCAGTGCTCATCAAAAATTCCCCGGTGATCTCGCCGCCGGTGAACTTAAACGTCTTCTTAAAAAGCTTAACCCATTCGGGTTTGGGCATTGGATAATGTGCTTCAATCCATTTAGAGAACCCGCCATGGCTGTCACGCATTGCCCTGATGCGCTTGGCGTTTTCGATGATGGCGTTGACCTTTAATTTGTTTCGGATAATACCCGGGTCGGCTAAAAGCCGCTCGATATCCTTCTCGTTAAAGTCGGCCACCTTATCAACGTCATAACCACGAAATGCATCATTGGTCGATTGACGTTTTTTTAGGACAAGCCCCCAAGACAGACCTGCCTGGAAAATCTCCATGGCGAGGCGTTCCATCAACGCCGTCTCGTCCGTGGTTGGAAACCCATATTCGGTATTGTGATAAGACGCGTGAACAGGATCATCCGGTGCGTAGTCGCAATAAGTACTCATGTTCTGAAATCCACATCATCATGAACGTTCATGCCGTCGAGCATATGCAGTTGCGCCGTACTGGCATCCCGAGACACATAGATATTTGCAACACTGTCGCCTTTACTTGATCGCACAGGTGTCAGTAACCGTGCGAGATCAGCCCCCTCCTTTGCATCGAGAACGGGCCAGTGATCTTTGAGGGCATTGGCTAGAAACACAAAGCCTTCATTCCATGTACCCGTCGGTGTCCAGGCAAGCCCTGGGCAAGTCTCTATGGTACAGGCATCTTCGCTTTGAATGTAACTAGGGAACGTGGCGTCACTCCACGTGCCATTCAAAGCGGTCAAATGATGCTTATCAGGGCCACCGGGGCGCATGCGTCCATAGATAACCAGCTTTGATGCCGCACCACTTGATAATGAGAACTGCTCATCAAATGCGTTGTGAGCGGCGTCTAGTCCAACCCGCTGCCGATTTATTTTAATGATTTTCTCGAGCGACATCACGTTGATCCACTAGGCTTAGTCTGGTCGGAAACTGATCAGATTGGCCTCATTAATAAAGTAGATGATAATCCAGACAACGGCAGTGATGGCCGTACAAATCACGACCTTTCGCCAAAGCATGGGCTTGTGCGGTGCGCCTGGTTCTTGACCTGGCTCCATTTCTTCTTCTGTTGATGGTCGGACGCCAAACGGCAGAACCATAAAGATGATGAGCCACCATAAAACAATAAAGACGAGACTACCTGAGAACCAATGGTCCATTTATGCTTGCTCCAACTCAACTAATGTACCGCAGAAATCTTTTGGGTGAAGGAACAGCACGGGCTTGCCATGTGCGCCAATTTTTGGATTTCCATCACCAAGAACGCGTGCACCTTCTGCCTGCATGCGATCACGTGCAACCATAATATCAGGAACTTCATAGCAAACATGATGCATGCCGCCAGACGGGTTCTTGTCCAGGAAAGGCTGTATGGGTGAATTGTCACCAAGCGGATGCAAAAGCTCGATCTTAGTGTTTTCAAGTTCAACAAAAACAACCGTTACGCCGTGGTCCGGCTCGTCCGTTGCAGCAGATACATTGGCACCCAGTGCATCCCGATAAACGGCGACTGCCTTATCCAGGTCTGGTACAGCAATCGCGACGTGGTTCAATTTCCCAATCATTGGATCCCTCGATTTTGGATAGACTTATACTCTAACTAGATGAACATCAGTGATCGGCTTCTTGTCAAGTAATCGACGAAAAGCGCGTCTCGATGTAATACGTATCGTTTCAGAAATCTCGTTATCACTCTCACGTTTTTTCTTCGGAAGACGCTCAAGAGCTGCAAACACATTGTCCGCGACAGCATTAAGAATATCGTCTTCTTCGTAAGGTTCTAGCATGCCCGTCGTCGTAATGAACAACTCGCTTATCGGAGTTCCTGCTTTATCCACGACAAGCGTAATCATTACTGTGCCATTCCATAAGCCTTGGACGCGGCTTCGGATCGCTTCGCCGTTCAAAGGTACCATGCGGTTCCCGTCGTGAACCAGTCGCCCTGATTTCACTTGTTTGATCACAGTTGGGTCGCCGGGGGCCAATTTGATCATACCGCCGTTTTCGTTGACGATGGCATGCGGCACCTGACATTCAAGGGCCAGGGCTGCGTGCTTCTCTAGGTGACGTCGTTCACCGTGTACCGGGATCGAAATCTTCGGCCGCACATGCTGATACATCTCGATCAGTTCTTCGCGGTTTGGATGACCCGAGACATGGATATGTCCATCAGTGTCTTCGACGATACGGATACCGGCGCGCACGAGATTGTTTTTCATGGCAGAAATGCTGACTTCATTACCGGGAATGACGCGGCTTGAGAATATAACCGTATCTCCATCGCCCATATTGATCCGGGGGTGTCCGCCAGACGCAATGCGCGATAATGCTGCGCGCGGCTCACCCTGTGATCCGGTGCAAATAATCAACAGCTTATCGTTTGGGATAAAGCCAGCTGCATCCTCGTCCAGGAATGGCGCAATGTCTTCAAGGTAGCCGCATTTTCGGGCTGCAGTCGTCGACCGTTGCAGGGACCGTCCGGCAAGAACAACATCAAGTCCACACGCCTCAGCGACCTTTGCAATCGTCGCCAAGCGCGCAACATTTGTGGCAAAGCACGCAACGGCGACCTTGCCGGTGCATGCAGAAATGATCTTGGTCAGATCTTTAGTAAGCTCAGATTCTGATCCCGAGTGTCCAGGGTTAAAGACGTTCGTACTATCGCAAACAATAGCTAGCACGCCGTCATCCCCTAGCCTTTCTAGCGCGGCCTCGTCTGATACTTCGCCAACAACAGGATCAGGGTCGAACTTCCAGTCACCTGTATGCAGCACAGTGCCAAGCGGGGTTTTGATCGCAATACCATTCGGCTCAAGAATGGAATGGGTCATGGTGATGAGATCAAGCTCGAAAGGCCCAATGGTCACAGATCCATTGAGCGGTAACTCGTGTAGCTCAACATCATTGGCGAAGTTGGTGTCCCCGAGTTTACGCTTCAGAATTTCCATGGTGAATGGCGTTGCATAGATCGGACAGCGTAAACGGTCCCAAAGGTACTGCACAGCGCCCAGGTGATCTTCGTGTGCATGCGTGAGCACAAGCCCGGCAAGTTGATCTTTGCGTTCCTCGATGAAAGCTGGGTCTGGTGTGATCAAATCAATTCCCGGAGGGCTGCCATCACCAAAGGTGACGCCGAGATCAATCATCAGCCATGTTGGCTTTTTGGGATTCCCGTAACCATACAGGTTCAGGTTCATGCCAATTTCGCCGGCACCGCCCAAAGGTAAAAATACAAGTTCGTCTGTCATCTAAATCTTTCTAAATAATCTCGTCATACCCATGTAGGCGACCATCAAGTGCGTTTCGTGCACTATTGGTTTCCGTTTATAGGCTGATGACGAATGTTTAATTCTATAATGTCATGTGCGATTTTTAGCGTTAATCACAAATAGTCCGCGTAAGGTTAGGTCTTCGTCGATGTTCTGAATCGATCGACAGGCCGGTGCATAGAACTTGGCGAGGCCACCCGTTCCAATTGCAGGCAAGCTCTCTAGCTCTTTCTCTTCGCGGATACGTGCGATCACGCCCTCAATCATTGAAGCGTAACCGTAATAAATGCCAGATTGCATAGCGGTAATCGTGTTTGTGCCAATGACACGCTCGGGCTTCACAATTTCAATGCGAGGTAGTTTCGCTGCAGCACGCTGCAATGCTTCGAGTGATAGATTGACGCCAGGTGCAATTACACCGCCTTCATAAGCCCCTTCTGGTCCCACCACATCAAACGTCGTTGCTGTGCCGAAATCTAGAACGATCAGCGGGCCAACATATGTCTTGTGTGCTGATACCGTATTGACCAGTCGGTCTGCGCCGACTTCACCTGGGCGATCGACATGAACCTCTATACCAAGCTCAACATCCGGGTCGCCAACGACGAGTGCTTTGCAGCCAAAGTACTTGGAACTCAGGGTTTTCAGATCGAACAGGTTTTCGGGCACAACCGTCGCAATGATTACTTCGGTGACGTCATCGCGGGAAATGTTTTCCAATTGCATAAGCTGGCTGAGCCAGACGGCAAGCTCGTCGGCTGTCTTGGCTATCTTTGCCGCCGCGCGCCATTGGCTAATGATGGCGCCCTCATCATTAAAGATGGCGAACACCGTGTTTGTATTTCCACTATCTATCGCGAGGAGCATTCAGCCCTCCTTTATCACGTCCGGAAAATAAACCTCTCCGGCGTCAATGCGCCGAACGTCGCCATCAACATTTAATATGAGACTGCCATCTTCGGCAATGTCCTCAAATACGCCCGTCATTGTCTCGCTATGCAGGCGGACAATGATTTCTTTGCCGATACCCTTAGCGCGCCATTTCCAGTCTGCACGAATGGGCTCAAACCCCTCTTCAACCCATCTTGCCGCGTGATCAAGGAAGTGACGGGCATAGGTTTCAAGGAACGTATAATCTGGAATGGCCTGACTTTGTTCAGCAAAGTTTGTGGCGGGAAATTCCGTGCCTTCGGGATGCGAGCGTAAGTTCACACCAAGCCCGATAATGACGTAATCCACATTTTGTCCAGTCTCGCCCTTTGCTTCTAGCAAAAGACCGCCAATTTTACTGTCATTGAGCAAAATATCGTTTGGCCATTTGAGACGGCAATTAAAGCCGGGCTCACAAAGTTCCCCAATCGTGTCGTATACGGCGCACCCTGTTACAAAGCTGAGCTCAGCCGCGCGTGACGCCGGCACATCAGGGCG
>ENA-OWPI01002578-OWPI01002578.1-marine-metagenome-genome-assembly--contig:-NODE-2578-length-16741-cov-7.861558_pt1 | contig 16741 bp, 13 predicted proteins | sample MGYA00238138_ERZ651775 | MGnify/ENA primary metagenome ERZ651775 (study PRJEB26906, sample SAMN06265043) | marine metagenome | isolation source: Helgoland LTER site | place: Germany:Helgoland, sampling...
AAATTGATGTTTTTTTTATTTTTGACATTAATAATTTATTACCTGTAATTTTATGACACATTTCGGTTAATTTTTTTAAAGACGTATAACTTTTTTTGGATCCACCTACCGTGAAAAGAGTATTATTAATTTTATTCAGATTCTTAATTTGAATATTAATGAGCTCACTCAAGTCATCAATATGAAGTACATCTCGAACTTGATTTCCTAAACCTTCATAACCAATATAACTTAATTTTTTTTTCATTAAATGTCTCCAAATCCAAAGACTAATAAAACCCTGGTCTTGTTTTCCAAATTGAAGAGGTCCTGAAATTACCCCACAACGATTGATTATATATTTCATTTTAAATGCGTAAGAAAATTCTTCGATAAACATTTCAGAGGCTAGTTTTGTAACACCATAAATTGTCTTTGGACCGTTGATATTTGAATTTTCATTAAACATTTTGCTAATTTTTAAATCTTTTTTTAATAATTTTTTCTTAGAGAATTCATCAAAACTATTTATTGGATAAACTCTACTTGATGAAAGAAATATAATTTTTGAATGGTCAATTTTTGCTTTTTTAAGAATATTAATAGTCCCTATTAAATTAGTATTAATTACTCTATCAAAATCATTTTTAGATACTTCTACTGCAGCTTCAGCACAACAATCAATGATTAAATCGAATTTTGGAATTTTTAAAATTTTCTTTTCATTTTCAGTATTTATTTTCAAATTTTTAATTTTATTTTTGCGAAGTAATTGCAAATTATACCTAGAACCTTTTCTAGAAAGATTATCTAGAGATGTAATTTTATGATTTTTTTTTTTTTAAAAAAAGAGAAAGATTTGTTCCAACAAATCCACAACCACCAGTAATTAAAATTTTCATAATACTTTTTAGATTTTAATATATCCAATTAAATCAATTAGTTAAACCAATCTTTATATAGAGTTTTATTTAGTCTTAAAAATTCTGGAAGTAGTTCATTATCAAGATTTTTTAACTTATAATTAAATTTATATTTATTTTGATCTGTTTTGTCAGCAAGATGATTGTAGTTAACCATTTTATTTTCAATTTGTTCTTTTAAATCATTTATAGATATATTTGATAACTCAAATTCATTATGATGACCAAAATTATTTAATTTGTTAAATAGTTTTTCAGGAGACATTACATTTGTGAAGTGCCAACCACCATCTTTAATAATATCTACGCTAATTTCTTTATAATTTGATAATAAAGTATCAATTCTCCAAAATGGATATTTTTTATTTTTCAAATTCTTTAGCCAAGAAAAAGATTTAAGGTATTTTTTTTTACATGCTCTAGAACCATACCAAGGAACTAAATCATATAATAAATTAAATTTGTAATAGCAAAAAAGTTGTTCAAAAATAATAATTTTTTTTTTTGAAGCATGAAACTGTTTTGAATTTAAGTTAGGTATTTCATCATTGTCATTTAAAATAATTAAATCTTCGTCAGAAGCATCCTTGATTCCATTTAACATATAGTCATATGATTGTTCTATTCTTTTTAAGCTATTCATCCTTTTTATATAAATTGAACTCTTTGGATCTGATACATCCAAAATATTTTCAGGTTCATTTTCAATGACTAGATAAACAATCTTATCTTTAAATTTTTTAAAATTATCTATATTAAAATTTAATTCTTTTTTTTTACCACTATGTGAATATTTTGATTCCACTATGATAAATTTATGAACATGTTCGTTAAGGATATTAAACCGAACTTCTAACATCAAATCTTCTGAATAATATGTGGTACAATCAAAAATTTTCATTGGATATTGTTCTCTAAAACTATCCTTTTCCACGCCATGGAATAGTTTTATCGATTATTTTTCTTAAAGTTATATCGAATAAAAGACCTAACATTCCCATGATAAATATAGTTATCCAAATAACCTCATATTGGAAATATTTTTTTGCAACGTTTTCAACAAATCCAATACCTGTGGTACCTGCTAAAAATTCTGCAGCAACTAATGTTCCCCAACACATACCTACAGCAACTCTTATACCAGTTAAAATTTCTGGTAATGAGTTTGGAAAAATTACGTATCTAAGTATTTGTTTTTTTGATGCACCCAAAGAGTGTGCAGCATGAATTTTTGATAATTGAGTTCCAGATGCACCAGCTCTTGCCGAAATTATCATAATTGACAATGAAACCATGAATAATAGAAATACTTTTCCTGTATTATCAATACCTAATACAGAAATGATCAATGGTGCCCAAGCTAAAGGAGGTACAGGTCTATAAAGTTCAATTAAAGGATCAAAAAAGCCTTTTGCAAATCTGTTTAATCCCATGAACAATCCTAATGGTACACCAATAATTATTCCAAAAACTAGTCCTAGTAAAACCCTCATAAAGGAGTCCCAAATATGTCCATAAGGGACAGGTATCTTAAATAATTTAAAATCACCTGTTACAAATTTAAGTACATTTCCTTTAAAGTTTTGTTTTACTATTCCATCTTTAGTATGAACAGGATATTCACCTGGAAGAATATCTGCAATCCAATCAGGTAGAATAAAACCAATCATTTTACTTACATCAACCATATCAATCCATAGAAGAGGAATATCTTTATATCCAACACTCGGTTTTGACATTAAGACAAATTTATTAAAAGTATCTGATGGTTTAGGTAGCCATCGGCCAGACCCTTGCTCTGAACAACTTGGACCACTTGCAACAATTGTTCCCGCTGGAAACAAAAATATATCAATGAATCTTAATCCACCTTGAATTTCTTTCTGTGCATTATCAAACTTGATAATAGCATTTTGCATCTTATCCAATACATTTGGTGGGTAAATACTTGCATATTCTATTCTTCTTGCAATTTTAACAATATTTTTAGCATAGGTAGAAGCTACTTCTTCACTATCATTTAAGTCTGCTCTATAAATTTTAATTTCATCCTTAATTTCATTAATCTTTTTTTTAAATTCTTGATTATGGTTTCGCAATTTAAAGAAATCATCACTTATTAAATTTAATTCTTTAGCAGCAGTATGAAATTTTAAACCTCTTTCCGTTGCTGGAATTAATGGTACTTCTATTGTGTTTTCAATACTCCCAGATCCTGCATCCACTTTTGTAATACCCCAACCACCTTCCTCACTTACAGATCTAAGTCTATCATTGAGTTCTTGTTCAGTTTCAAATGGATAATCAGGTTTTTGAAAATTTTCAGTTAAAAGATTAATTCTTCCAGTGATGTCATCTATTTTTTGTTTAGTTTCATTTTCCAGTAAATCTTCGTTAGTTAATAATGGAATTAATTGGTTTGTTTTATTTATAAAACCAACAAGATCTGTTTTTTGTTGGTTATTAAGACCTTCAGAATTCTGTATCTCAATTGAGATTTTCTTCAGATTTTTATTTTCTTGTTTAATTTGAGAAGTACTTTTTAACTCTCTTTCTTCTATGGGAAATTGATATTTTAAACCCAGCAAAGAGTCATTTACTTTTGCTACCTGGCAAAGCTCATTAGCAGACTTTGGATAAAATCCTTTTGCAATATCCCAAGAGTAATAAAGCCAAACTAATAGAAGAAAACTACTTCCAACAATGACCCAATGAGTACCACCTAATGCTCTTTCAGGATTACCAAAAACTGCATCAACTTTTTCGGTTTTAATTAAACGTCTTCCATAAAGAATACAGCCAATCACAGCAAAAAATATTAGAAAAGTTATTATTTTAGTGAGCATTTAAATTTCTTTCCCCATTATTTCTTCTTCCATATTCCAAATCATTTCTAATATTTCATCTCGTTTTGCTGAAAACTCTTTATTTTTTTTAATATCTCTCAAATCTTCTTTTAATCCCATTAAAGCAAATGGAAGATTGTATTCTTTATGTATACGACCTGGTCGAGGGGCCATTACATATAATCTTTCACCAAGTAACAAAGCCTCTTCAACTGAGTGAGTAATTAAAATAATTGTTTTTCCGGTTTCTTTCCAAATTTTTAATACTAAAGACTGCATCTTTTCTCTTGTTAAAGCATCAAGGGCTCCCAATGGCTCATCCATAAGTATTAAATCTGGATCGTTAATAAGACATCTTGCAAGAGCAACTCTTTGCTGCATACCTCCTGATAATTGATAAGTTGGAGTATTTCCAAAACCTTTCAATCCAACAATTTCTAACCATTCATCAACTTTTTTTGCAGTTTTTATTGGATCCTCTTTTTTCATTCTTAATCCAAAGTTGACGTTTTCTGCTACAGTTAACCATTCAAACAAAGCTCCTTGTTGAAAAACCATACCTCTCTCAACACCAGGACCGTCAATCTCTTTATCATTTAAAGTGATGACTCCAGACGTTGGCCTGATAAATCCTGCTGTGATATTTAATAAAGTTGTTTTTCCACAACCTGATGGACCAAGAACTGTTAATAGTTCTCCTTTTTTAAGAGTAAAATTTACATCTTTTAATGCGTGAACTGTTTCTCCTTTAGGAGTTTTAAAAATCATGTTAAGATTTTGAGAAATCAAATCACTCATAAAATAACTTTATATTAAAATTCTTATTAAAAAAATAGGCACCAATTGATTAAATTGGCGCCTATTAAATTTTTCTCTCTCTATAAAGACTATAGAGGTAAGAAACTAGTATCTACGTTTCCTCTAGGTGTTCCCATTCCTTTTAAGAACGCGTCAAGGTTTCCTTTAGTCATAGATTGCTTAGTTTCTTCTGGTGTTAGAAATTTAAAGCCACTTAAAGTTTCCTTCATATCTCCAACTTTCATCTCAGAAGCTTTAGCCATAACATTCATGTTACTTTTACCAGCTTTGTATCTAGCATTAGCTTCATGAGTTACTTCTATAAAAGTTCTAAGCATTCCAGGATTTTCCTTCATGAACTTAGTAGTTACTGAAGTAATATCTATTCCTAAGATACCTGCAGCTCTAGCTTCATCAACTGTAAGTAATCTTGATCCTACAGCAGTAGCAGCTTTGATAGAGTTACCACCAAATAAACATGCCATTACAACATCACCACTTACTAATGCAGCAGCTCCTTCTTCAGGGTCCATTTGAATAATATCCATTTTGCCTCTGTCAGCTCCAACAACTTTCATACTTTCATCAAAAACATACTCAGCCATTGTTCCTAGTGGAACAGCAACTTTTTTGCCTTCTAATTCAGTAGCATTTGCTTTTGTAATTCCAGAAGCATTAGAAGTAACACAAGTAGTTCCTCCCATTCCGTATTCCATAGCAATATCTACAAGTTTGATTGGTGCTTTAGATTTTACAGCGTTAATAAATGGTACTAATCCTTGTGAGTAAGAAATATCAATATCTCCTGCTAACATTGCATCAGTCATTGCTCCACCATTTGTGAAGTTAGTCCATTTAACTGGCACACCCAAAGCTTTTGCAAAAGCTTTTTTCTGCATATCTTCTAAATTTGGACTTGGCCATTCTAAAAAGTAAGCAACTCTAACTTCTTTAGCAGCAGCGTTTGCAACTGATACAGATAGGTTAAGAGCAACCAATGTTCCTAGAATAAAACTAATTATTTTTCTCATATTTATCCTCTGTTAATTTAATTAAATTGTTAGTATTTAAATTCAATTTTAAGTGGATGTAAAACAAAATAAATTATGCAATCAATGGTTGTACTAATGTTTTAACTTATTCATATTGCTATTTTTAGATCAATTTTTAGGTAAAAATAGTTCTAGTAAACAAATAAATTTAGTCTAAAAATTTTGAATAATTAACTTAAAAATATTTTTTTTATGAGCTCAGAAAATAGAACATCAGTACCAAATTCGTTAAATGAACATTGGATGCCATTTACATCTAATAAAGATTTTAAAGCCAATCCAAGATTAATCACAGAAGCAAAAGGTGTTTATTTAAAAACACATCATGGTAAAACTCAAATTGATGCAAGCTCAGGATTATTTTGTAATCCTTTAGGCCATGGTAGAAAAGAAATTACTGAGGCTGTAACAAAACAATTGGAAACATTAGATTACGCTCAACCATTTCAACAAGGCTTTGGTGGATCTTTTGAGTTAGCAACAAAAATTTCAAAACATACTCCTGGTGATTTAAATAAAATGTTTTTTACTATTTGTGGATCAACAGCAGTTGAAACAGCAATTAAGATCGCAGTTGCATATCATAGAGCTAAAGGAAATGCTCAAAGATTTAGATTTGTTGGAAGAGAACGTGGTTATCATGGAATGAATATTGGATGTGTTTCTGTTGGGGGAATGGTTAACAATGTAAAAACTTTTGCAAGCATTCTAATGCCAGGTGTTCAGCATATAAGACATACTCATTTACCAGAACATAAATTTGTAAGTGGTCAACCAGAAACTGGAGATTATTTAGCTAATGATTTAGAAACTATTTGTGCAAATTTTGGTGGAGAAAATATTGCAGCATGTATCGTTGAACCTATTGCAGGATCTACTGGAACATTAGTTCCACCTAAAGGATATTTACAAAAACTAAGACAAATTTGTGACAAGCATGGAATACTTTTAATTTTTGATGAAGTTATTACTGGTTGGGGAAGAACTGGTTCAAAATTTGGTGCACATGAGTTTGGTGTAACACCTGACATAATGACAATGGCTAAAGCTACAACTAATGGAGTTGTACCGATGGGTGTTGTTGCGTGCAATGACTCTATTTATGATGCTGTAATGGATGCTTCACCAACTGGCGCTGTAGAATTATTTCACGGATATACTTACTCAGGAATCCCAGTTGCAGTAGCTGCAGCACTAGCGGTTCAAGATATTTTTGAAAAGGATGATATTTTTAATAGAGCAAAAAATTTAGCTCCTTACTTTCAAAAAGGTTTGTTCTCACTTCAAGATTTAGAGTCTGTAGAAAATATTAGAGGCTATGGAATGATGGGTGGGATTGATATGAAACTTAACACTAAACCGGGTAAAGCTGGATTTGAATGTTTCAAGGCTTGTTATGAAGCTGGCGTAAACTTCAAGGCTACTGGTGACTGTTTAATTATTGCCCCACAATTTATCTGTGAAGAAAAACACATTGATGAGATTATTGATAAGTTAAGAACTGGTATTACTAATTATCAAAAAAACCAAAAAAATTAGTCCTAGACTATCAACTAATTGAAATTAATAAATTATGAAAATAGGTGTACCTAAAGAAATTAAACCACAGGAACATAGAATTGGATTAACACCTGAAAGTGTAAAGACTTTAATTTCAGAGGGACATGAAGTTTTAGTTGAGAACAATGGTGGTTTTGAAGCTGGATTTGACAATGATCAATATACGAGTGTAGGTGCTAAAATAATTAATAAGGCTGAAGATATTTTTAATGATGCAGATATTATTGTTAAAGTAAAAGAGCCACAGTCTAAAGAAGTTGAAATGATAAGAGAAAACCAAATCGTTTATACTTATCTTCATTTAGCAGCTGCAAAAGAATTAACAGCTGGCTTAATTAAATCTAAAGGTGTTTGTATAGCCTATGAAACAGTAACTGATGATAACGGTAGATTACCGCTCCTAGCACCAATGAGTGCAGTTGCTGGACGAATGTCAGTTCAAGCAGGTGCTCACTGTTTAGAAAAAAATCAAAAAGGAAGAGGCCTATTATTAGGTGGAGCCCCTGGAGTTGAAGGTGGAACAGTTGTTATTCTTGGTGGAGGTGTGGTTGGAGAAAACGCAGCTATAATTGCAACTGGAATGAGAGCAAAGGTTCATATCGTCGATAAATCAGAAGCGCGATTAAAACAACTTGTTGAAATGTTTGGTGATAAGATTGTTCCAGAGCAAAGTGATAAAATAGATTTAAATAAATTAGTAGCTGATGCAGACTTACTTGTAGGAGGAGTTTTGATACCAGGAGCAGAAGCTCCGAAATTAGTTACAAAAAGTATGTTAAAATTGATGAAACGTGGGTCAGTAATAGTTGATGTTGCAATAGATCAAGGTGGATGCGTTGAAACTAGTAAACCAACAACTCATGGAGAACCAACCTATATTGTTGATGATGTTGTGCATTATTGTGTAGCTAATATGCCAGGAGGAGTTCCAAGAACATCAACTATTGCACTAAATAAAGCTACACTTCCATATCTAGTTAAACTAGCTAACAAAGGTTATAAAAAATCTTTAGGGGAAGATAAAAACTTTTTAGCAGGATTAAATGTTCATAAAGGTATGGTTACTTATAAAGCTGTTGCCGATGTATTTGGACATGAATTTGTTGAACCAGAAAAGGCCATCACAAGCTAATTAATCAATGGAAAAAAAAATTCCATCCAGTGCAAAAGTTGTTGTGATTGGAGGAGGGGTTGCAGGCTGTTCTGCAGCATATCATTTAGCCAAATTAGGTTGGAAAGATACAATTTTACTCGAAAGAGATCAGTTAACATCAGGAACTACTTGGCATGCCGCTGGATTAGTTGGCCAATTAGGAGCCTCTGCTACTATTACAAAACTTAGAAAATACTCGCTAAATTTGTACAAAGAATTAGAAAAAAAAACTGGTTTATCTACAGGTTTAAAACAAAACGGTGCAATTACAGTAGCTAGCTCAAAAGAAAGAATGGAAGAACTTTTAAGACAAGCAACAGCAGCACAACTTTTTGATGTTAATGTTGAAGTTTTAGATAAACAAAAAACAAAAGAACTTTATCCAGTAATAAATGATGAAGATATTATTGGTGGAGTATACATGCCAGAAGATGGTCAAGCTGATCCAGTTGGAGTTACAAACGTTTTAGCTAAAGCAGCTAAAATGGAAGGAGTTCAAATATTTGAAAAAACTCCAGTAAATAAAATATTAGTTAAAAATAAAAAAATAATTGGTGTTGAAACTAAATTTGGCAAAATAGATTGCGAATATGTAATTCTTGCAACAGGAATGTGGTCAAGACAAATTGGAGAAGATATAGGAGTAAGCATTCCTCTTTATCCAAATGAACATTTTTACATAATAACAGAACCAATGAAAAACTTACCAAAAAATTTACCTGTTTTAAGAGATTATAATGCTTGTCTTTATTTAAAAGAAGATGCAGGGAAAATGTTGGTAGGAATATTCGAGCCCAATGCAAAACCAGCTTTTAAGGAAAAAGGAGTAGTTCCAGAGGATTTTTCTTTTGGAGAATTTCCTGATGATTTTGATCATTTCGAACCATATTTAGAAAAATCTTTTCATAGATTGCCAATGTTAGAAAATGCAGGGATTAGAAAATTTTTTTCTGGTCCTGAGTCATTTACACCTGACACGCAATATCTTTTGGGTGAAACAGCAGAAGTTATTAATCTTTATACATGTTGTGGTTTTAATAGTATTGGAATAGCAAGCGCAGGAGGAGCTGGTAGAGTTACTGCTGAGTGGATGGTAAATGGTTATATGAATGAAGATTTATTTTCTTTGGATGTAAAGAGATTTGAAAAGTTTCACTCATCTAAAAAATTTATCACTGAAAGAGTTACAGAAACACTAGGTGATCTTTATGGGATGCACTGGCCTTATAAACAACACAAGACCTCTCGAAATCAAAAATTATTACCTTATCACGAAGAACTAAAAAAAGCTGGTGCATGTTTTGGTGTCTCCGGAGGATACGAGAGACCAATGTGGTTTGCATTAAAAGATGAGAAAGCAGAATATGATTATAGTTTTGGACATCAAAACTGGTATTCATCTGTTGAGTATGAAACGAAAAATACCACATTAAATGTAGGTCTTTATGAATTAACACCTTTTTCCAAATACGAAATAAAAGGAAATTTAGCACATAGTGAATTACAAAAACTATGCACTGCAAATATTAAAAATGAAATAGGTAAATCTACCTACACTCAAATGCTTAATGAGTATGGTGGTATAGAAACAGATTTAACAGTTATATGTATTGATAAAGATTACTTTAGAATAATAAGCTCTGCAGCAACAAGAACTCACGATAAAGTTCATATTTTGAAAAATTTATCAAAAGATTTAGATTTCAAAGATGTAACAGATGATTATGCTTGTTTAGGAATTTTTGGTCCCAAAAGTAGAGATTTATTATCAAAATTATCAAATGATGATTTTTCAAAAGAAACATTTAAATTTGGTGACGGAAAATCTTCAAATATAAATAGTAAAAAGGTTTGGATACAGAGACTTTCATATGTTGGTGAGCTTGGTTATGAAATCTATTCAAAAATAGAAGATGCAAAATCAATTTATAATCTAATTATTGAAGAAGGAGAAAAATTTAAATTATCTCTTTGTGGATCACACGCTATGGATGTGATGAGAATGGAAAGTGGTTTTTTACATTGGGGACACGACATTTCACCAGAAGAAAATCAATTTGAGGCAGGATTAAATTTTGCAATTAGTTTTAAAAAAGATGCTAATTTTATTGGTAAAGAACAATTAACTAAATATAAAGATAAAAAACCCAAAAAAAGATTTATAATGCTTTCATTAAAAAACAATAATCCTGGTCAACCATTATTATTACATGAAGAGCCAATTTATCTTGATGATAAAATCATAGGAAGAACCACATCGGGAAATTATTCATTTAACTATAATAAAAATTTATCTTTTGGTTATGTGAGTTCAAATTATTCAAATCATGAACTATCCAGTAAAAATCTATATATAGAAGTTGCAAAATGTAAGTACCCTGTAAACGTAGAATTACATCCATTAAAATCAAGTAAAATTAGATATTCATAAGATTTGTCAAAAGTAGTTGCTTGAATTCACAAACCATGATTAGATTAGTTATGTCAAAAAATTACTTGCACAATTACAACATTTCAAAAACAAGTGTAAGTAATGACGAGCTTGAAAAAAATAATTACAAAAAAAACCCCATAAATGTAGACATCAACAAACTGTTAAACAGAGTTAAGTTAGAAGAAAAAAATAAAAGAAAACAAAAGCTCATTTATTTTGGTATAATTTCTGCTGGAGTAGCATTGATGGGAATATTTATATCTTTTGTAAATTAAATTATTTTTAAAAGTTTATTACACTAAAAATTAAAACTATTATAAAAAATCATCTGTAATTTGGTGAAGTAGATTTTAGGCATTATTGATACTTAGCAGCTGTAATAAATTCATTAAAGCTTTCACACCAAATTACTACAGTGTTGTAATTGTTTACATCTATATTTGATGGAACTTCTACTACAAAATTTTTAAAACTTTTAACTTCAGCTATGTATTGAGCTTTTTTTTTAATGGATAAAAATTCATCTTCATGTTGAATAAATTCATTAGTTAAATAAAGTTTATAATCTGGACCTGGCGCAATTGAACCGTTGACTGTTATATTATTGTCAGAAATTGTAACTTTAGCCTCACCCCAATGAAATGTATCGCTGCCTTTTAAATCTCTTACAAATTCAGTTTGAAATGATGATCTATTCTCATATTCAGTAATTATACTTATTTCAACAGATTTTGGTGCAGTTAATATTGGTAAAAAATATACACCTAAACCAAACCCTACAGCCAAAATAAATGAATGTGAGATTAATAAAATTATTATTTTTTTCATTTAAGTAATTAATATAAATAAATAATTGAAAGTACATTTAAAAGTAATATAACTCTCTTCTCTACGGCGGGGTAGCTCAGTTGGTTAGAGCGCAGGACTCATAAGCCTGAGGTCAGTGGTTCGATCCCACTTCCCGCTACCATTCTAGACGATCGATATCATTTTGCTCCAATATTGCTCCAATAACATTAGATTAAAAATGTTTTTCCTGTTGCATATTGATGATTGTTAATTGTAGATTATAACTTATGCGATTGTTATTAATTTTAATAAGTATTTTTTTATTAAATATTTCTATTGCACATACTGCTGATTATAAAAATTTAGATAAACTATCTAAAAATAATAGTTTTTTTGATGATAAAGGAAGTCCTTATCCTATAGAAAAAATTCAAGATATAAAAAATTCAATTTTAATAATTTATAATCATGGTAGCGAAAATGATCTTAAGATTGACCCTTGTAATAAAAAACCTCTAAAAGGTTATTTATGGAAAGGAGCAGTTGTACCTGCATTATTAAAACTACATGGTCAAAAAATAAATAATTTAACCGTTAGAATTTATCGATTGTGCTCAGGTGTTAAAGGAATTTCATTAAAGACAATGAAGAAATATCGAAAAGAATTAAAAGAGACTGGCAGTATAATTTTACAGGATGAGTATAAAAATTTGAAAAGGCAAAATATAATTATTAACGAAGTAAAAAAATTTAAAGACTTAGGTTTTGAAAATATAATTTTAGCTGGTTATTCTGCTGGTGCATGGGCATCTTTAAATTTGCAGGCAAGGTTTCCTGAATTAATAAAAGGAGTTATAGCAATTAATCCTGCTTTTGCAGGAAAAAAAAATGGTTGGCAGAAAAAATATCCTGAATGGGGAAAAATAAGAGATAAAGAAATTGATATTTTGAATAGAAATAAAAATTTAAAAGCAATTTTGTTTGCTCATAATAAAGATAAATTTGAAGATATTAAAACTTTATCCTTTTTTAAAAATTTTAAAGAAATAAATTTTGTTGATTATAGTAATATTAAACCAAATAGTTGTTCATGGGCAGATGTTGATAGGAATATGGAAAGTGATAAAGGTCATAATATTCCACAGTCAAAGTGTTTTACCAGGTATGTTGAAAAAAATGAATTTTTAATAAAATTCCTCGAAAGAATTTTTTAATAATTAAATTTACAAGGAGATATATTTGCTCCACTCATGCTCCAATGACATTGGTTCTTGACTAAGATTCTTTAATTTGATTCAATGTCACTAGAAAGAAAAGGGCAGAGACAAAGGAGTTTTGAAGATGTTCTTGCAGGATGCGCTTGACAAAATGTGTTGGCGCAGGACTCATAAGCCTGAGGTCAGTGGTTCGATCCCACTTCCCGCTACCATTTTATTTGTTTGTTTTGCCTAATCTTTTTCGTATGTCGTTTAATGGTATTGACTTATAATAATCGTTATTTTCACGATACCACTCGAATGTTTTTTTTAGACCATTGCTGAGACTTATTCTAGGAGACCATCTTAATTCATTTTTCAATTTTGAACTGTTAAGGGCATATCTTATGTCATGCCCAGGCCTATCTTTAACAAATTTTATTCTAGTATTTTTTCCCATAATTTTATTTTTATTGGCTAATTGAATTAATTTTTTACATATTTCTAAATTTGTTTGGTTTTTATTTGAACCAATATTATAAAAATTACCTACTTTACCTTTTTTAAATATTTTAATTAAAGCTTCACAATGGTCTTTTACATAAATCCATTCTCTTGAATTAGTTCCTTTTCCATAAATTGGTAAAGGTTTATTTTGAAGTATATTGTATATAAGTTTTGGGATTAATTTTTCAGGATGTTGTTTGGGTCCATAATTGTTTGAACAATTAGTTACTATAGCAGGAATATTGTAAGTTCTTACATAAGATGAAACCAAATGGTCAGATGAGGCTTTACTTGCAGCATAAGGTGAACTCGGTTTATATGGATAATTTTCATTACTTCTCCCAAAAAGAATATCACCATAAACTTCATCTGTTGATATATGAATTAACTTAGTTTTTGGAATTTTTTTTGAAAAAACTCTAAAAGCTTCAAGGATATTGTAAACACCCAAGATGTTGCTTTCAATAAAGCTTTTAGGGGAGTCTATGGATCTATCCACATGGGTTTCTGCTGCTAAATTAAATATTCCAACAGGTTTATACTTATTAAATATCTTTATAATTTTTTTATTATTGATGTCATATTTAATAAATTTATAGTTTTTCTTTTTAACAAACTCTTTTGTATTGTAAAAATTAGAAGAATAGGTGACTTTGTCTAGGTTAATTACATAATATTTTTTTAATAAAAGCTCAATTAAGTTACTACCTATAAAACCCAATCCTCCTGTTACGATAACTTTATCCATTTTATATTTTTACAATAAATTTAATTAAAGTATATATTTGTTTTTATAATAATGAAAAAAAAAACAAATTTAACCATCGTAATTGTTACTTATTTAACTAACAGAAAAATTTTATTAGATTGTCTTAAATCAATAGATAAAAATTTTAAAGTAATTATTGTAGAAAATTCCAAACAATTTAAAGATAAAAAATTTTTTTTAAAAAAATTTAACAATATAGAAATAGTATGCACTGGATTAAATCTTGGATATGGAAAGGGAAATAATTTTGGATTAGAAAAAGTACAAACAGATTATGCTCTCATATTAAATCCAGACGTAGTATGTAAAAATGATTTTTTCGATAAAATCTCCAGAATAATTAAAAAAAAAAAATCCTTTTCAATTATTGGTTGTCAATACTCAAACCAAACAGCATATCTACCAGCTGGTTTTTTTGATAAAAAAAAACATCGCATCTTCGAAAAAAAATTTTTAAAAAAAAATAAAAATGAACTTATTAAAGTTGAGTGGGTAACTGGATGTTCAATGCTTTTAAATTTTAAAAAATTCAAGAATAAAAATATTTTTGATGAAAATTATTTTTTATATTTTGAAGAATTTGATTTATGTAAATCAACAATTAACAAAGGTGGATCTATTTATTCATCAAGTGATTTAAGAGTTCATCATCTTGGCTTTAAAGGTTCTTTGGGTGCTAATAATAAATTAAAAAATGATGCAAATAAATTACGTGATTGGCATTGGATGTGGTCTTATTTTTATTTTTATAAAAAAAATTATAACTATATTTATGCCCTGTGGAAAGTTTCAGGTAAATTTTTTAAATCATTATTAAAATCAATTTATTACGCTTTATTATTTAATAAGCTTAATAGAGATAAATATTTGTATAGATTTTTAGGATTATTATTTTCAATTATAGGAATTAAGTCTAATTACAGAGGTCGACAATTTTATTAATGACCTGGAAAATCCATTAAATTTTCAACCTCATACCCTTTTTTTGTTAAATTGACAGAACCACCTAAATCAAAAAGATTAATAGCAAAAACAAAAGCTGCAACTTTTGCATTAGACATCTCAACAAGTTTAGCAGCTGCCTCTGCAGTACCACCTGTTGCAATCAAATCATCTATTATTAGAACTGAGTCATTCTTTTCAATAGAATCTTTGTGAACTTCAATTGTGGCAGTTCCATATTCTAATTCAAAATCAACTGAGTACGTTTCGGCTGGTAACTTATTTTTTTTTCTAAACATAATAAAAGGTTTTTTCAGTAGATAAGAAACCGCAGAAGCAAAAACAAAGCCTCTAGATTCAATTGCTGCAATTTTATCAATTTTATATTTTTTTGATCGTTTTATTATTTGATCAATACATTCTTTGAAAGCATTTTCATCTTTAATGAGTGTTGTAATATCTCTAAATAAAATTCCTTTTTTTGGATAATCTGGAATAGACCTAATATAATCTTTTAAATTCATAATATTAATATATTTATATCTTTAAAAAAAAAAATCTATGGACAAATTATTTCTAGCAGCGATTAAAGAAGAAACTGTTGGCTTAGACTATTTTAAACACATAGGAGTTGGTAAAATTAATGCTGCGTACAATTCTCTTAAACTAATACAAATTCATAAACCTAAGATTGTTATTAATTACGGAACTGCTGGTGCAATCAATACTAAATTAAAAGGGATTGTTGAATGCACAAAATTCTATCAAAGAGATATGGATGTTAGAGGTCTTGATTTTAAATTAGGCGAAACACCATTTGATAAAGTTAAAGAAATAATAATTTCTGACAGTGGCTATTCTTGTGGCACAGGAGATAGTTTCGTTAATCAAAAAATTGAAATGGAAGTTGATGTTGTTGATATGGAAGCTTATGCAATTGCTAAAGTTTGTATGTTGGAAAATATAGAATTTAAATGTTTTAAATATATATCAGATAATGCCGATGAAAATGCTAACAATGATTGGAACACTAATCTGGCATTAGGTGCCGAAGCTTTTGCAAAAATGATTAACAAAAAATTTTAACTTTAATGATTAAAAAAGTGCTGATATTTATCTTTATAGTAGTTGCTAAGATTACAGTTCCGAACCTAAGTGAGTAAAATATTGATAGATCAATCAATGCGTGTGTTGAGAAAAAAAATATATCTACTAATTTTGATAGAGAAGAAGCAATAATTCTTTGTGAGGAGAGGTTAAATCTATAGTAATTGATTAAGTATTGAAAATTGTCCTTACACGTATATAAAACTTTTAAGTTTAATAATAACAAAAATTATAAGAGGAATAATTTTTATGACTAAAGTAGGTGAGCATATAACTTTAGACATTATTGGTACCACTCAAGAGTATGACCCCTCAGTCTACGAAAGTGTTATTCGTCAAATTGCAAAAGCTGCCGATGTTACAATTCTTGAGATTTCCAGATATAAATTTGAACCTCAGGGCTTTACAATTTTAGCTTTATTAGCAGAAAGCCATATTAGTTTTCATACCTTTCCTGAAAAAGGAATTATTAGTTTTGATTTTTTTACCTGTGGAAAAATTAGTCCTTCAATCGCTCTAGACATTGTTAAGAAAGAATTTAAACATAAAAGAATTGTTAAAAAAGAATTTAATAGAGACACGAAGTCTCTGTATCATGATATTTATAGCTCGCCTGGCTTACAAAAATCATATGTAGTGAATGAAGTTTTGGAAGATTTTAAATCAAAAGTTGGTCAACACATTGA
>ENA-OWPI01002579-OWPI01002579.1-marine-metagenome-genome-assembly--contig:-NODE-2579-length-16740-cov-3.162996_pt1 | contig 16740 bp, 9 predicted proteins | sample MGYA00238138_ERZ651775 | MGnify/ENA primary metagenome ERZ651775 (study PRJEB26906, sample SAMN06265043) | marine metagenome | isolation source: Helgoland LTER site | place: Germany:Helgoland, sampling...
AGATGCTCGATAAACTGGCGAACCAGCTCAACGGCAAGGAGTACAGCTGGAACGTTTTGAACACCCTGTGCTGGGCCATCGGGTCCATCTCGGGCAGCATGGCGGAGGACCAGGAGAACAGGTTCCTAGTCACCGCCATACGCGACCTCCTGAACCTCTGCGAGATCACGCGGGGTAAAGACCACAAGGCGGTCATCGCGTCCAACATCATGTACGTCGTCGGCCAGTACCCCCGGTTTCTTCGCCTGCACTGGAAGTTTTTGAAGACTGTCGTGAACAAGCTGTTCGAGTTCATGCACGAGACGCACCCGGGCGTCCAGGACATGGCGTGCGACACCTTTTTGAAGATCTCCATCAAGTGCAAGCGCAAGTTTGTCATCATGCAAGTCGGCGAGCACGAGCCGTTCGTCAACGAGCTTCTCCGGTCCTTGCCGGACACCATCCGCGACCTCCAGGAGCATCAGATTCACACCTTCTACGAAGCTGTCGGGCACATGATCTCCAGCGAGGTCAACCCGGCGACGCGGGAGGAGTACGTCCAGCGGCTGATGGACCCGCCCAACGGCACGTGGAACCAGATCATGGCGCAGGCCAAAGCTCAGGGCGCCGAGTGCCTCAAGCCGCAGGAGATTATCCGTAACATCGCGAACATCCTCAAGACGAACACCAGCGCGTGCACGTCTTTGGGGCAACCGTTCCAGAACCAGATGTCCAACATCTACGCCGATGTCCTGAACGTGTACAAGCTGTACTCTGAGCTCATCAGCGCGTCCATCGCGGAGGGTGGTCCGTACGCCTCGAGGTCTTCGTTGGTCAAGGCGATGCGAACGGTGAAGCGCGAGGTGCTCCGGCTGATTGAGACGTTCGTGGAGCGATGCGAGGACCCGCACCTCGTGGCGCAGCAGCTCGTGCCGCAGATGATGGACCCGGTGCTGGGCGACTACGCGCGGAACGTGCCGGACGCGAGGGACGCCGAGGTTCTTTCGCTATTCGCCGCCATCATCAACAAAGTCGAGGGCGCGATGATTGACGAGGTGCCCAAGATTTTCGAGGCGTGTTTCGAGTGCACGCTCACCATGATCACCGCGAACTTTGAGGATTACCCCGACCACAGGCTCAAGTTCTTCTCGCTGCTCAGGGCGATCACCAACCACTGCTTCCGGGCGCTCTTCGTGCTTCAGCCGGCGCAGCTGAAGCTCGTCGTCGACTCCATCGTGTGGGCGTTTAGGCACACCGAGCGCAACATCGCGGAGACGGGTCTTAACCTACTGCTGGAGATGACCAAGTACTTTCAGGTTTCCGAGTTTTGCAACCAGTTCCACCAGAGCTTCTACCTGTCATTGGTCCAGGAGATCTTCGCGGTGATGACGGACGGCTTCCACAAGCCGGGGTTCAAGCTACACGCGCTGCTGCTTCAGAATTTATTTTGCATCGCCGAGAGCGACCAACTCTCGGCGCCGCTGTGGGACGCGAACGCTCTGGGACCCGGCGCGTATCCCAACAACGCGGCGTTCGTCAAGGAGCACGTGTCGAAGCTCCTGGCCACCTCGTTCCCCAACATGGGCCCGGCGGAGGTGCAGGTGCTGATCCAGGGTATGTTCGACTACAAGGCTGATTTGACGATGTTCAAGAACCACCTTCGCGACTTTTTGGTGCAGATGAAGCAGTTCAAGAGCAGCGACAACAGCGCGATGTTCGCGGAGGAGCAGGCGGCGAGACAGGTGCAGGAGCGCGCGCGTATCGATGCCGTCCCGGGCATGATCCCGGCGAACCAGGTGGACATGGGCGACGATTAAAGGAGAGGGTGGGTGTGGGTGCGACTGAGAGAAAATAGCGCTATAGCGGCCGGCGAAATTGCGCCGTGCGACGGATATACAACGAGAGCATATCATCACGTGCGACTTTACGACTCGGTTACAACATTATATCTCGCACTCTCTACACCGCCACCTCCGTCTTCGTCGCCTCCGTCTCCTCGACGACGACTGGCGGTTTGCTCACGTCGTACTTGGCGATGAGCTCGGCGGCTGCCTTTGCGTAGGTTTCATCGTCGGTGTTTGGCAGCATGAGAAACTCTGCGTTTTCATCGTCGCGGCCGCTCCGCTTCGCCGCCTCGGCGTACGCGCTGTCGTAGTGGTTCAGCAGTATATCCTCCACGAACTCGTCCCACCGCTCGGCGGCGATCCACGCTTCCCACTCCGCCACCTTCTTCTTCCCGCACTTGGGAACGAGCTTCTGGAGCTTCTCCACCAGCCTCGGCACGTCGGTTGTCTCGAAGTGCTTGTACCCGCCGCGGATCCACGCCACCCTGCTCGGCATCGGGACCTCCAGGAGCGTCACGCTGCCCGCCTTCATGCCCGCCCACGTGTTCTTCGGGATCTGCAGCCGGCCGATCATCGACGATTCGCCCTCCACGAAGATGGGCCTCGATCGGTCGAAGCCCCTGGCCTGCTCCCAGATTCTGGTGTCGAAAAACTTCTGGCTCGGTTGCTTGTTGTTCCACGCCGGGTCCTCCCCGAGGACGCTCCCGCGGTGCTGCGCCATGACCTCCAGGTCCAGCACCTGCGCACCCTGCGCCTTGAGCTGGTCCAGCATCTTGCCCTTGGCGCACCCAGTCTTACCCGCGACGAGGTGGTACCTGAATCCATCCATCGTTCGCAAGAAATCCAAAACTCCGGCTCTGTACCGCTTGTACCCGCCCGGCACGAGGCCAACCTTGAACCCGACCCTGGACAGAACGTGCGCCAAGGACATGGACCGCTCGCCGCCCCTCCAGCAGTACACCAGCACGCGCGTGTCCTTCTCCTTGTCCTGGAAGTGCGTGTCGAGGATTTTCCCGAGATTCTTCGCCACGAGCGACGCGCCGAGTTTTTTTGCGAGGAACGGCGACTCCTGCTTGTATATGGTCCCGACCCGCGCTCGCTCCTCGTTGTCCAGCACCGGGGTTGAGATGCTGCCCGGGACGTGGTCGTCCTCCCACTCCGCGGGGGAGCGCACGTCGCAGACGATGTCCCAGTCCCCGTGCGGGTCGAACCCGGGCTCCTCGGGGAAGACCTTCATGATGCGGGGGCCCATCTCGACGTACTCGCGGCTGCCGCGGCCGCCGTTGGAGTTGGCGGAGTCGTCCCCGGGGCCGCCGCCCTCGTCCTTCGAGGATACGGCACCCATGGCGAACGCGCCTCTGCCGCCGCGGAGGAGCGGGGCGCGGAGGGTGGTGTACGCGCGCGCTGCACGAGCGGCGGAGAAAATGTCGCCGGGAAAAGGGGCACCGGCGGCGGCCGCGAGTCGCGGGCGAAAGGCGAGGGCGACGGACGGGACGTGGGTCGCCGAGCGGGAGGAGGCGCGGGCGGAGATGCGCACACGTCCACCGACCTTGGAGCACGACAACGACAGCAAAGAGGCTGCGACGGTCGTTATCATCGCGCGCCCGGGCTTGTGCCGGCGGAGGGCGGACCCTACCCTCAATGCATGCAGACCTCTGGATAAAGTTTGGGTGAGGAAAGGAGGGAAATGTTAACTTTTTCCCAGCGCGTCGGTAGATGTCCGATGCACTCGCGGCGTGAGGAGAGTCGACAGCTGTCAGTGTTATCATCGTGTTACAAGCTTGTGGCATCACCTACGTCGCATCACCTACGAGTGGAACCGTTTCTACTCGTCCAAGTCACGCCGACATCCGTGGACACGTCGCAGCCAGCCGCTCTGAGCTCGTCTACCGCGGCCGGCACGCTCGTCAGCTGATTGTGGGTGAGGACCAACTGCTCAAGCGACGTGAGCTGCCCGATCTCCGCCGGCACCGCTCCGGTCAGGCCAAACTCTTCCAACTCGAGCTTCACCACCCGGCCGTTTTCCATCGTCACCCCTTCCCAATGCTCCGGTCGCGCAGCCTCCGGCCACCTCTCCTGCAGTTCAGGGCACATCGCACGCCATGTCCGGAGCACTCCGACGTCACCCTCGTCGTCGAATGTTCGCGTCCCGTCATCCTTCGACGGCTCCAGAAGCTCGCGACTGTCCCACCCGTCGGGCGTCACGCCAGGGTGCTTGTCCAGCCAAGCCTGAACCACGTTTCGCATCGCCCAGTTCGTCATCACCTTCGTGCTGCTCAGGGCGCGACGCGTGAGCGGGTCCTTGGCCCCGTTGCGATCGAAGTGCGACAGAATGGCGCTCCTCTCGTACGTGTGCCCCGAATCGACCACCATCACCGGATCGCGGAACACGGCTCGCGTGATGGGGCACATGAGCACCTCGGGCTCGGCGTCGAGATCTGCGTCGGGGGCGTCGGGCAGGTCGCCCCGTGCGCTCGCGGAACGCCGGGTTCGCACACCTTGGGCCGCATTTCCGGATGCCGGTTGTGACGCGACAGACGTCTTGCGCCGCTTGGAGGGCGCCATCGAACGAATATTCCGGGTTGCCCCCGGCTGCGCGCTCTACTTTGTGACGAAGTTCCTCAGATCTTTAAACGAGTCCAGCCAGACGGGCGAAAAGTTTTGGCGCAAGGAGTCCGAGCTCATCATTCCTACATACAAGAGCCGTTTCTATTCGTCAACCCTAACGCCGTCGTCTGTGCGCACATGACAGCCTACTGCGAGCTCCACGCCGGCCTAGTAACATCTAGCATGGACACGATCCTCGCCGGCAAATCCGGGTCCGAGTCGTTAAAGTCCTGCGAATATTCGTCACTCGACGACGAGTCATCCGAGCTGCTCGAAGTTTCCTGGTCATCCACCCGTGGCGGAGCCAACGCGGGAACCATGGGCTCCAGAGCCGACTCGAGCTCTTTCGCCCAACGCGCCGACGTCGCTTTCGCAACCTCATCCTCCAGGTCGGCGATGTGCTTCATCAGCGCAGCCTGAGCTTCGCGACTTTCCTCCGCCATCCGTTCTTGCCTAGACTCGAGCAACGCTGCACGCCGGGCCGCATCTGCTTCTCGGTTAACGGCAACTCTGATGCGCTCCCTCGCCGCCTCCGCGGTTGCCTCCGCCATCCGTTTCGCCTCAATCGCCGATGTAGCCTCCATCGTGATCCTGGCGAGCTCATCTCTGAGTTCCGAGATGCGTTTGGATTCAATCATACCCGCAGAGGTGGATGCATCGCGTTCGGCGCTGCTCAGCTCAGCTCGAGCCTGGTTGAGATCGTGGTTCGCTCTTCTCGTGGCAGCCTCTGCGGCATCCGCCCTGGAATTGGTCGAACGCATCGCCTCACGTGCCTCCATGGCGACGCGTTTAGCACTATCCGCTGCTGACCGGGCCACCAGCGCCGCATCCCTCGCCTCAGCAGCCTCAGCGTCTGCCGCATCAGCGGCATTTTCGGCGTCGCGAGCCTCGGCTCGAGCGTCTGCAAGTTTACGCCTGAGTACCCTCTGCGCGTCCCTGCCTTCAGCCTCTGCAGCCGCGATCGCATCCGCCTCCTCCTTGAGCTTCGCCGCGGCTGCACGAACCAGACGGACCTCATCAGCGGCGGATGCCGCAGAAGCAGTCGCCCGGGCCGCCGCATCCTCCGCGGTGGCTTTCGACCTCGTCATCGCGATGAGCTCGGCTCGAAGTCGACGACCCTCTCGCGCGGCGGCAATCTCGAGTGCATACACCGGCGGCGCAGCCCCATCCCGGACGGCCGCGTTTGTCGCTCCGGAACCGACAAAGAGTATCCCCGTCCTGTGCGCGAAGATCGCGTGGTTCGACGATCGACCCGCGGGCGGCGGCGCGTTGGTGGACCCACCCGTTCGCAGGCACCTCCAGGTGAGAGTCTCGAGGTTGAGCGCGTGAGCCGAGTGGTCGGGCTGACGGTACCTCCGACCATTCCCTGGATTGGCGACCCGCCCGCCGTGAACGATGAGTGATCCGCCGACGACCGCCAACGCATGGTGCGAACGCGCGGACGGGAACCTCGTCGCGGGGCTCAGACCCCCGGAACGGTTCAGATTGGCAATCTCCGCTGCGACGCCAAACGCGGCAATTTCCGCCTCGTCGTCGCCTCCAACGACCTGCCTGTCGACGACGTCGAAGTCCATCTCATCAGGCGGGAGGCGAGACCACTCGTTCGTCGCGATGTCAAAGCTGTACGCGTCCGCGAGTGGCTCTCCGTCCGCGGCGCAACCTCCGTGGATAAACGCGCGACCGGTGCCAGACCCCGACACAAACGAGACAGCCACGGCGGCGTCCCTCCTCGGCGCGGGAACATCGCCAAACTGCTCGGGGTTTGACCAATGCATGGTCGCCAAGTCCAGGCGCCAAAGATCGTTGCGGAGTCCTCCTTGGGTGGCGCCTGACCGGTAACCACCGAATACGTACACGTCCGCGCGAGGTGCATCCTGCGACGCCGGCGACGACGCGAAAGGTGGGGGCGTCGCAAACGCGATGGAGTGTGACCGTGGGGGAGGTGACGGGGACTTGGACGCCTTGACGAGCTTGATCCATTCCCACGAGACATCACCCTTACCGCCGCGGGTGTGTAGTTGCCGTCGGAGTAAGACGTGCGCGTCGGATGTTTCCTTCGTGCCGTCGTAGCCGCCGAAGACGAACACGCCGCCGGTGACCGTGTTGGGGTCGGATCCCGCCGAAGCCGCCGCGGTAGCAGCGGCGATGGGGGGCACGGCGCAAACCGCAGGGTTCTCGCGGCATTCTGGTGGGGTGCCGCTGACGCTGTCCAAAGCGAGCCAAGCGGTCTTCGCCTCGAGGATTCCAGACTCCGGGTCCACGACGGTGTCAACGTCGAGCACAGCGACTGACATTTTTCCCTTTCTCGATCCGCCAGCCATGATCATCACGGCGCATCCACGCTCGGGGGTATCGCCATCCTCCGCCCCGGCCGCACCGTACTCGGGCAGGAAAATCGGAGCGGCAGGATCCGCGTTACTCGCAAAGCTGGAGTCTCCGTCGCACTGCAACGGTCTCCATCCCAGGGGGCAATCGAGCAGTCCGTCGCCGGTGAGCGCGAGGGGAGGAGCGCGAGTCTCCGCGGCGGCGAGCTTATTCTGGGTATCGAGCTCTCTCGCCGTCGCTTCCGCCGCACCACGTCGCTCAACATCCGCCGCACGTTTCAGAGCCTCAATCTCAGCATCCTTCGCCGCCATCGCAGCAGCAGCCGCGTCGGCACGGGCGGTCGCGGCGCTCGCTCGGGATATCGCCGCGTCCCTCGCCCATCGGTGGAACGCCGTCGCCGTGACCTTCTTCGAGACTGTGGATGAAGATGAGTGCCTCTCGAGAAGCCTGCGGTGCCTCGCCGCGGTGCTCGCCTCGCGACGCCAGTGGTCGACGAGGGATTGAACCCCAGCGTACCTCGACTTGCGAGTGGCAGCGGTGTACGTCGCCCAAGAGCCGAAAAACAGGGTCATTCGCGACCGCGTCCAAACCGCCTGCGCCCTGGCGATTGAAACCTTGATGACAACACTCCTCCTCACGGTTCCATGCCACTTCCTCAGGAGCTTGGCGGCGCGACGAATATCAAAACCTCGAGTATGACGCTCGATGCGAAGCCTGAGAGCGTGTGCCTCCTTCGATTCAGCCTCTTCGCGAAACGAGCGCGATATCGCGCCCGCGTGCGCCCACTGCAAGAACACGAGCGCCTGGAACCGCGCGACGTGTTTGAGCCGGAGCCGGACAATCTTCCGCCTGAGGACGTGCACACCGCCGGTGGCGTCGCGCCATTCGGTCAACGCGGCGCGCTTGATCATCACACCACGCGTGCCCGCGATAGCGAGAGCCTTGCGATCCGTCTTGCGGTTCACAACCGCGGACCGCTCGGCGAAGGAGTGCCACGCGTTGAACGCCTTTATGGTCAGACGACGGTAGAACGAGTATCGGACGCGAAACGCGGCAGTCTCGAGCCTTCGGCGCCACGCGAGCGCCTCTTTAAACCCGCGCCATGCCGCCGCGGTCCTGAAACTGCGCCATTGGGGCATCGCCACGCGGATGAGCTGTCGGGTAGCCGCGACGTCCGCGTGGTTACGCTTAAACGCCGCCAAGCCCCGGCGAAGGTGCCGCTCTTCAAACTGGACAAACGCCCTCGCCAGCGATCGCATCTGCATCGCATGGAGTCTCCTCTGTTGCATCGCAGTCTCCAAGAGAACCTCGTTTCGTGCCCTGTGCACCTCCTGCTCGACGTGCGCCCGCGCCGCAGCCTCTCGCTTTTCCACGGTTTCAACCCGCACCTTCCACGCGCGGCATTCATCCTCGAGACGAAGGATGGCGAGGTGTCGGTTCCTCTCGAACTGTTCCCCGAATGCGGTGCCCGCCGAGGTCCGGCCGACAGTTGGTTGCGGAAGGGTCGCCATCGGGGTAACCTCGATCGGTCGCTCGTCCATGATTTGCACCTGTCGCGAGCGCTTCTCCGCGGATTCCTGCGCAGCCGTCTCCGCCGAGGAAAGCCTTTCTCGCATCGCCTCGAGCTGGCGACTGAGAGCCACGATGGCGGTGTCTTTCTGCCGCGTGGGACCCGCCGTGTAACGAAGTCGCGTCATATCGAAGTCGAGGGGAACCATAGGAGAGTCGTGCAGCTCCTGGGGCGACGCCTGCTGCAGCTGGCGCCTCGACGCGGGTACGCCCCCTCGCCTTTGCACTCCATCCAACGAGGCGAGATGCGCGGAGAACGGGGTGCCGTCGTCGGATCCCGCGGAGGTTCTCCGGCCAGGGGAGCGTCCACCCGGGGATCTCGGAGCACTCCCGGGCCTGTGCGGGCTCCTGGGAGGGCTCGGGGGATGGCTCGTGCCCCGGGTCGCCGCCGCCGACGCATCGTCGGTACCGAGCCCACTCACTTCGCTAATCGTGGAAGCGGAGCCGACTGACATCCGTCCGGGAGACCTCGGCGCGGACCGGGTCTGCGCGGGTTCCGCGTCACTGCGCGGATGCGGTGACTTGGACGCGTCCCATTTCGGCCTGGGAGGGCTCGGGGGCGGTGACGGCTTCGGCATCGGGCCTCCGTCGCCGCCTTCTTCTGCGCGTCGTTCTCGACTTCCAACGGAAAAAAGAAACGGGCGAGATTGGCGAGGCCGAAATGTGCAACCGACCTCATCGTCCGACCATTATTGGCAAAATCGACAGGGGCAACCGCCCTTCCGCACACAACACCACGCGCCTCTCTCACCATGAGCGGCAAGAAGGAGACCGTGCTTGACCTGGGGAAGTTCATAGACAAGGGGGTGCGCGTGAAGCTGGCCGGTGGACGCGAGGGTACGTTATAAACCCCGCGACCTTCCCTCGACCATCGAGTGATCCCTAGAATCGGGCCCACCTCGTCACGCGCCGTCTCGTTCGCCCGCCACCCGTTCCTTTGACTGACGCGACCTCCGTTCCTCATCCCATCCGCAGTGACTGGCACGCTCAAGGGTTTCGATCAGCTCCTGAACCTCGTGCTGGATGAGTGCGAGGAGTACCTGAGGGACCCGGAGGATCCTCTCAAGGTGACTGATCAGACTCGAACCTTGGGTCTTTTGGTATGCCGCGGCACCTCGGTCATGGTGGTGTCGGGCCTGGACGGGATGGAGGAGATCGCCAACCCGTTCCTGGCGCCCGAGGGTGAGATGCCGGCGATGGAGTGAGAGAATTGGCCACGCGCGTCCGGGAGATGCACCCATCATTAGCCTCCGCCTTGTAATCGAGTCTCCCATCACACAGCAGTCAACAGCAGACCAGAGACCATTTTTTCTCGAGTGGCGGGAAACTCAGATTTCCAGTTCAAACGTCAACGCGCGTCGCCCGCCTCGGACACTTGGCTGGGCGATCATTCGCGCTCGCGGAACCCGGAGACCACGCCAGTAGTCTTCGGCTCGTAACCATGAGCGCCGAGGCGCTGATACCCCTCAACGTCGGCGTGCTCGACGCGCCGAAGCACGTCAGCAAGAAGCTAAAGACTGAAGGCACCTTTGGGGAGTTCGACAACGACGCGGCCATGCGGGCGTTGCGTCGGGCGGACTACTCCGAGTGGCTCGAGACTGCCAAGCAGGGATGGAGGGTCCTCGCCAAGCGCAGGCGGGTGATGCGCAGTCTCGTCAAGTTCGAGTCGATGGATGAGCACACCGGATCTCAGAGCTTGCTGGCAGATCTGGCGCCCGGCATTCGCACCAGCGGGTTGGAGCACCCGGCGACGCTGACGGGAGGCGACGCGCTGATAGGCAAGGGCCCGTACATCGGTAACAAGAGGGTGCACGAGGGCATCACCAGGTGGAAGCTGGTCAAGCCCGAGGATATCAAGCTCGGGGACGGGCTCAAGCTGCAGCAGGCGCTCTTGGCTCTCTTCAAACTCGCGAACAAGCAAAATGGAGCGCTGCGGAGCAGAAGGCAACGCGCTATGTCGCTCCTGGACACGGCCTGCGACGACGATGAGGATGTCCACTTCGATAGGGACGACATGGATGACGACGATGAAGAGGAGGAGTACATCGAGGAGGACGAATACGAGGAGGAGGACGACGGATTCGACGACCCGAAGCAGGATTCTCCGCGGGCGCCCAAGGACGTCACCGCCGAACTCGCCCACTTTACCCGCGAGGAGGCCAGGACGCAGGAGGCGGAGGACGCAGGACGGCGAGGAGGCCAGAACGCCGGAAAGAACGACGAAAACAAGCAGACGGAGGCGTTGCAGGCGGTGGATACGGCGTTCAACGAGGGAGGTGGAGGTGGAGGCGGGAGGTGGAGACACGACACAGCCTTCGACGCGCTCGCCGCGTACGGCGTGAGCGGGTCGCCGGTGTCGCCCTCGGCGCTGTCCATAAACTTTGGACTGACGTCCGCGCCTGGGTCTGGGAACACGTGGTTGCAGGCGGGTATGTCGCCTACGTCTCCTGGAGCCGTCGCCGCGGCGGCGGCCGCGGCGGCCGTGTCGGCGTATGGATCCCTGAGCAGCCCCTCGGGCAAGTCCAGGTTCGGCCCCGACAAGCCGTTGTCACTCACCGCCGAGATGGAGGCTGCGGCGACGGGAGACCTGAACGATCAACGCGGACTGACCAACCCGTCGAACGCCCCGACGACCACGGCGGTGGCGCAGCATGACGGGTTATTTAAGGTGCCCGCTCCCAAGTCGAGGAGCGAGCTGGTGAACACCGAGAATGACCCGAAGCTGAAGGATGCGCTCGTGCTGGCGCGCAAGGATTGGATGGAGCTGACCGTGAGTGAGGTGCAAGTGATTTTGAAAGGTGTGAAGACCCTGATTGGACGACGAAGATCAGTGCCCACGGGGAAGAAGAAAGCAGTCGAGGACGAGGACGAGGACCGCAACAAGTGCATCGCGTGCGGCCGATGCTTCGACACGGCCCAGAAGCTCGAGGATCACATGAACCTGCACACGGGTAACCGGCCGTTTGAGTGCCCGGTGCCCGGGTGCGGAACCACCTTCAGCAACCGCGCCATGCTGTATAAGCACAAGAAGACCCACTCGAAGGAGTTCGCGTGCCCGGCTCCCGGGTGCAAGCTCGTGTACAGCAACGCGTACGACTTGAAGCGGCACTCTGTGGCGCACAGTGACGAGAGACCGTTCGCGTGCAAGACGTGCGGGAAGACATTCAAGCTGGAGAACGCGCTCATTGCGCACCAGAGGGTACACACGGGCGAGAAGAAGTTCATGTGTGAGCACCCGGGTTGCGGCAAGAAGTTCGGGTACAAGGTTGACCTAAAGAGGCACGAGAGGACACACCTGGGACAGAAAGCGAAGCAGAAGCCCTCGACGTAGAAGAGTAGACCCAACGTCCTACGATGTACGACCGGGATATAGGTTGTGATACGAACGATTCATCACGATTGACAAGTCTAAATCGCCAAGTGATGAGGGAAGAACTCACTCGTCGTCGCCGTAGGAGATGACTGTCAACGCGCTTCCCTTCATGCCGTTCGCGTAATCGCCAGCCCTCATCGCCTTCTTTCCCGGCGGCTGAAGTTCCAACACCTCCAGCCAGTCGCCTCCCCCGCATGGCACGCGCATGGATTTCTTCGTGAGCTCGACCGCTCCGTTCGCCGCCTTCGCCTCCTTCCCAGCCTCGGCGTCCGAGACGACTGTCGTCGTGATGATTTTCACCTCGATGACGGCGCCCTCGTCGTCGCCGTCTTTCCGCACTTCAAACTTAGCCTTGGTTCCGGGCCATCCCGCGAAACCCCTGACCTTGTTGTGTAGTGTCCTCGCATCTTGCCCGACCAGATCCATCCTAGCCTCGTCGGGGCTCGTCTTTGGAGCCTCGCACGGCTCGCCGTACTCAGCCTGCGGCGTCGCCGTGTCGAAACTCTCAGTCCCGTCCCAAACGCTCGGAAGCGCGTCGACGAGAGCTTTGGCACCCGTCGCGAACAGCTCCGGCAGCAGCTCGTCGTGCTTCTCGTCCCCATCGAGCGTACGCTCTACCCTCCGAAGCACGGGCCCGGCATCCATCTTGAGGACCGTGTACGCGACGGAAACACCAGTCACCGCGTCGCCGCGCTCGAGGCACCTCTGAACCGGCGCTGCTCCTCGAAACTGTGGGAGGAGGCTCGGGTGGATGTTCAGCGTCCCGAGCCGCGGGATGTCGAGGAACTTCTGGGGGAGGAAGTTGCCGTAGGCGGCGGTGACCATCAGGTCAGGCTCCATATCCCTCAGACGCTGCAGAAAGTCGGGCTCGTTCGCCTTGACTGGACAGAGCACCATCTCCTCCGAGATTCCCCTCTTCATCGCAGCCTCCGCCACGGGACTCGGCGGAGGTGGGCCCGATTTGGATCTCCCTCGACCACGCGGTCGACCGGGTTGGCTGACCACCGCGTGCACTTCGAACGCAGCATCCGGGGCTTCGGCGGCATCCAGGATAGCCTCGAGCGCGGACGCCGCCACCTCGGGCGTCCCGAGAAAGACGAGCTTCTGCTTATCCCCCGATCCAGCGGCAATCGCGGCCGGCCTGACCGAAGACGCGAGCACGTGACGCGGCCCCGCCAACGCACCCGGACGCCGGAGCGTCCTCGTGAGGTAGCCGCGGATAGCGGTGCTGCGCAACGCGAATGACGACATCGGCACCGCGCGTTAAACTGTGGCGGGGCAGCCTTCGATATGGGTTTCTCAGATTGTGACTCTGTTCGAAGCAACTGGCCTTCGTTAAAATGTGCAACTGCGGTTGAATCTCTATGCTACATCTCCCCTCTCGCCGTCAGCACATGAGCTCAGGATGCTCAGTGAGCCTCGCGATGAACACCGCGAGCGCGGCCAGACCGTGCGCGGCGGGCGACACCATCGTAGCCGCGAGCCCCGGGCTCCCCTTCCCGGCGATGGCCAAAATTGGAGCCACCGGCGTCAACACGGCAATTATCCACTTCAACACCTCAACGCGCACCTGCGCCAAGAGCAGGGAGAATGCCACCATCGACGAAATCCCCGAGCTCGCGACCGCCTTGGAGTTCTGGTCCTTCACAACGACGCCCAACGTCGCAAACTTGGCGAACGCGCGAAGACGAAGGTGCTCGGGGAACTTGAGGTCGTTCAGGATGCCTCGCGTGTATCCCAGCGAGTGGAGGACGCCGAGCATGTTGGTGCCGCCCTCATCGTGCAGCGATACCAAAAACTTGCCGATGTCTTCCAGGTTGGTGTTAGGGGGTAGAGCCCCTTTGCGCGCCGCCTGCAGGTCGGCAGCCGTGACGTCCGAGCTGAACACGAACCACGGCGAGAGCACCAGCGGGAAAAAACGAAAGAGCCCGCCGGATTCGCCGCAGAACCGTATGGACATCTTCCGCGCGGTGAACGCGTCGCGGTTCACGCTCGCACGGACGAGCTCGCAGAAATCCGCCCGCAGATCATCGGAGATGTCGTGGTACAGGCCGTGGTCCAGGAGGACAATCTGAGGCTCGACGTTGGATGACGAAGCCGACGCTTCCTCCGTCTTCCCGTTTGTCTCTGCGTTTGTGTCCTTCGCGTTTGGCAGCGGCTTGCGCGGCCTGACGTAGACGTTACCCGCGTGTGGGTCGCCGTGGACGTGGCCGTGGACGAAGACCATCTCGGCGAACACACTCGCGAGTGCGGCTCCCACGCGTTTGGGATCGTACCCAGCCTTGATGAGACCCTCCCTGTTATCGCACCTGGTCATGTCCGGCACGTACTGCGTCGTCATCACCCGCTTCGAGGAGAACTCCTTGACGACGTCGGGAACCAACACGTCCGGTCGGTGCGCGAGATCCTCGGCGCATCGCTCCGCGTTCGCCGCCTCGCCCTCGAAGTCCAGCTCGGCCGTCAGAGACACCTGAAAGTCCCGCACCAGCCAGGACAGGTCGAAACCTCCGGGCTTGATCTGCTGTCCGAACATGGTAAACACCGCAAAGTCCGAGGCGAGGTGTTGCTTGAGCCAGGGGTACTGCATCTTGACCGCGACGTGGCGGCCGTCCTTCGTCACCGCGCGATGGACCTGTGCGAGGGACGCCGCGGCGATTGGGTTCTCATCGATGGAGGCGAAAACCTCCTTGGCGCTCTTGCCCCCGAACTCCTCTTGGAAGCACTCATCCATCTCGGAGAAGGGCTTGAAGGGCGCCTTGTCCGTGACGACCTTGAGCGCCTCGATGTAGGCCTTCGGGATACCTTTATCGCCCGCCCCTCCTTGCAGGGACGCCACGAACTGTGCCGCCTTGTTATAGATACCTCCGTGTGATTGAGCGAGCTTCAGACACTCATCAGCCATGAGCCTGTGGGTGCGCTCGTACGCCTCCTCGGGGTTGGGATCAGCCTCGCAATCTGCGTACAGCTTTTTGCCCTTCTCGAAGAGCTGCATCGCGAGCATCGCGCGGCCCATGCCGAGGCCCATGTCTGGTCCGGACGAGTACTTTGGAGGGGGAGGAGCGGCGGCGACATCGGGAGCCGCATCCACCACATCGCCGTTCGCATCGGCCGCCATGACTCACTCAGGAGAGTCGGCGCGCCTGAAAAGAATGGCGCCGAAAAACTTTCCTCCACAGATCTCCACTCACCGCGAGAACGCACGGGAGACCGACAGGCAAACAGACAGCGGAAAAATTGGCGGGCAAAAAGGAGGCAATTTGGGCTCCTCGATCAGGGTTCATCACTTCCCCCACGCACGCGCCGCGCACTCGGTTCGTACGACGAGCGAAGTAGTGGATCCACGCACGATGGGTGGAGACTACGAGGAGGATTGGGAGCTCCTGGAGAAGAAGCTGGAGGACAAGACCGCGGAGAAGGCGCAGAACGGGGACAAGGCCCGCGATCACGATGCCGCCGCCGGTTCGCGCGGGGAGAAGCGCGACCGGGACCGGCGGGACAGGGACGATTCCAGGGACCGCGGAAGGGACCGCGGAGACCGACGCAGGTCGGACAGCAGGGATCGGCGCAGGGATCGCGACAGGGGTCGGAGGGGCAGGTCCCCGCGCAGATCGAGGTCCAGATCGCGCGATCGCCACGACAGACGGAAGATGACCAGCGAAGAGCGCGAGGCGGAGCGCAAGCGTCGTAAGGAGGAGAGGGAGCTGGAGCGCCAGAAGGCTGAGCTCGAGAAGCTCGATCGGGATACCCGCACGGTGTTCGCGTACAACCTCTCCACCAAGGCGGACGAGCGCGACATCTACCAGTTCTTCAACAACGCCGGAACCGTCAACGACGTTCGCATCATCTACGACAGGAACACGCCGCGGAGCAAGGGCATGGCGTACATCGAGTTCAAAGACAAGGCGACCATCACCGATGCACTCGCGCTGACTGGGCAGATGCTCAAGAACCAGGTGGTGATGGTCAAGGCTAGCGAGGCTGAGAAGAACATCGCGTGGGAGGCTGAGCAGGCGCAGAAGAAGCTCGAGTTGAAGGCGCTCGGCGCGTCCGATCCCGCGTCTGCCGCGGCGGCGGTCAACGCGCAGGCGCACGGGACCGGCCCTTGCAAGCTGCAGGTGCACGGCCTCGACGTGAACATCGGCGAGAGCGATCTGAAGGCTGTGTTCGAACCCTTCGGCGAGACGGACTTCATCTCGATTCAGAGGGACTCGACGGGAAGGAGCAAGGGCGTCGGTTTCGTTCAGTACAAGCAGACGCAGCACGCGGTGCTCGCCATCTCCCAGCTCAACGGCCTTGAGCTCGTTGGCCAGTCTCTCAAGGTGACGATGGCGCCCATCACCACGAGCACCCTCAACGCAGCGCAGGCTGCGAGCATGGTGACGGACAAAATCGACGAGGACGCGGGCGTCAGGATGGACAGCAGGTCCCGCGCCGCGCTGATGGCCAAGCTGGCGGGCCAGGACGAGACGCAAGGCGCGCTTTACACCGGTGGTATCGACCCGAAGACGGGCCGGCCCATCTCCGCGGAGGAGATGGCGGCGGCTCAGAGGGCGGCTAGTTTGAGCGAGGTTGAGTTCACGCAAGGAGTGTTGGGACCCGGTTCACCCATCCCGACGCAGTGCTTGCTGCTGAAGAACATGTTCGACCCCGCGGAGGAGACGGAGCCCGAGTGGTGGATCGACATCGGCGAGGACGTCAAGGACGAGTGCTCGAAGCACGGCCCGGTGAGTCACATCCACGTGGACAAAGAATCCCGCGGGTTTGTGTACCTCAGATTCGGCTCCACCGAAGGGGCGAGCGCGGCGCGGCTGGCGCTTCACGGGAGGTGGTTCGCGGGCAAGATGATCGCCGCGGAGTTCCAGTTCGTGCCCGTCTACGACAAGCACTTTGGCATCTAATAACACGTACAGTAGGGTTTGAAATCGTTAAACATAGCACGGGACTATCACGTACACCAGCCAGCGCTCTGTCCAACTCGTTCCTATGTTGCCACGGTGCCGTCATAATTTCCCTCACACATGACGATCGGTTGTGCGGCACCCG
>ENA-OWPI01002581-OWPI01002581.1-marine-metagenome-genome-assembly--contig:-NODE-2581-length-16724-cov-2.421457_pt1 | contig 16724 bp, 18 predicted proteins | sample MGYA00238138_ERZ651775 | MGnify/ENA primary metagenome ERZ651775 (study PRJEB26906, sample SAMN06265043) | marine metagenome | isolation source: Helgoland LTER site | place: Germany:Helgoland, sampling...
GGTTCCAAAGACTGATGCAGCGCCACCCATATCATATTTCATTTCGTCCATCTTCATGCCAGGCTTCAATGAGATGCCACCTGTATCAAAAGTGATACCTTTGCCGATTATCGCGTATGGCGCTTCCTTGGCGCTGCCTCCACGATACTCCATGACTATGAGCTGTGACTCTTCATCGCTACCGCGCCCAACTGACAATAGTGAACCCATGCCAAGTTCAGTCATCCTCTTCTCACCTAACACCGAGGTTTTTACATTGGGATACCCTTTAGCCAGCCGCCGTGCTTGTTTTGATAAAAACCGGGGAGTGCACACGTTTGCCGGAAGGTTGCCTAAATGGCGAGCTAAGTTAGCGCCCTCACCAATAGCCTGGCCTGCAGCGAGTCGCTGTTTTGCTTTGGCAGCGGTAAGCCGTATACCCATATTAACGGTGACTTTTTTAAGCAACGCCGGATTCTTTGGCGCGGCAATGGTCGCGCCATAGACGTAGCAAGCAAGCGTAGTGTGCTTGCCTATATCCTCCAGTAGGTATGCCAGGTCATCATCATCAATAGTTAAATGAGCCAGTGTCACGGTTGCTTGTTTCGCTTTACCCTTTGACATAACAGCTGAGAGCGCTTGGGCAAATTTTCGCTGGGCGGCGCGGTCAAATAATGTCGCATCACCACAGCCAACGAGCACGAGGCGTTGCAACGAACTATTGCCGGCTAGCGAGGCATGGGTACCCAGCTCGCCGCTGAAGTCGCCGAGGGCTAGGGTATTTGTAATAGGTCCGGCTAACTGCTGATCGACCGCGCTAAGATCGTCTTTCAGAATGTGATCGATAAAAAGTGGGACAACGAGCATCTCACTCTTATGATCGGCGAGACGATCGATTTTTCGCGCATTAAAGGACAAAATGGCCATGAGGGCTCCTGATGAGAAAGTCTAGAGGTCTATAGTGTATGATGCTCAGGCCCGGAACAAAACAAACTTGCGACTGGTCTTATGAGAATTTTTCGTTATTTGTCTGGTGACGTGCTCTCACATACTGCTGCAGTGGCATTGGTGCTGTTTCTGGTGGTGTTCAGCGGCCGGTTTATTAATTATCTTGCAGAAGCGGCCACCGGTGACGTGGCAGCGGATATCTTGCTACCGGTAATGTTCTTCAAGCTACCGAGTTTTTTCGAATTGATCTTACCGCTGTCTTTGTACATCGGTATTCTACTCTCATTTGGTCGGCTCTATGCGGACAGTGAAATGGTCGTTTTGCGGGCTTGCGGTATGTCTCCCGGTCGATTAGCGACTTTACTCATGCCCGTCACTCTCGTTATTAGCCTCGTGGTAGCCGCCATGTCACTCCAGCTGGCACCGGCAGGCTCAGCGCGGGCTCAACAATTGCTTGAAGACCCCCGAACCATGGAAGGGCTTGGCACTCTCACTGAAGGCCGTTTTAAGAAGCAACGTGGTGGTCAGCTGGTCACATATGCGGAAAAAGTTGACGAGCATGGCGTGATGCATAACGTGTTTATTGTTGAGCGTGATGACTTAAGCACTAATCCATTGACCGTCACTCATGCACAGCGTGGTGAAATCGTCTTACATGAGAACAGTTCTAGGCGTTATTTAGAGCTCCAAGAGGGCACCCGTTACCGAGGGAAGATTGGCTCCTCTGAATACGAAGCGGTGGCGTTTGTCCGCTACGGCGAGTTAATTCCGGAACCTAAAGGCGGGCTCAGAGCCCGAGTCAAAAGCGACGCGGTACCGACAGCTGAGCTGCTTAAAAGCAGCTCAGCTAACAATAGAGCGACATTGTATTGGCGAATATCGCTGCCAATACTCGTACCGATCGTCGCATTGATTGCTATTGCTCTGAGTAAAACTGATGCCCGGCGAGGGCGCTACGCCCGCCTTGGCCTGGCGCTATTGGTGTTTCTTGCCTATTTCATCGCCCTAACTCAATCGCGCAGCTTTGTTGAGTCAGGGGGAGGCTGGTGGGCCTTAGCTGGCAGCCACCTAACATTCGCGGCACTCGCGCTTGTGCTACTGCAATGGGACACCATCAGTAAAGGCGGTCGGCGAGGCATGGGTCGTGGCTAAACTCGACCGCTATATCGCCCGCAATGTGCTCAGCGCCACGCTCACCGTGTTAGCGGTGCTGGTGGGCCTCGATGCACTCAGCTCCCTCATCGACGAAGCCAGTGATATTACACCGACCTACCAGTTTTCTGATGTCCTACGGTATGTGGCGTTAACGCTGCCTCGTCGAATCCATGAATTTGTGCCTTTTGCAGCATTAATTGGCGTGCTTATTGGGCTAGGGCGGCTAGCCAGCAGCAGCGAATTGGTGGTTGCGCGTGCAGCGGGGGTATCCCTGGTTCGATTAGCCGTTATCGTTTTGAAACCGACGCTGGCATTTGCGCTGTGCGGCTTTGCCGTTGGCGAGTATATCAGTCCATTCACAGAGCAAGTGGCGGTCAGCGAGCAAGCGTTAGCTCAACGGTCAGCGTCAAACTTCGCCGGTAGGGGCGGCACCTGGAATCGTGACGGAAGTACGTATGTCCATGTGGCTGCGGTGCAACGTGGGGGCGTCATTTTTGGCGTTACCCTGTTAACGTTTGACGAACAACGACATCTGGTGCAAAGCCTGCGCGCGGAGCGCGGTACCTTTTTAAACGATTATTGGTTGCTGGAAAATGTCGAGCGAAGCATCATCGACGAAAATGCCGTCACTCTGGAGTCGTCGGTGACCTGGCCTTGGCGTACGGACATCACACCTAACCTGTTAGTGCTCGATGTCATCGAGCACGACAGCTTACCGGTACAGCAACTATGGCCCTATGCTAACTTTCTCAACGCTCAGGGACTCACCTCCGCCGATATTGAACTAGCGTTTTGGAGAAAATTACTCCAACCCCTAGCAGTAGGCGGGTTGGTGCTACTCGCCATGTCATTCATCTTCGGTCCACTCCGCGAGGGCAATATGGGTGCGCGTATCTTTGCGGGGGTGATTGTTGGCGTTGTTTTCCGCATTTCACAAGATTTTTTCGGCCCCGTCAGCCTGTTGTTTAATCTATCTGCGTTACTGGCTGCGGCGATTCCTATTGCTGTTTGCTGGTGTTTGGGCGTCTGGCTTTTAGTACGCAAAACCTAATGTTTGGTATTTTGCTGCTTGGGCAGGACAACAATACGCGTGCCTGACGCCCAATCGTGCCAACGTCGACCCAACGGATCAAACGCCGACCACCAATAGCCCAGACCGCCGAAAAACAAAGCAGGCACGGCGATGCAGCAACGAAGCAGGCATTGATGAACCCGGGGTCTAGCCCCCTTGGTAGTCTGTAGCTGGATGCGCCAGGCTTGCATGCCGAGGGTTTGGCCACTTTTGCACCAGAATAGCGTGAAAAAAGTAACGACGATGGTGGCGCTGCTGAACTGCATAAGCCAGGCAGGCACGGTTGGCTCGGAAGCGTTTGCAGTGGGCCCAAAAATAGTGACCCAAACGAAACTATTAGCCATGAGTAATGGTGCGATTAAACAGGTGTCGTAGACCATGGCGAGTAGGTTGCGCCATAAACTCGACAGTTTCGGTGTCATTCCTCTAGGGGACTCAGCTGCAGGTGATCGATGACAGGGTTGACGGCTGTGACATTGCGCTCAATCGTCGGAATGATTTCCCCGGGGGGTGCAACCTCGTAGCTGGGTACTGCAATGAGCGGTGCATCAGGGGTGTCAGTAACTGCCGACATTAGGGATCCCGCAGGGGCAATCTCCCATGGGGCCTGCTCTTGTGTCACCAGGGTATTTGCGTCGGGTGGCTCAGTGATTGACGCGCTTTCAGACCCCGCATCATGGGCCGCTTGCGGGAAAGGGTCTGTGCCTTTTTCTTGCCCAGCATTGCCACTAACGCTGTTGTCATCGACCGTCTGGTCACCATTTAGCGGCGAACGCGACAACGAGTCTGCTGAAGCGAATGGCACCTCATCGTGTCGGCTTATGGTTACGCCAGCACCAATAGCGCTGATGGCCTGGCGGTACTTAAGTGCAGTCGCTTTGTCACAGTCGCTCTTAACCCGACGTTCCGCGCCGCCCAGTAGTGCAGACGCGGCCCGTTTTTCTAGGGAAAACAAACCGGCCAACGCATCAATGACAGTATTTTCTTCAAAGCCGTCGAGCAATGTGCCGGTGATATAAACATCAAAACGGGGCTCCAAAACACACCTCCTTAGCCGTTATAATCACCATTGTAAACCAAGCGGGGCAGGCCGGGGTGTTTTCTGTAGGCAGGGCGCAGGCGCACTGCAGCTAACCCACACTGGAGCTGTCGCCGGTACATCGTATCAAAGAGGCTGTATGCTAGTACTATGAAAACACAAACGACGCTAACCGAACGCTTACAAGCGGAATTCACCCCCGATTATCTTTCGGTGCTCAACGAAAGCTACATGCACAATGTCCCCAAGGGCAGCGAATCACATTTCAAGGTAGTGCTGGTGAGCAGCGCATTCATCGACTGTCGAAAGGTGGCACGTCATCAACGCGTGTACGCACTCGTGGGGGATTTACTGGCAGGGGCATTACATGCCTTGGCACTCCATATCTACACCCCTGATGAATGGCAAGCCATTAACGGTGCGCCGGCATCCCCTGCCTGTCATGGGGGCGGGGATTAATGCCCGCTCGACAGCGGGGCGACCAGTACAGTGTTGTCGTAGCACTGTATAAATTTGTCACTCTTGAGGATTATCGCGACTGGCGTGAACCGCTGTTAGACGTCTGCATCGCTAACGGTGTGATGGGCACTTTATTACTCGCCCATGAAGGGATTAACGGTACGGTATCGGGTTCGCGTCAGTCCATCGACAAGCTCATGGGTTATTTACGCGCAGATCCGCGGTTAGCCGCTATGGAATGCAAAGAGTCCTACCACGTCGATCCGCCGTTTTTACGCATGAAAGTAAAGCTGAAACGCGAAATAGTCACTATTGGCATTCCCAATGTCAATCCAAACAAGGCGGTAGGTACCTACGTTAAACCACAAGATTGGAACGCCATGATTGATGATCCAGAGTGTGTGATTATCGACACTCGCAATGACTATGAGGTGGAAATAGGCACTTTTTATGGCGCTGTTGACCCAAAAACCGTCTCCTTCAGAGAGTTTCCACAGTGGGTTCGCGACAACCTCAACCCCGAGCAACACCCTAAAATCGCTATGTTTTGTACTGGAGGCATACGCTGCGAAAAAGCCTCAGCCTTTATGATTGAGGAGGGTTTCGAGGAGGTGTACCACCTGCAAGGGGGTATTTTAAAATACCTTGAGGAAGTGCCAAAGGCACAAAGTCGATGGCAGGGTGAATGTTTCGTTTTTGACGATCGTGTTGCTGTTAACCACGAACTGGCCCGTGGGCAGTACGATCAATGTTTCGCCTGTCGCCATCCGATTACTGCTGAGGATCAACGATCGGAAAAATATCAGCAGGGGATATCCTGCCCGCGCTGCTTTTCGGCGTTGACCGAAGACAAAAAAGCACGATTCTCGGAACGTCAAAAACAAATAGAGCTGGCCAAGCAGCGCGGGGACAGGCATTTAGGATAAATAGTTTAAAATCATTAATTTATGTATGTTTTGTAAAGCTTATTATCGCTATTTTTAATCGTGGATTTGGGTCGAAACGCCCGCTATTGACGTAAACAGTAACTCGTTGTCATTCCTGCGCGCCGAAATCACCCCAATAATACGCATCGTTGACCCATCATGCACCAGCACCGGCCCACCCGATAAGCCTTGCTGGCTGTCACAGCGACTACTGCTCCACTGACTCCCTATCCGATCGATCGTGCAGTGCTTACGCACGAGTAGTTTACGGGGTAGGGCTTGCTCACCTTGGGCAAACCCCGCGATGATAATTTGCCCACCCAGTCGCAGGTAATTTCCCGAGGTGTCGGCGAGAAGACTCGGTGAGCCATGGGCACCGGCTACCGTCACGATGGCCCAATCAGCGTGCATGCCTTGACCAGTCTGTCTCAGTCGCCCCGAATGCCAGTGATTATTCAGCTTTACCATGGGTGGCTTGCTCAGATCGTTATAGCCATCAAAGCAGTGCCAAGCGGTCAGAACGGTAACAGGGTTCACATCGATGATGGCCCCAGAGCAGTCTTCCCAGTGGTGCCTAAGCGTGCCTTTGACGCGTCTGCTCGTTGCCACCCGCAGGGCGACCAATGATGCCCGCCAATCCAAGGGGTGATTCACCCTTAAGGCGTTGGCCACCGCGGTTTGTGGGGTCATCCCGGCTGCTGTTTTAGGGCTCATACCATCAGCTGCTTTGACGCAAACGCAGGCAAACAAAACGACTGGCAGCGTTAATCGTTTCCAGCCGATCCAATATGTTGTCACCTGACGGCCAGCTATCGTGTCACTCTCAGGCGTTGCCCGGGCCTTAGATACCCTGCCGGGTCCAGTTGATTAAGGCGTGTGAGCTCGGCCACCTTAAGCCCGTGACGTCGGGCGATAGTCCACAGGGAATCACCCTCTTTCACTCGATAATGACCCGAGCGACGTGGGGGAGGCCACGGGGTGCTCACTGGCTGCGCATCTCCTTGCCAATGCTCTGCTCGTGGAATCATGAGCGTGTCACCAGCACGAATTAAACTGCTCTCCAATGCATTCACGGAACGAATGACTGCCACTTGGGAATCGAATCGTTGTGCAATGGCACTCAGGCTATCACCGGGAGCTATGGTGTAGTGCGCCCACATGACTCGATCAGTGAGCGTTATTGTTGCTAATGCTTGCTCGAATCGCGCGGCATGGGCCGAGGGCAACCACAGACTGTCTGACCCCTCGGGAGCCGTTGCCCAACGGATTTGGGCAGGATTTAATCGTCTCACTTCACCCGGTTCGAGTCCCGCTAATTCCGCAGCCCGTTGCATCTCGATTTGTCCAAAGGTGCGTACCGTAGTCATGTCTGGTTGAGTGGTGAGTAAAGGCAGGGTGATATTATAACGGTCGGCATGACGGAGAATATCTGCCAGGGCTAATAATTTCGGTACATAACGCCGAGTTTCCTGAGGTAGGGCTAGAGCCCAAAAGTCGATATTGCCCCCGGCTTGCTGCGCACGCTGTTGTGCTCGGGCGACCCGACCTCGCCCGGCGTTGTAAGCGGCGAGCGCCAAGGACCAATCCCCATCAAACTGCTGTTGGAGCTCTAGTAAATAATTCAGGGCGAATTCCGTCGCCACGGGAATATCCAGCCTGGCGTCGTACCACCAATTCACCTCTAATCCATAATAAGCCGCTGTCGCGGGGGTAATTTGCCAGAGCCCAGCCGCGCGTTGACTGGAGTATGCCCAGGGGTCGAGCATGCTTTCAATAATGGGAACTAGCGCCAGCTCCATGGGCAACTTCAAACGCTCAATCTCGGCAACAATGTAGGGGAGTGCGGGCACAGCGCGAGTCGATAGAAGCTCAAAAAAATTGGCTTCCCCGAGTAACTTAGCGCGCTCCTCGGCAATCAGCGCGTCATCAACACGCCACTCTACATCCCAAGCAATTCTTCCCCACAGGTCGTCAGGTCGGTCTAAAACGTGGCGTATCGCGGCGGGGATCTCGCGGCGCTGCCCCGTCGTTTCGCTGTAAGCGAGATTAACCCCGGGCGCCGAACGGTCCGAGGGCACGGTTGAGCAGGCGGACAGCAGTACGGCAACGGCGAAAGCTGATAGTGCAAGCCGCATACGGATTAAGGGAAATAGATAGTCGTCCATGGGCTAGAAAGTGTCCTTCCAGGTCCGCAGGCCTCTAAATACCTCATCGGGCGTCGTCGATTGGCAGCGGCCTGCGGCGAACAGCCCTTGAGCAAGTGCGTTGTTGTCCCAGCGTAAAAAAGGATTCGTCGCAGCTTCGATACCAAGGGTTGATGGAACCGTGGGATGGCCATCCCGGCGTAGACCTTGGCAGGTCTCAGCGTGGGCGTGCAACGCCGGGTTGTCCGGATCCGCCGCTTTAGCGAAGCGCAAATTTGCTTCGGTGTACTCGTGCGCGCAGAAAACCCGTGTCTCGGGAGGGAGGCTTCGTAATTTTTCGAGGGAAGCGCGCATCATCGGGAAGGTACCCTCGAATACCCGACCACAGCCGCCGACAAATAGTGTATCACCGCAGAACAGCAGCCCGTCTCCGTAGTAAGCAATGTGGTCTAAAGTATGGCCAGGGACGGTGAAAATATCCAAAGTGAGGCCCGGTAATGACACCACATCGCCTTCAGTGACCCTGTGATCAATGCCTTCAATCGCGTCATTATAAGGTCCCCAAACTACGCAACCAGTAAGCCGCTTCAATTCCTTCACCCCGCCGGTATGGTCGGGATGCCAATGGGTAAGCAGAATACCCCCCAACGTCAGTTTGCGAGCAGCAAGGGTATCCAGCACGGGCTGTGCATCGCCCGGATCTACTATATAAGCTAAGCCGTTCGATGCGCCGATGAGCCAAATATAATTGTCGTTAAACGCACAAATGGGCTCCACGGTAATGGCGGCTTTATTCATTGTTGCTCCTTGATCTCACTTGCTGAAAACACTTTTCAGCGCTACTGTTTACCCATGTTGCCAACCAATCGTCAAACGTACCAAAAATCACCCGCTGACCAACTAAAGCGTTGGTATCAATCTACCGCTGCTGGTAGTCGTCTGCGCGATCAGGTAGCTAGCGATATGGCCCTGATACTCGACGAATGGTTCGGCTACCACCTGTTAGTGGTGGGGGTGGACATCGGCGTTGATATTAGCAGTTTGACGCGAGTTCAGCATATCAGCACTATACTGCCAGTGGACGCGGACATTGAAAATTCAAAGTCGCCTATTCGCTCTCTTGACGAGCAATTACCTATTGCCACCGAGTCGGTAGATGTGGTCGTCATACTCAATACACTCGAATTGTCTGAGCAGCCGCATCAGGTTTTGCGCGAGGCCCACCGGGTTCTTACACCTCACGGACACCTACTAGTCCTTGGCAGCAACCCATTCAGTTTAGGCGGTCTATGGCAGTTTTTCATCCGCACTGTGACTATGGGGGGGCAAAAGCGACGAAGCTTGAGCCCGGCTAAGCTGCAGGATTGGCTTAACCTTTTGCATTTCTCAACTGCACCCATACGACACAAACTCATCTTGCCTCTCGCGGGAGGTGGGCGTCTGGGTCGAATAATGGCTCTTTGCGATAACTGGCTGACCGAACACAATATTCCTCTGGGTTCAGCTTATGTTATGTACGCCAATAAAATGGTCGCCGGTTACATTAACCCTGTGAAACCCGAGCGAATCAAGGCGCGACTGATGGGTTTGCCGGGGGCGAAGCCGGTGGTTGGAGCCCGAAAATCAACAGCACGTAACCACCGAGCGGCGTATCTGAGACCGGTCGATTGAAAACGGTAGACGTCTTTACTGACGGAGCCTGTAAAGGCAACCCCGGGCGAGGGGGTTGGGGAGCCGTGCTTCGATTTGGTGATCATGAGCTAGAGGTCTGCGGTGGTGAAATCGACACCACAAATAATCGTATGGAGCTCACCGCAGCGATTGAGGCACTGGTTGCTCTCAAGGAGCCTTGCCACGTTTCACTCACCACTGACTCTGTGTACGTGCGCGATGGTGTGACCAAATGGATCAATAATTGGCGCCAAAATGGCTGGCGTACCGCGGCAAAAAAGCCGGTGAAAAATCAAGACCTATGGCAGGCACTCGACGCACAGGTGGCGCGTCACTCGATCGATTGGCATTGGGTGAAAGGACATAGCGGTCATCCCGAGAACGAGCGTGCCGATGCATTAGCCAACCGCGGTATCGCACAATTAGACACAGGACGGTAACGTGCGACAGGTAGTGTTGGATACAGAAACAACGGGCTTGGAAGCCGCGCAAGGACATCGGATTATCGAAATCGGCTGTGTTGAGCTCATCAACCGAAAATTGACCGGACGCCACTATCATCAATATGTCCAGCCGCATCGTGACATTGATGAGGGAGCGCTGGCGGTCCACGGTATTAGTCAAGAGTTCTTATCCGACAAGCCGACATTTGCGCGCATTGCCGGCGATTTCATCGCCTTTATCGAAGGTGCGGAGCTGATTATTCACAATGCCCCTTTTGACGTGGGCTTTATGGACGCCGAATTTTTACTCCTTGACCCGGGCCACACCCTAACCGCTGACCTCTGCACGGTGGTTGATTCACTGACGATGGCTCGTCAAAAACATCCCGGTCAGCGTAATAGTCTCGACGCACTATGCCAACGTTATGGGGTGGACAATGCGTCGCGGACACTTCACGGCGCCTTACTCGATGCCGAAATTTTAGCGGATGTTTACCTGCTCATGACCGGTGGACAAACCAGTTTGGGGCTTGGGGATAGCGACGGGCAAGGCCACGACGGCATGGCGGACCGGGGAATAAAACGCCTGTCGACAGCCCGACGCCCTTTGCCGGTCATCGCAGCTAATCAAGTAGAGCTGGCTCGCCACGAACAAAAGTTGGCTGACATTGAGTCAATCTCGGGCGGTAAAGTGCTATGGCGCGAACTGGATTTCCCCTAGGGGTACTCCTTGATGGACAATTACTCGCAGGGGTTAAATAAATAGACTCACTGCGGCCAAGCCCACACCACCTAAAACAAAGGTATAGGGTAACGCCATAATCACCATCCGTCCGTAGGACAAGCGAATCAGCGGCGCTACCGCTGACGTTAATAAAAACAAAAAGGCTGCCTGACCGTTAGGCGTCGCCACACTGGGAAGGTTGGTGCCTGTGTTAATCGCGATCGCCAGTTGATCGAATTCCGCTCGGGTGATTTCGCCTGCGTCTAACGCGCCTTTTACCTCACTGATGTAGACCGTCGCCACAAAGACATTGTCTGAAATCATCGACAACACCCCGTTGGCAATGAAAAACATGGCAGGGCGGACCGACGCGTCCATGCTCAACACTCTGTCAATGACGGGCGTGAACAGATGCTGCTCATGGATCACTGCAACAATGGCGAAAAAAACCACCAATAAAGCGGTGAAGGGCAGGGCCTCTTCAAAAGCATGACCCAACTGATGCTCTTCTGTAATCCCATTGAAGGCCGTGAGTAAGACAATGACCATCAAGCCGATCAAGCCCACTGCGGCAAGGTGGAGTGCTAAACCGACCACTAAAATAAGCGCGACCACCGCTTGGATGATAAGTTTGGCGTTACTTCGGGGGTTGGCACGTGCCATCTCGCGCTCTTGGTATTCTTCCAGTACTCGGCGCACCTTGATAGGTAACTCTACACCGTAGCCCAGCACCCCTAGCGTTTCCAATAGTAAGCAGGTCAGTAATCCCGCGACCAGCACGGGCATGGTGACGGGCGCCATTAGCAAAAAGAATTGAATAAAATCCCACCCGGCTACGGTCGCAATCAAGAGGTTTTGAGGCTCTCCGACTAGCGTACAGACACCACCTAGCGCAGTTCCCACGGCTCCGTGCATCAGTAAGCTGCGAAGGAAAGCACGAAACTGCTCCAGGTCTTCGTGATGGGTATCGGCGATGGATTCATCATTGCCATGATCATGTCCGTCGGCGGAGTGATGTTTGCCAGAGGCGACCTTGTGATAGACCGCATAAAACCCTACGCCCACACTGATCAGCACAGCGGTAACCGTCAGTGCATCAAGGAAAGCGGATAGCACGGCCGCTACCAAAGAGAACATGAGCGACAGAAGCTTTTTGGATTTTACTGTGAGGAGAATTTTAGTGAAGACGAACAGCAGCAGGTCCTTCATGAAATAGATGCCAGCCACCATAAACATGAGCAGCAGAATGACTTCAAAATTGGTAACCGCCTCATGATAAACCGTTTCAGGCTTAGCCATACCCAATACAATGGCCTCGATCGCCAACAGGCCTCCTGGTTGCAGCGGGTAACAGCGTAAGGCTAAAGCTAGGGTAAAAATAAACTCCCCAATGAGCGCCCAGCCGGTTACAAACGGTCCCACGGTAATGAGTAACAGTGGGTTGATAAGCAAGAACCCCACTATCGCCTGCTTGTACCAGGTAGGCGAGGAGCCTAAAAAATTTTGCCATAGTGCTTGGGTCGTTGACTCGCTCATGAATAAACCTTGTGTGTGGATGGTCACTGTCCCTCATCGGAGGGCTAGGGACATTCTAGGGCATATCAGAAATTTTGGTAGCTCTGATTGATACTTGTTGTGTGGGCTTGCTCCTTGCGCTTAGTGTTCATACCATGGCCCACCATCGAACAAGGAAATCCTCATGCTGGACATCACTGACGCACAGGGGCCTTCGGGCCCGAACGACGCGTGCTTTGCGTTTGCTGGCCGCAACGCTGTGGTGTCGTTACATCAACCACCCCATGAGCCCTGGCGGCGAGATCAGTTAGAGCTGAGTTTGGGCCGACCCATGCTTGAAGTGCCTATTGGCCTGTGGCGAGGCAAGCCCTGCTATGCACTCGAGGTCAATCCGGATGCCGTCAACCCATTGGAGCACATAGAGGGAAATTTATTCTCTCTCTTGGGGCGCGTTTCCGATGAGGTCTTTTCCGCTTTTGGCCGAGCGGCGCAAATGCTATCTTGGCGTAGCGACCATCGTTTCTGTGGTCGGTGTGGTGAACGGACACAGCTCGCGGACAGTGGTCGCGCCTTAAGCTGTCAGGCTTGTCACTATAGCTGCTATCCTCGACTCTCACCGTGTGTCATTGTCGCCGTAACGAAGGGGGAGTCGCTGCTGCTAGCCGCCGCCAAAGGGCGTAGAGCGAACTTTTATAGCACCCTCGCCGGTTTTATTGAACCCGGTGAAAGCGCTGAAGCCGCAGTCGCCAGAGAAGTCCGTGAAGAGGTGGGTATTGAAATCGACAACATTCGCTATTTTTACTCGCAGCCTTGGCCCTTCCCGGGTCAACTCATGCTGGGGTTTTACGCGGATTATGCCAGCGGTGAGTTCACGCTAGCTGAGGACGAAATAGAGGATGCGGGTTGGTATGAGCGGCACAATTTACCACCGGTGCCACCGGAAGCGTCGATCTCCGGGCAATTAATTAATCGTTTTTTTAGGAATCTGCCCTAGGGCGCCGTCAATGGTGTGGAGCCAGTATGGAATTTTTGCAAGAAGTGGGTATTTTTCTCGTTCAAGCAATCGTTGTCATTGCCGCTATTTTATTGGTGCTCGCGGGTGCCGCTGCCATGAGCGCGCGCCGTCGCGATGGTGATGACGGCTACATAGAGGTACGTCGCCTCAATGAGCGGTACACTGCATATCGAGACGCCATTCGCAGCCTCACCGAGCACCCGCAAAGCCGTAAGGCGCGTGACAAAAAGGAAAAGCAAACCGCCAAAGCGGACGATAAGGAGGCCCGGAAGCGAGCCAAGAATGATCAGAGTGAACCCGATAAAAAGCGCTTATTCGTCTTGAACTTCGACGGTGATATGCTCGCTAGCCAAGTGGCTTCCTTGCGTGAAGAGATCTCCGCCTTATTACCGGAAGCCGGTGAGGGCGATGAAGTGCTTGTATGTTTAGAAAGCCCCGGTGGCCTCGTTCATGGCTACGGCTTGGCTGCCAGTCAACTGCAGCGCATTCGTGATGCCGGGATCACCCTCACCATAGCGGTTGACAAGGTGGCTGCGAGTGGCGGCTATATGATGGCCTGTGTGGCGGATAAAATCATCGCTGCTCCGTTCGCGATTCTTGGCTCAATTGGCGTGGTGGCCCAGCTACCGAACTTCCATCGCCTTCTGAAGAAAAACGATATTGATGTTGAGCTGCTCACCGCCGGTGAGTATAAACGGACGCTGACCATGTTTGGCGAAAACACCGACAAGGGGCGAGACCAATTTATCGATGATCTCGAAGATACCCACGCGCTGTTCAAAGCCTTTGTTCAGGCGGCCCGGCCTGTTGTCGATATTGACACTGTGGCCACAGGGGAAATTTGGTATGGCCAAACCGCTATCGATGTCGAACTCATCGATGAATTGGGCACCTCAGACAGTTATATCCAGGGACAGCTCGACGATGCCGATATTCTCGAAGTTCGCTACACCCCAAAGAAAAATTGGCAAGAGAAGTTGGGCATCGCCGCGGAAGGCGTTGTACAACGCGGCCTGATGCGGATTTGGCAAAGGGGCAGTGCGCGACAGCTGCCCTGATGTCGCCGATGCAGGGGAGGGCTGCCATCAGCGTATCGCGGCTTCTGTGATGCCAAGTTAGAAAAGACTTGCAATGACTGCCGGTCAGTTATTAAATGACTTTTGGTCATTAAGTAACTTTCCTGAGGCACCCCCAATGAATGACGCAATCACCGCGATCCCCAACGCCGATCTAGAGCACGCTATGCAGTCAGCATTACAGGCACAGCAGCGAAGCTACTTGGACGAAGGCAGTGTCCCTGCAGCAACAAGAATTGATCGAATTGATCGCGCCATTGACGTTCTCGTGAGGCACGCTGAGGCCATTAGTGAGGCCATGAACGCTGACTTTGGCTGCAGACCCCGTGAAATTAACTTAATGACCGACGTTACTGGGTCAATCGAATGCCTCAAGCACAGCAAAAAACACCTCAGCACGTGGATGAAAGCCGAGAAGCGGCCCTCTATGTTCCCACTAAACCTGCTGGGCGGCCGATCGACCATTGAATATCAGCCCAAAGGGGTGGTGGGTGTTATTGCGCCATGGAATTTCCCATTGGGCATGGTGTTTGAGCCGCTAGCCAACGTATTGGCCGCGGGTAACCGAGCCATGATCAAGCCCTCAGAGTTTACCCCACGCACCTCAAATTTGATCGCTGAGATGGTCACTGAAGTCTTCGATCCGACAGAATTGACGGTATTTACCGGAGGACCCGAGGTCGGTCATGCGTTTTCCTCACTCCCCTTCGATCACCTCATCTTTACAGGCGCTACGAGCATCGCCCGGCACATCATGGCGGCGGCGGCGCGTCATCTAGTACCCGTGACGCTGGAGCTCGGTGGAAAATCCCCTGTCGTTATTTCTCGCTCGGCTAATTTAGTCGAAGCCATAGAGCGCATTATGGTCGGTAAAATGCTGAACGCTGGCCAGGTATGCATCGCACCTGATTATCTGTTGGTGCCCGAGGAAAAATTGGCCGACATCATCGAACTGGCTACATCTGCCGTAGAGCAGATGTATCCTACGTTACTACATAATCCGCAGTACACGGCCATGGTAAATAACCGACATTACCAGCGCATAGCAGACAACTTGGCCGACGCCCATGACCGGGGCATAAAAACAGTGACGATTAATCCAGCCAATGAGGACTTCAGTGACAATCCAAAGCATAAAATAGCACCGACCCTTATTATCAATCCCGACGATGCAGCCACATGTATGCAAGATGAGATTTTTGGGCCTCTACTACCCATAAGAACGTATAAGCATGTCGATGAAGCCATCGCCTATATCAACAGTAAACCACGTCCGCTGGCGGCCTATTATTTCGGTCAAGACAAAGCAGAAGAGCAGCGCTTTCTTACGAGAACGACTTCTGGAGGCGCCTGTGTTAACGATGTGATGTTCCATATGCTACAAAAGGACCTGCCCTTTGGCGGAGTGGGTCCCAGCGGCATGGGGGCTTATCATGGCATTGAGGGGTTTAAAACCTTCAGTCATGCGAAAGGGGTGTACCGACAGCCTAAAAAAATACCCGTGGCTAAGCTAGCAGGGTTGTTACCGCCTTATGGATCCGCCTCCGAAAAAAGTATTCAGCAAAAAGTCAAAAAATGACCGCTGGCCTTAGGCGAGCGCGCAGCGAGGAGCAAAAACAGGCTCGCCGGCAGCAAATCTTACAGGCCGCCGAACACTATGTCACTGAGGTGGGCTATGAAGCTTTTTCAATGGCCAAGCTCGCCGAGTATTTAGGCGTCGTGAAGGGCACGCTGTATCTGTACTTTCAGACCCGTGAGGAGGTCTTCCTAACACTCTATAACCGAAGTCTTCAGCGCTGGAGCGAGGCGTTCACGCAGCACCTAGTGCAGGGAATGAGCGACTATGATTACGTGAAATTACTGTACCAAACCGCCCGCGCAGACGGGCTATTTATTCCCCTGCTCGTGCGGCTCGAACACGTCATTGAGCACAATGTTGCCATGGATAGCTTGGTGGCGTCCAAGCGCCAATTTATTAATCAAATCAATAACATCGCCAATCAATCCGCGCCCATTCTGGGTTTAAATCTACACCAAGCCGTAGAGGTCGTGAAGACCATGGGCGTTTTGCTGGTGGGGGCCATCAGAGTAGACCAAGGCCCGACATGGCAGCCAGAAAATCTACCCGCTGATGTTCGAGCATTATTAGACAGCTTTTCATCTGAGCGTTTATTCATCAAAAATGCCTGCCGAATCATAAAAGGCATTCGCACGAATGACTAAGGCAGCACCTCGGTCAACCACAGATAGCCAATAGCGTGGTGTGAAAGCGCTGTGGAAGCTACGAGAGACTGTCAGTGCCATGACATAGCTCGCTCATAGGTTCACCCATATTGAGCGTGTGTTACCCGCTGGTTCATCATTGATCACGTCGGTTGCCGGCTTTATTATTACCGCGCCAACTCAGTGATGGCTGCATGGTGATGCAAAAAAACCTTACCTCCTAGATGCTCTAGGAAATGGCTTCGCTCCAGGCCGTCCATGACATGCCCTTTGACTTCGCTCAAATGAAGATCAATGCCCAGCTCAAAAAGCCTTAAATTGATCTCTGTGAGCGC
>ENA-OWPI01002584-OWPI01002584.1-marine-metagenome-genome-assembly--contig:-NODE-2584-length-16704-cov-11.001864_pt1 | contig 16704 bp, 15 predicted proteins | sample MGYA00238138_ERZ651775 | MGnify/ENA primary metagenome ERZ651775 (study PRJEB26906, sample SAMN06265043) | marine metagenome | isolation source: Helgoland LTER site | place: Germany:Helgoland, sampling...
ACATTTTTAATATTTTCAGATTATTGCAAACCATCAATAAGACTATCGGCATTAATGGAACAAAGAGTTATTTATGTAATGACACACGATTCTATTGGTCTTGGAGAAGATGGTCCAACTCATCAACCAATAGAACAGTTATCAGGCTTACGTTCTATTCCAAATCTAAACGTTTTTAGACCTGCAGATAGAATGGAAACTATTGAATGTTGGGAACATGCATTAAAAAGTTCAAAAACCCCTAGTGTTTTATCTTTAACAAGGCAAAACCTTAACCCGATAAGAAAAAAAATTTCAAAAACAAATAAATGTTCTCTTGGAGCCTATGAAGTATTAAGAACAAATAAAAAGATTCATTTAACAATACTTGCAAGTGGATCTGAGGTTAATTTGGCAATCGAGACCAGTCATAAATTGGCCAAAGATAAGATATATTCAAAAGTAATATCTATGCCGTGTCATGATCTTTTTGATTTACAATCTAATTCATATAAGCAAAAAATTATTAATGAAACAAAAATAAAAGTTTCTATAGAAGCTGCATCAACAGATTGTTGGAAAAAGTATGTGGGTATTGATGGTCTTACCTTTGGAATTAATACATTTGGAAAAAGTGCACCTTACACAGAGATTTATAAACACTTTGGTTTAACCTCAGCAAATATTGCTAGTAAATCAAAGAGGCTTTTTGGGAAAAAAATATGACTATAAATGTTGGCATCAATGGAATGGGGAGAATTGGTCGAATGGTTATCAGAGCAATTATTGAAAGCCAAAATAAAAATATCAAAATAAAACATATCAATAATAGATCTAATTCAGAGGCAAGTTGTACACTAATTAAATACGACTCTGTTCATGGAAAATTTAATGCAGATCTTGATTATGATGAAAATCATTTAATTATAAATAAAAATAAAATTACTTTTTCTCAAGAGTCTAAAATTGAAGATATCGATTGGAAAAAATTTGGTGTTGATTATGTTTTTGAATGTACTGGAAAATTTAATTCAAAAGAAAAATTATTGGCTCATATCAATAATGGTGCAAAAAAAGTTATAGTTTCTGCTCCATGTAAAAATGCAGACAAAACTATTGTTTTTGGCGTAAATGAACAAGAGCTTACAAAAAATGATCTAATAATTTCTGCAGCATCGTGTACCACAAATTGTTTGGCACCAGTTGCAAATGTACTTCATAAAAATTTTGAAATTGAAAAAGGTTTTATGACGACAATTCATGCTTTTACTAGTGATCAAAGAATTTTAGATAATTCTCACAAAGACCCTAGAAGAGCAAGATCTGCTAGCCAATCGATTGTTCCAACATCAACAGGAGCTTCAAAGGCTATAGGAGAAATAATACCATCATTAAAAGGTAAATTAGAAGGTGTAGCGATGAGAGTTCCAACTCCAAATGTGTCCCTAATAGAATTGGTTTTTTGTACTAAAAAAGAGCTAAACAAAGAAAAAATTAATGAGGCTTTTAAAGAAGTTTCAAAAAATCAGTCTAAAAAAATATTAGAAATAACATCTGAAAAGCTTGTATCTATTGATTTTAATCATAATTCATCATCAGCAATTGTAGACTCATCGCTTACTAACGTAGTAGGTAAAAATATGGGAAAAATTTCAGCCTGGTATGACAATGAGTGGGGATTTTCAAATAGAATGTGCGATATAGCAGAATACATTCATAAAATTTCCTAATGAAAAGGATAAGTGATGAATTAAATCTTAATAATAAAAAAATATTATTAAGATTAGATTTAAATGTTCCTTTAACTGATGGCAAAATCACTGACACAACAAGGATTGATAAAATTCTACCTACTTTAAAATTTCTAATTTCTCAAAATACAAAAATCATAATTATTTCTCATGTGGGAAGACCTAAAGGACAAGTGGTAAACGAACTTTCACTTAGACCCATATGTCAAGATTTAGAAATAAAATTGAATCAAAATATAAAACTCATTACTAAAGATATTAAAGAAATAGCTTTAAAAGATTTATTTAATAATGATGATGAAAAAATAGTCATGTTAGAGAATATAAGATTTTATCCTGATGAGGAAAAAAATAATTCACACTTTGCAAAACAACTTGCAAGTTTAGCTGATATTTATGTTAATGATGCTTTTTCATGTTCTCATAGGGCGCACGCATCAATTGATGAAATAACAAATTTTTTACCTTGTTACTCTGGATTACAACTTGATTTAGAAGTTGGTGCTTTAAAAAAAATTACTTCTGAAATTAAAAAACCTATAACCTGTATTATTGGAGGCTCAAAAGTCTCTACTAAAATTAATATAATTAAGAATTTAATACCTAAATTTGACAACATTATAATTGTAGGCGGAATGGCTAACAATATTATTAAATATATGGGTAACCAAATTGGAAAATCGTTACAAGAAGAAAACTCTGATCCAATTATAAAAGAAATTTTTTCACTTTCAGAAATCAATAACTGTAAAATAATTTGCCCTGAAGACATTGTTGTGGGGAAAAACCTAAATGGAAGCCCACAAATTAAAGAGTTAAGTGAAATTTCATCTGATGAAATGATTTTAGATATTGGTCCAAAAACTATTAAAGTTATTTGTAATATTATTGATGAAAGTAACACCATTTTATGGAACGGACCTGCTGGGTATTTTGAAAATCCAAATTTTGCTAATGGCAGCATTAAAATTGCTAAGAAGATAATTGAAAATAATAAATCTAATAAAATCTATTCAGTTGCTGGCGGAGGAGATACAGTTTCGTTATTGAATAGTATAAATTCAATAGATGATTTTAATTTTTTAACTCTTTGAACATCTCCCTCATATGATTTACAATATAATATTATATCATGCATTTTTTAATAATTCTAAATCGTTGTCTACCATTTTTTTAACTAATTCACTAAAGTTTGTTTGTGGTACCCATTCCATTTCTAATTCTGCTAATGAGTAATCTCCTCGTAAAACATCTACTTCAGCAGGCCTCATAAATCGTGGATCTTGTTTAATGTATTTTGACCAATCTTCTATACCAACGTGGTTAAAAGCTTCAGTCAAAAAATCTCTAATTGAATGTGTTTCACCAGTTGCTATTACGTAATCCTCGGGAGTTTCTTGTTGTAACATCATCCACATTGCTTCTACATAGTCTGGTGCATAACCCCAATCTCTTTTAGAATCTAAATTTCCTAACGTTATGTGATCTGCTAGTCCTAATTTAATTCTAGCAACACCATCTGATATTTTTCTTGTAACAAATTCAATTCCTCTTCTTTCTGATTCATGGTTAAATAATATACCTGAACAAGCAAACATGTCGTATGACTCTCTATAATTTTTAGTAATCCAGTGTCCATATAATTTAGCTACACCATAAGGACTTCTTGGGTAAAAAGGTGTTGTTTCTTTAGCTGGATTTTCAACCATTCTTCCAAACATTTCAGAACTACTTGCTTGGTAAAATTTAATTTTAGGATTGAATTCACGAATAGCTTCTAATATTCTTAGTACACCTAATCCTGTTACATCACTTGTGTGTTCAGGTGTATTCCAACTTTCACCTACAAATGATTGAGCTGCTAAATTATATACTTCATCTGGGTTGCTTTCTTTAAGACACCTTAATAATGAATTTTGATCTGTCATATCACCATTTAAAATGGTTATTTCGTTTCTAATATGTTTTGTATTAACGTCATTAATGCTTGATGAACGACGTTCCATTCCATATACTGTGTATCCTTTAGTTAATAGTAAGTCAGCTAAGTGACTACCATCCATTCCGTTAATTCCTGTTATAAGTGCTGTTTTATTCATGTTTAAAATCTTTGTATTCGTAAAATTTGTTTGGTGCATTGCTCGTTAATGTTTGTATATTTGCATTTGATAATCTTCTAAATTCTTCAAAAGTATTAATTTTTTTACCTAAAGAATAAGGATTATCTTCATTTAACACATAAAGTCTTTTTTTAGGATGTCTACGAGCATGTACCTTTAAAAGATTTTTACACACAAATTGTATGTAATTTTTACCTAATAATTTACTAGACATAATAGATAATCCGTGATCATCATTGTATATTAAACATGAAGGTATATTTACTCCAAATTTAACTGCTTTCGAGGGTGAAATTTTAGATTTCTTCATATTATCAACAATTTTTGAAATTTTTTGCTGTTTATCCTCAAATAAATCTTTTCGTAAACTACCAATTAATCCAATTTTAATACCTTTTGGTGTCAAACGTTGATCAGCATTGTCAGCTCGTAGACTTAATCTATATTCAGCTCTAGAAGTAAACATTCTGTAGGGCTCTGCTACCCCTTTAGTAACTAAATCATCAATCATAACTCCAATATAAGCATCCGATCTATCAAGAATAAAAGGCTCTTGTTCTTTTAGTGATAAAGCAGCATTTATTCCTGCTATTAATCCTTGAGCTGCAGCTTCTTCATACCCTGTAGTACCATTGATCTGACCTGCTAAGTACAAATTTTGGATTTTTTTTGTTTCTAGAGTTAAAAATAATTCTCTGGGGTCAACATAATCATATTCAATCGCATATCCAGGTCTTATAATCTTAACATTCTCTAAACCACTGATATTATTACATATTTCTTGCTGTACTTCAGCAGGAAGTGACGTAGATATGCCATTTGGGTAAATAGTGTGATCATTTAAGCCTTCAGGCTCTAAATATATTTGATGTCGGCTCTTATCAGCAAACTTTACAATTTTATCTTCTATAGAAGGGCAATACCTTGGGCCAACACCTTTAATGTTTCCAGAATACATTGCGCTCGATGATAAATTCTTTTCGATAATTTTATGTACTCTTTCATTTGTATAAGTCATTCTACAAGAGACTTGTTTGTTGTAATTTTTTTTAGTTAAGAAAGAAAAAAAATAAGGATTATCATCTGCAAACTGTTCCTCTAAGTTTTTATAATTAATAGTTCTTGAATCTAGTCTGGGAGGTGTTCCAGTTTTAAGTCTTCCAATTTTAAAATTATGTTTAGTTAACTGTTCTGATAAACCTATGGATGCACTCTCATTAAATCTTCCAGCTGATGTTCTTTCTTCCCCAATATGTATAAGACCATTCAAAAAAGTACCTGTTGTTAAAATTAATCTAGAACATAATATCTCCTTACCTTTTTCTGTATGGAAACCACTTATTCTATTTTTATCAAAAATAAAGCCTATTATAGGATCTGAAAAAACTGTTAAATTACAGTAGTTTAAAAGTTTTTCTTGCATAAATTTACGATATAAGAATCTATCGGACTGAGTTCTTGGGCCTCTAACGGCTGGGCCTCTGCTTCGATTCAATAGTCTAAATTGTATACCTGATTTATCAGCAACCTCACCCATCACTCCATCCAATGCATCTATCTCTCTTACAAGATGACCTTTACCTAAACCACCAATAGCAGGGTTGCAAGACATCTCACCAATTGTTTCTATCTTGTGTGTAAACAGAGCAGTATTAACCCCAAGCCGAGCAGAAGCTGCCGCAGCTTCACAACCGGCATGTCCGCCTCCAATAACAACTACATCGAAAAATAAATCATTTTTCATGAATTAAATTTATAGCTGATTCAAATATTTACAAGATTTGAGTTTAGATAGTAAAATAAGATACGATTATCAACAAAAATTGGTGTATTTATAGCAAAAGTCCAGGAAAAAAGGGTTTATTTGCCAATACAAAAATCGTTGAAAATAGAGCCTAATAACTCCTCTACATCTACTTTTCCAACTATCATTCCTAAATTTCTAGTAGCAAGTCGTAAATCTTCTGCTGCTTTATCAAAATCTTCGCTTTCATTTTTTTCATTAAAACTTTTTAGATGTTCTAAGCATTTTTCAAGATGCTGTCTATGTCTTGCTCTAGTAATTAAAATATCTTCACTTGATATAAATTTATTTTTTAAGTGATCTTTAATTTTTGAAATTAAGTTATCTAAATTAATATTATTTTTAATTGAAATTAGAATATGATCAAATTTTTTAAAATCAGTTGTCTCAGCTCCTTCTATTAAATCTGATTTATTGACTACTAATATTGAGTCATTTTTAAGCAAATTCAACAAAAGATCAGTAAATTCAACGTTTTTTGCATCTATTACTACCAGCTTTAAATCTGCATCTTCAGCTCTATTAATTGATAATTTTATTCCTTTTCTTTCTATCTCATTTCTTGATTCACGTATACCAGCCGTGTCAGACATAATAACAGGATAACCATCGATATTTAAATGTACCTCCACAACATCTCTGGTAGTTCCTGCTGTTTCTGAAACAATCGCTGCATCTCGATTAGCTAAATAATTTAATAGACTTGATTTGCCTGCATTAGGTGGGCCTACTATTGCAATCTTAAAACCATCTCTAATTCTTTCTCCTATTTTTTGATCATTAAGAATTTTTTCTAAATTTTGAATAACATCATATGAGCTTTTTTTAATATTCTTTAAAATATTTGAAGGTAAGTCCTCGTCTGGAAAATCAATCTTAGCTTCAATATGTGATAAAATTTTTAGAAGTTTTTCTCTTAATGAATTAAATCTTTCAGCTGATTTACCATTCATGATTTGCACTGCTTGTTTTCTTTGAATCTCCGTTTCTGAAGCTATTAAGTCACCAATACTTTCTGCTTTAAGCAAATTTATTTTTCCATTTTGAAATGCTATTTTTGTAAACTCTCCAGGTTCAGCTAACCTGCAATTTTTAATTTTAGAAATGGATGAATGTATAGCTTCAACCACTGTTTTACTCCCATGGACATGAATTTCAGCCAAATCTTCGCCTGTGTAACTCTCTGGTCCAGGAAACCATAGAATCATAGCCTCATCGATGAGCTCAGAAGTGTTGATATAGTTTATTTTTCTAAGGGTTGCCACTCTAGGTTCAGGAATATTTTTTTCTGTTAGCTTTTTGATTACTAATGAAGCTTCTGGGCCAGAAATTCTTATAACTGCAATGCCAGATGTCCCGGGTCCTGAAGATAATGCATAAATTGTCATGATTTATTTATAACTTATTTTTTAATCTAATCCCTGGCATTACTTTGCTTAAATGTTCAAGGAATTCAGAAGCATCATTTTTTTCCTTAGCTTGTATTACCATATTTTTTAAATCACTAATTTTTATTTTTTCAAATATCGAAATAAGTGTCTCATATCTTTTTTCTACTAATTTTTCAGTAGTACCTTCAAAATTATTTTTCTTCATAACCTCAGGTGTATTGTCAACTTTTAATGATAACAATAAAGAATCTATGGCAAGATAAGTTCTGCCTGTTTCCATTAAAAATAGTGACATTAGAAATAAATACTCTGGATGAAGTACGCCAAATTGTCTTAGGTTAATTAGAAGATTGTTTGCTTGTGATAATTCTTTTTTTATGAGTAAATCGTAAACTGTTTCTAACTCTTTTTTTTTAAACATTTTTAATTATTAAAAAGGTTTCTTTTAAATTTTCCTTATGTTGTGTCCACCAATCATTTATCTTATTCCCAACGATTTCTATATCTTTTTTATTTTCTAAATATTTTTTAATAATAGTTGATGAATCTTCCCAACTATTAACACTTGGTAAAGGGTTATTTGGTAGAAAATTATCAAAAAATTTAAATGGATTTTCTATTATTGGTATACAACCAGCTTCTAGAGCTTCATATAAACGATATGTCTCTGGATGAAAATAACCATGTGGGATTGGTGCAAAAATACTATTATTTAGAATTTTATAATAGTCGTTTGTATCCATTGACTTTTTACCAGAAAAATCCTCAGTTAAATTTATAAAGTTTGGCATTATATTTTTATGTTTATCAAGTAAATCATATCTGCTGGACCCATGGGTTGTTCCTAAAAAAGACCACTTATAATTCCTTTTTAAAATATTGATTTTATCTTTTTTTGGATCGCACTTATAACCAATTGGAATAGATGTAACATTTTTAAAATTTTTAAACATTGGTAAACTAAAAGTTCTCCATATATGCTCACATAAAGAATAAACTAAATCCTTTTTTTCGGCTCCACCCTCATCTCCTAGATGGATAAGAAATATTTTTTTTACTTTATTGCTTAAATCAAAATAAAAGGACTCTTTAGTTGAGATCATATGATCAACTATAATTAGGCTATCATTTTCATCTAAATTTTGAGTGTCATTAATTATTTCTATTTCTAATTTAGATAGCAAATTTAAAATCCAAGGATATGAATTAACAAAATGATAATTTCCCCAAAATATAGTTCTCTCTTCTCCAAGATTTGAGCCCACTGGAAGATTTTTATTGGTATTCCACAAAAGTTTCATATAATTAAATATTATTTAATGATCCTAACTTTAAAAAGAATTTTTAAAAATAAAAAAATTATTTAATTTGATGAAAATTATATCTCAAGAAGAAAAATTAAAGGCTGATATACAAGTAATTATTAATTATTTTAATGTTGGGTCATATGATGATGTTATAAATAAATCAATTCCACTTATAAAAAAATACCCCGAAACATATATTTTAAAAAATTTATTAGCATTATCTTATAATGCTCAAAATAAATACGAAGAAGCTATTAAAGTTTTAGATAACGCGATCAAAAATGACCCTAACAACATATTTATATTAAATAATCTTGGTCTTGTTCATTCAAATTTAGAAAACACTAGAACTGCAGAAGAGTATTTAAATAGAGCTATTGCCGTGAAGCCATTATTCTTAGATGCATCTATCACTCTTGCAAATCTTAAGTCAAAGATAGATAAAAATGAAGAAGCAATTGAGATTTTAAGTAAATTAGAGAACACATATAAAGAAAGCTATATCCTAAATTTTACCATGGGGAATATATATCAACAAGTTGGAAATTTTGATAAAGCAATTTATCACTTAAACTATTGCCTAAAGTTAGACCCACAAAATACAGCTCCAGATAAAGCGATTAGCCTTATTACTAAATATACACCAGGACATAAACATCTAAACGACATGCAAGAAAAATTTGAAGCTATTAAATCTGATGATCATAAAATGATATTAAGTTTTGCTCTTGGAAAGGCTTTTGAGGACATAAAGGAGTATAAGAAATCTTTTAAGTACTTAGACATTGCAAACAAAATGAGAGATGAAAAATTAAATTATAATATTACAAGTGAAAAAAACTTATTTCTAGATATAAAAAATTTTTTTAAAAATAAAAGTTTTACAAAAATAAAACCTTCAAATAAAAAAATTATTTTTATTCTTGGGATGCCACGATCAGGCACAAGTCTTATAGAACAAATACTTTCTTCTCATGAGCAGGTGCATGGAGCAGGTGAGTTAAATCACATAGGTAATTTTATAGAGAAAAATTTGTTTCTAAATGATAAAAATTTACCAGAAAAAAAACTTTTAGAATTTCAAAATTATTATATTGAAAAACTTGATACTCAAAAAGATATTGTCACTGATAAGGCCCCATTAAACTTTAAGTGGATTGGATTTTTGCTTGCTACTTTTCCAAATTGTAAAATTATTCATTCCAATAGAGATCCAATGGATACTTGCTGGTCAATGTTTAAAAATTTTTTCTCATCAAAGAAATTGAATTTTTGTTACAATTTAGAAAATTTAGGAAAATATTATATATTATATAAAGAATTAATGACATTTTGGAAAAGTAAATTTGGAGACAGAATTTACGATATCAACTATGAAGATTTAATAACAAATCAAGAAACTGAAGTAAAAAAATTACTTAAAAATTGTGAACTTGATTGGGATGAAAATTGCATGACTTTTTATAAAAACAAAAAATCGGTTGCTACAGCAAGCTTGGCACAAGTACGAAGCCCTATTTATAAATCGTCTGTACAAAAATGGAAAAATTATAGCTCTGAATTAAATGAACTATTACAAATTATTCAAAAATAAATTTAAGCTGGTTTATTCATTGAATTAAAAAACTCTGCATTATTTTTCGTGTCCTTTAGTTTTGAGTTAATAAATTCAATAGCATCCATAGTTCCCATTGGAGCAATAATTCTTCTCAGGACATTCATTTTTTGTAAATCATCTTTATTGAATAATAATTCTTCTCTTCTTGTTCCAGATTTAGTAATATCGATTGCTGGATAAATTCTTTTTTCAGCTATTTTTCTATCTAGTATTGTCTCACTATTACCAGTTCCTTTAAATTCTTCAAAAATAACCTCATCCATTCTACTACCAGTATCAATTAATGCTGTTGATATAATTGTTAAGGATCCACCTTCCTCAATATTTCTAGCTGCACCAAAAAATCTTTTTGGGCGTTGCAGCGCATTTGCATCTACACCCCCAGTTAAAACTTTTCCTGAACTTGGAATAACAGCATTGTAAGCTCTGCCAAGTCTAGTGATTGAATCTAAAAGGATTATTACATCTTTTTTATGTTCAGTTAATCTTTTTGCTTTTTCAATAACCATTTCTGCAACAGCAACATGGCGAGATGCAGGCTCATCAAATGTGGAACTAATAACTTCACCTTTCACTGTTCTTTGCATATCAGTCACCTCTTCAGGTCTTTCGTCAATCAATAAAACCATTAAGTAACACTCGGGATAATTTTTTGCTATAGAGTTTGCTATGCTTTGCAATATCATTGTTTTTCCTGCTTTTGGTGGTGAAATAATGATTGATCGCTGGCCTTTACCGATTGGGCTTACCAGGTCAATTAACCTAGGAGTTAAATCTGGTTTTTTTTCAATTTTTGTAGTCTCAACCTCCATAACTAATTGCTTGTTTGGATATAGTGGGGTTAGGTTATCAAAAGCTATTTTGTGACGAGCTTTCTCCGGTTCTTCAAAGTTTATTTTACTGACTTGCAGTAGTGCAAAATACCTTTCACCCTCTTTAGGGGCTCTAACAGGGCCCTCTACGGTGTCTCCAGTCCGCAAACCAAACTTTCTAATTTGACTTGGGCTTACGTATATATCATCTGGTCCAGGCAAATAATTTGACTCCATTGCCCTTAAAAAACCAAAACCGTCTTGAAGTAATTGCAAAACACCAGCACCAGTGATTTCTTCTTTCTCTGCAACTTTTTTCAGTATTGCAAATAGAATTTCTTGTTTTCTTAATGTGCTAGCATTTTCAATACCAAGCTCTTCGGCTTTAGTAATAAGCTGTTCCGATGATTGTAATTTCAATTCTTGTATATTCATTTAAAGTGGGATTGTGGTTAGGATTTCTAAGATATATTAAATATATAGGTTCTTTTAAATATTACAAGTCTAGAGTGGTTTAAAAATAACAATAAAAACAATCAAAATAAGCAATAATGTAGGCACTTCATTAATAATTCTAAAAAATTTTGAAGATTTCGTGTTTTTGTTCAACCTAAAATCCTCAAGCAACTTACCTAAATAAAAATGATATAACGTTAAAAGAATAACTAGTATCAGTTTTATTTTAATCCATAAGGTGCTTAGAGTTTCAAAACCAATATTAGAAATCAAAATCATCCCAAAAATCCAAGACAAAACCATAGCTGGCATCATGATGTATAAATATAATTTTTTTTCCATAATTTTAAATATTGATGAGGTATTGTTATCTTCAAGATTTTCGGTGTGGTAAACAAAAATTCTAGGTAAATATAACAATCCTGCCATCCATGAAATAACTGCAATTAAATGCAAGCTTTTAAATAATAAATAACTATTCATAATTTAAACATGGACATTTTTTAAAATTAGAAGGGCATTGAACTTTGGGTGGGTAAAGTTCTTCATTAAGTTTATATTCATTTTTCTTAATAATTAATCCGGATAGGGCCTCAATAAAATCTTCATTTATACCAAGTGCAGGAACTCTTGTGTAATCCTTACAACCATTTTTAATGGCAAGTTCTTTATATTCAATATCAAGTTCCACTAGAGTTTCTGAGTGTTCCGACACAAAGGCAATGGGAACTAACACTATATGTTTTTGGTTTTTGGAATTTTCAACAATAATATCTTCTGTAGAAGGTCCGATCCATTTTAGTGGACCAACTCTACTTTGGTAGCTCAAAATCCAATCTAAATCTTTTATGTATAAATTATCCACTATTTTTTTAACTGATTGTTCAACTTGCCATTGATAGGGATCGCCATTTTTAATATTCTTTTCAGGCAAACCATGTGCTGAAAAAATTAATTTGTAATTTGAAAGACCTTCAATTTTTTTTAGGATTTCTTTGCAGTGAGCATTTATAAATTTTTGATCTGTAGGATAACAACAAATGGTGCTGGTTTTAATATTATAGTTATTTTTTTTACAAACATTTTTCCATTCTTTAATTGAAGATCCAGACGTTGCAGCAGAATATTGGGGGTATAATGGCATTAAAATAATCTCGTCAGGCTCGTATAACTTAACTTCTTTAATTACCTCTTCTGCCCTTGGATGCCAGCATCTCATTACTATAAAACATTTATGTGTATTATTTGAATCTTTTTTATTAAGGTTGTTTTCAAGCGCACTAGACTGATCCTTAGTTAGTTTTAAAATCGGAGAGGATCCACCTAATTCTTGATAAATTTTTTTGGCAACAGGCTCTCTTTTTTTTGCAATTAGTTTTGCAAGAGGATATCTAAAAAAAGTTGGAAGATTTATAATTGCTGGATCATTGAATAAATTAAATAAAAAAGGTTTAACGTTTTCTAATTTATCTGGACCTCCCAAATTAAATAATATAATTGCCTTTTTCATTTAATAATCTTTTACCGTTTTTACTAAATAGTCAACCATGTTTGGATCTGTTTCTGGTAAAACTCCATGCCCTAAATTAAAAATATATGGATGGTCTTTAAAAATATCTAAATATTTTAAAGTATTTTTCTTTAAATTTTCTTTATCACTTAATAATATTTTTGGGTCAAGTCCCCCTTGGATGGGTAAATTCAATTCATTAACAATTTTTGATGGATTAACATTGTAATCTATATTTATAGCATCTGGCTTAACAATTTCACAAAATTCTTTATAATTTTTTATATTTCTTGGAAAACAGATAACTGGGATACTTAGAGATTTTATGTGATTAACTATATTAAGTGTTGGAATATAAATATAATTAGGAATATCTTTTTCATTTAAAAGTCCAGCCCAACTATCAAAAATCTGTATTATTGTAGCACCGCTTTTTACCTGTTCATTGATGTGAATTTTTAAGAATTTTTCAATTATATTTAAAAGCTTATTAATTAAAAACTCGTCTTTAAAAAAACTAGATACTAATTCTTTTTTGGGTGAAATTTTATTAATCATGTAAACAAGAAGTGTCCATGGAGCACCTACAAAACCAATTAAATCTTTGTTAATCATAATTTTACTTTGGCTAACTTTTTTTATTGATTTATATATTGGGTATAATTTTTCAATAAAGTCTATTTCGTCTAATTTGGACATTTCTTCTAAATTTAAATTGCCTAATTGAGGACCGAAATCTTTTTTAAAATCAACTTTTTGATTTAAACCAAATGGTAACATTAAAATATCAGAAAAAATTATTGCTGCATCTAAATTAAATCTTTCTATTGGTTGTAGGGTTATTTCAGATGATAAAGTTTCGTTGAGACATAAATTTATGAAATTTGGATTTTGGCTTCTTATGTTTCTAAACTCAGGGAGATATCTACCTGCTTGTCTCATTAACCAAACTGGAGAGTTAGTTGTTTTGTTATTTATTAAAATATCTTGGATAGGAGTCATATTAATAAGTATATATATAATTATAGTATTAGTAATATAGTATGTGAATAACGGTAATTAATTGTTTTTCACATGTTATCTACCAAATATTAACAAGTAATTCTTAAATAAATTAAAATAAACTGATAAAACTGAGGTTCTATTTAAATATATTATATAAAATGTATATTAATAATTAACATGTTTACTATTGTTAATAAAAAAAAGGTTTTACAGTAAAAAAAATATTTTTTTAAAGTTTTAAATAATGTTAATTAAAATACCAAGTTGCCAACACTTTATACATGAGTAATAATTACGAAATTTATTTAATATCAGATTCTACCGGAGAAACTCTCGATAGGGTTTTTTTGGCTATTAAAGCACAATTTAAAAATATTGAGTATGATGTAAAGTCATATTTTTTTACAAGAACAAAGAATCAGGTTTTGAAAATTTTAGAAGAAGCAAATAAAAACAAAAATTCAATAATTTTATATACTATAGTTGACAGTGGATTAGCTAAATTTTTAGCAAATGAAAGTGATCAAAAAAAGATTCCCTGTTTTGGAGTTTTGGGAAATTTAATCCTGAGCTTCTCTAAATTATTAAATCAACAGGCCTCACATGTACCCAGCGGACAACACGCGCTTAATGAGGAATATTATGAAAGAATTGAAGCCATTCAATTTACAATGAATCATGATGATGGCAATTTAATTACAGAAATAGGAAAATCGGATTTAGTTCTATTGGGTGTTAGCAGAACCAGTAAAACACCAACATCAATCTATTTAGCAAATAAGGGTTTTAAAACATCAAATATTCCACTTGTTAATGAAAATTCAATACCCCAAAACTTAAAAGACAATCCAAAAATTACATGTGTAGTTGGACTTACAACAGAAGCCGAAAGATTAGTGGATATAAGAAAAAACAGAATGATAACTCTAAAGGAAAAAGATAACACAAGTTATACGGATATTAAAAAAATAAGAGAAGAAGTAGAAAGTGCCAAAAAAACTTTTGCAAAGTATAAATGGCCAACAATTGATGTAACAAGAAAGTCAGTTGAAGAAGTTGCAGCGTCTATAATTAAAATACACGAAATATACAAAAACAATGAATAAAGAAATAATATTAGCATCCAAAAGCGGTGTTAGAAAACAAATATTAGAAAAAAACCAAATAGATTGTTCGGTTGAGCCGTCTAATATAGATGAAGACCTGGTTAAAGAAAGCTTATTAAAAGAAAATGCCTCACCAGAAATCATTTCAAAAAATTTAGCAGAATTAAAAGCAAATAAAATTAGCCAAAAAAGAAATAACAATCTAGTTTTAGGTGCTGATAGTGTTATAGACTTGAATGGTAAAATAATTTCAAAACCACTTAATAGAGAAGAAGCATTAGAAATACTTATTAGATTAAATGGAAAAACTCATCATTTAATAAGCTCAGTTTGTATTTCTCAAAATGGCTCTATGATATGGAATCATACAGATAAAGCTTCTTTAACAATGAAACAAATGAGTGAGGAGCAACTTAAAAAATATTTGGCAAAGATTAGTGATGAAGCGCTTTACGCGTATAATGTATATCAAATTGAGGGTGAGGGTAGATCACTTTTTTCTAAAATAGAAGGCGATGAAGATACAATAATGGGGTTGCCAATTAAAAAAATTAAAGAATATTTAAATAATTATAAATGAAAAAATATTTAGTGATAGGAAATCCAATCGAACATTCTTTGTCTCCAATGATCCATAATTATTGGATGAAGAAGTATAATTTAATAGACAGTATTTATGAAAAAAGAAAAGTAGAAGAAAAAAACTTAAAAGATATTATAAACGAAATTAGAGAAGAAAATTTAGTTGGCGTTAATGTAACAGTTCCATTTAAAAAATTAATTATACCATTTCTAGATGAGCTTGATTCTACTGCACAGGAAACAAAATCGGTAAATACTCTTGTTAAAATAAAAAATAAAATAATAGGATATAATACAGATAAACCAGGGTTTGCTCTAACAATAAATGATTTATATCCAGCAAAAGATGTAAAAGCTTTTAATCCCATCAAAAAAAAAACAATTTTTATTCTTGGTGCAGGAGGCGTTACAGCATCAATAATTTCAGCATTTAAGCAAGACTTAGTGAAAATTTTTCTGAGCAATAGAACTAAGGAGAAGGCAAATGAATTAAAAAAAAACTTTCCTAATATAGAAGTTTTGGACTGGGGTCAAAGACCTCAAAATTTCGATGTAGTTGTTAATACCACGAGCATTGGATTAAAACAAAATCAAAGAATAGATCTAGATTTTAGTGACTGTGATAAGGATAAAAATAAATTATTTTATGATTTAATTTATAATCCAAGGGAAACAAATTTTCTAAAAGAAGCAAGACTAAGAGGAAATCAAATAAAGAATGGCCAAAAAATGTTTTTAAACCAGGCCATGTATGCTTTTAAACTTTGGACAAATATAGAACCAGAAATTGATATCGAAATTGTTAAGTTATTAGATAAATGATAAAAATTGGAATTATAGGAGATATTGGATCAGGCAAAAGTTATGTAGCTAAAAGATTTGGTTACCCAGTATTTAATGCTGATGTTGAAGTCGGTAAATTATATAAAAAAAATAGAAAAATTTTTAATAAATTAAGAAAAAAATTACCAAAATATATCTATTCATTCCCGATAAATAAAAATGAAATTTGCGAAGCAATATTAGAAAATAAAACTAATCTAAAAAAAATAGTTGATATTGTTCATTTAGAGATAAGAAAAAAAATGAATTTATTTTTGAAGAAAAATATTAATAAAAAAATTGTAATTTTAGATATTCCACTTTTAATGGAAAACAAAATTAACAAAAAAGATGATATTTTAATATTTGTACAATCAAAAAAAGTAGATGTTTTAAAAAGATTGAAAAAAAGAAAAAATTTTAATTTAAAATTATTTAAAA
>ENA-OWPI01002588-OWPI01002588.1-marine-metagenome-genome-assembly--contig:-NODE-2588-length-16690-cov-2.896888_pt1 | contig 16690 bp, 14 predicted proteins | sample MGYA00238138_ERZ651775 | MGnify/ENA primary metagenome ERZ651775 (study PRJEB26906, sample SAMN06265043) | marine metagenome | isolation source: Helgoland LTER site | place: Germany:Helgoland, sampling...
CCCCCCCAAAAAATCATCAAAAAGTTCGAAAGTAAGTGCACCAAGCTCAACAAATAAATTATTTTCAGCTTGACTCCTCTATCATTCTTCGTGCGGCACGTTGACACGTTAGGCTATGCAAAATCTCCTGAAATAAGGCCAGCACCCCATCACTCCTCGTTCCCTTCCCTCGTAAAAGAACGAAAATGAAATATATTCTCCCACCGTATGTTCTGACGGCCCTCCTCACAACGACTCAGGCAGTGGTCACAAGCACAATGTCAAGCATTCTTTCTTCTCTCCCGCCCCCTTTGCCATTGATTTGCTCCACGCTGATCTCGCTCCTTATAGGTGTGATTAGTATATGTTTGCTGATGGAGGGGAGGGCAAAATATGGACCGATTGCCAATGGTGGGCTTGTTGTTGGACTTCAGTTTTTGGCAGTGTCTGTTTTACCCAAATTAAGTTCGCCTTTAGAAAGTGGTCTGCTTTTTTGGCTGGGCGTGGTGCTCGTTGTTGTGGGTTTGGTCATGCTGCATCGCTCAGAAAGAAATGTTGTCGACTCGGGCAGGTTGAAGGAGAAAAGGGGGTGAAATAGGGAAATATTTCAGCATATTTCTGGGAGTCCGACCTTCGATACGTAGCTTCCACTTTTTTTCGAGATGTTTCTCCTCTTAGATAACACGAAGCAACGGAGAGTAGACAATTTTGCAGTAGAATCCCTGTTAGGTTACACAAAAAATCACTAAATTGCAAGCTACTTTTAGAACACCACGAAGTTGGCCCCTTCAGGCGCCGGCTGCATCAGAAGTTTTTCATTCATTCTGAAGTCAAGGTTTCCTTTTCAATATTCACACCATGCTCCACACAGAGCGCGTATGCCCTCTCAACCTCCTTCCTATACTGATCAACTCTTATCCTCTCTTTCTCGAGCTTCGCTGAGGAAGCTGTGGCGTCAGCCTGGGAGACAGCGAGCATATCCAAGAGGATAGAGTGCTTGAATTTGTGCACATTGAGCTAAAGGTAATAAAGGATACAGGATACAGCCCCGTCATCATGTATATGTGAGTACTCGTTTTGTCAGAACTTCGTGCAGGATAGACACGATAGAAACGGTTTCTTCGAGAAACGATCCGTCCTCGAACCAAAAAACTCGTCAAAGGAATCTCTCACCTGTTTCTTGACATCCTCGACCTCCGCTTTCCACTTCATCCCTTTTCGAGTAGCTTCTTCGACTTCCTTCTCTAACTCAGATATTCGATTTCTCGCTACTATCGCTTCATTCTCCGTGAGCTCCCAAGTCGCGGTGGGGGAGAAGGAGAGAACGTTGTCAGTTAGTTTTAGTGTTATCTCTGTCATGGCCGATAGCTCAGATTCCAGCCGGCTCTTTTGGTCCTGAAAGACCGGTGAGGAATTTGCTGAGCCTGCATCTTTTTGCTCCTGCCCTGCTTCGGCGGCTCCTTTTTTTTTTCCAAAGAGGCCCATTTCCTTCAAAATAAACTTTCCTCTTCAAAAAATAAAACACGAGGAGCATGTTTTCAAATTAAAACTACCCCGGCAATTTAAGCAACCTGATTTTAACGAACTATTGTTTGACTCCCTGTTTTACTCTCTGTGACGGCAGGATCATCTAGAACCCTTCAATCTCATCTCTTCTCCCCTCCAATTTGAATTCTATCTCTCGCCCAAATTACCACAACAACATGGACTCCTCCCAACCTTCATTTTACCATGTGAAGGACCCACTTCAGAATTTGAACATAGAGGTTACTCTTAAAAAAGTGCAGGGCTACACGAAGAAGAAGCAGCCAGCTGATGGTGACGATAACAGCGACGATAAATTTGATGATAATGAATTTGACAACAATGATAACAAGAAGAAACAGGTTTCCGGGCACTCTACAGTTAAGAACGTCCGTTGGCAGAAGAAATCTTTTGGCCCTCGAGAGATTGCAGAATACTGCCCCGGAGATGAGGATCGGAAAAGCCTTCAGACCCCACGGCTCTTCAAATCTACCGGGAGTGGCATCAAGGAGTCCGATTATAAGGACACATTCACCGAGATGGTGAAAGATGGAAAGGAACCATTGGATCTTATTCAGGAAGACATGATTTTTACTTACGTCGATAAAGACGGGTACGTTCCAAAGAGCGGCCTGCAACCCAAGTTGACCACCAGCAAAGGTATGGAAACAGCCGTGCACCAGAATCCCCTCGGATTAGCCCATAGCAGCATGCCTTTGATGCACAACGCCAAGGAAGCACTACCGAAGGTGGCAACGGCGATTCAGTCCCGGATTAAACGCGAAAGTCCATTCAAAGTCATGTACATCATGGCTGCCGTCGATTGTGATGTCAAAAGGATGAGAGACGGTGCAAAGACAAAAAATGAAGATGATATTTACGGGGGGGGGAAATCTCTCGGGGGGGCGCGGTTTTACGAAAAAGTGTTATGTACCATTAAATTATATACCAACGGGACTATGCAAGCTACGCCGGGATTTAGTGAGGAGGAGCCAGAAGAGGAAGAGGTGAGAGGGATAGCTTTTCGAGAGTCGTTTTGAGTTTGAGAAACCTCCTCGGATGACGTGTAGAAATTGCCAGACACGAAACGTGACATGGCATCGATCGGTTTACAGCATGCTAACAAGAAGACTTCGCCTAACCCTAACAATTTTTTCACAGACGAAAACCTTTGCTAGCTCGCACGCCCTGACTGTGAGAGAGAAAGACGGGGCAAAGCTGACAACTTTCCGCTTCACGACCCCCCGAGGAAGTGTTTATGAATACGCCCTGGAGAACAAAAACAGCGTCGACTGTATTACCAGCGAGCGAATGGCTGCAGAACAGTCTGAGAAGGACCGAAAAAAAGTCGAGGAGCGCAGAAACCGGCAGGGAGAGTTCTTTTTTGGCGCCCCGATCAGCGATGATGTGCCCTTCTTCTTACACAGCTATGTGGAGATTGTGAGCGCGAGCGGGTTTTCGGATGACGGGGGGTTACTGTACGCTGAATATGAGGTGGACAAACCGAAGGGATGGACTGGGGTGAACCAGTGCCCGGGAATAAATTGGGGGGGCGTCGAGCCCATTGACAATCAAGACAGGGGGACCACCCAACTATCGAGGCCGATCTACCTGAAGCCGAAAATCTCAACGAAAAAGGAAGGTGTGCAGATGGCCGGATACAAACAGTTCGGGACCTCGTCGGCACCGAGGGGAGATCATTTTGTGGAAGGAGAGGTGGGAAGGTTTTTGGGCGTGGTTCTGTTCATCACAGTCATTTGCGGATTACTTTTAGGAGAGGAGTATTTGTTTTGGCTCTTTTCGGCTCTAATGCTATTCGCTATGATTATCGGCGTCTCGCCATCTGGACAGTACGACCACGTCATCGCAGAACCAGTGTACCACTTTGGTTACCCTGTGAGCTTCCACTTTGCCCCTCCCAGTGATTATTTCTCTGACCCCGTCGCACAATCGCAGCAACCCATGATGCTTTTCCAAGTTTCTTCCAAGCATAATTTCCAACGACACATCATTGAGGGATATGGGTATGTCAAGGTACCCACGAAGCCGGGCAGCTACGATTTCACCGTGAATACTTGGGTTCCCGTCGGGGGTATCTCGAGCGAGGTGCGAAACTTTTTTATCGGCGGAGCCTACAAACTCCACTCCCTCAAGAGTGTGGTCATGAGTGGGAAAAGTGGGGGGAGCTTCTTGAGCAAGTTTGGATTCCGGACTGTCAAAAGCGGTCAACTTCGGATTAGGATGCAAGTGGTCGCTCACAAACAGCCTTTGGCTGTCACCGAGGAGGGAAGCGAGAACAGTGGCGAAAAGACTGGTGGTGTTGACAATAGGGGAAGCATCGATGACATTTTGACCCGGGTGAGAAAGGCTAGGGGTGAAAGGGGTACTGGTACCAAGGAGCCGACCTCGCCGCTGCGCAGACGGAGCGAAATGCTGGAAAGGAGCGCCAGTGGCAGTTTAAGAGATTTAAATACCACGGCGTCGTCGACTCTAAATATGACGAAGACAATAGACAGCGAATCGACTGGCTTTGGTGGCGAGCACATGACTGGGTATGAGAGGACAGGCGATGTTTTGCTGAGAGTGAAGGCCAGACGTGAGGCGAGAGAAAAGGCCAAGGAAGGAAAGAGTCTGAAAGAGGGCGGGGGACGAGCGCGGAAGGAGCGAGATGTCTGAGATGATTGTGCCCATACTCAACAAGGGTGGTCACAAAAGTCGGTCATGTGTATAATAAATGTTGTTAAAAAAAAAATGCTACTGCCGCCCATTACACAAACTACGTTTTAAAGCATCCGATTTTGGCCAATGCAACATTTGCGCAGTCATCCCATCGCGCGAAGACTCAACTTCAGTTAATCGTTCGTCATTCTTTGTAAGTTGCCTCGTCACTTCCAAGCTGGATTGTCGTGAAAATCCCAAGTGACACAGAGAACAGAAGCAAAATTCCGAGAAGAGGTGTGAAGTTCGGCTCAATCGTTTGCACAATGAACTCATCCCATTCAGCAGGGATATCAAACTCAAAAGCTACTGTAGCCGCCTCCACACAAATAGAAATCCCTGCAGCAACAAAAGCAACAGTTGTTAATGCAAGACCCCCCTTCAAAAATCTGTCGATTAAGACAAGCAAGGGAGCAGGGATTTTACGAAGAATATTCCCTCCTCTATTAAGCTCCTTCTCCTCGATAGCGATTAACCTCTTCTCTTCTGCAATTCTCTCCTTCAGATTCTTGTTGCTGGATTCAGCAGGCTTCTCCAAACCTAGATCTGTCAATATTTTGTCCTGTCGCTCCGAAATACTGGCCGGATCTGTCATTTCTTCTCCGGTGTTCGTTGAGGTAGAGGTAATGGGAGAAGGTGTCATTGGCGAGGAGGCTGAAGCGGGAGGAGCGGGGGTGGGAGGAGCAGGAGAGGGCACTTTCTTTTTCGAGAAACCTTCTCCGGCAGCATGTAGAGGATAGAAGATGTGAGGTCGAGGCGTCAATCCAGGAACAATGAATGAAGTACACCAAGGAGTGGCCCATAGAAGGAGGAATATCCCAAACAACATTTTCGGAAAGGGTGACGCGGAGGGAGGTCCTGTGTTGAAAAAGAGGGATTCAATTCTAATTTTCTGAGCGGGTACCCGGAAGACTCTGAAGACTCGCTGGCACAACAAGTGTATGCTAAAGCTCGATAATCAGAATGTTTTCATTTCGCTATTTCTCCTCCTGGGTTGTTTTTTTTCTTGAGGTTTTATGCAGTCCAAACAGCTTACAAGCAGTCAAAAATGAAGTGCGGCACGTATATTGCATCATCCCCAATGGTACGTAGTAGTTTTTTTTCTTGTATTTATTGCTTTTCAGCGCTCCCTGGTGCCTCCCCAAATCCACTTGCAGGTCGCTCACACACAACTTAACGCACACAACAGGGTTTTGTAGAAGCGATGTATCTTATTGGGGAGTTAAACTTTGGTGACGGGACATTCGGGCGGCTGATGAAGGCATCAACAACATACACGGCGTCAACGACACCAACTACTCTGCCCTCTGTGCAAACGCTTGTATCCTCTTCTCTGCCAATTGAATCCCTTTCGAACTGTCTTAACGCCCTCCTGTATGTTTACCGTGGCTCAACAATCGCCAATAAGGATGAGATGGTGGATGCCGTGCGTTCGATATCAGACTGGGAAGAGGATCGGCTAAAAATTCTGTCCGAATCAATAGATGAATTTCAGAAGAATGTGAAGGAGGCCAATGAGAAAAGGAACATGAATACGAACGCAACGAACTTTCTGAATCTGTCCTGGAAGCTGGGGGTGACAGTATCATCATCTGAGGACCCTGAAGGTGAAAATTTGCAACCATTTGTGTACCTCAACTTTGAGGTGGAGGAGGCAAAGAAGCAATCAAATGTGTGCTGTGACATGACATTTGACGAATTCAAAAGTCTCCACAAAGAACTTAAGGGTATAAGGAAGAAGATGATGACGGCTTGAAAGCTGTTGCCGGTGGCAGGATGTGTAGAATTGATGAATGAATGCTTTGCTTTGTTAAGAAAAGAAAAGAAAAGAAAAGATAATATGCAAAAATTGGTGCTTTGCAGTTAGCTTTTATAAACCAACTGAAATGTCATCAACCTGAAGAACTAAGTCTGTTGTTGTCTCGTCCACTTCTTTTTCCTTGACTGGCGACAGTTGAATCGCCGCTGTCGATGTCGTGGTCATTGTTGTCGCTGACGTTTTGTTGCCGTTGCCAGTGTTCGTCTCACCCTCCCCCATCTCCTCGTCAACAACCATCCCCAAGAAGTCCGAGAACTCGTTTGCCGCCTTGACGTCTTTATTGACTTCGTCTAGAAGCACCAAAACCATCGATACCATCCCGATTTCGCCCAAATTAGACGTTAAGGGGTAATGCATTGCGTGAGCAAGACTGTGCCCCAAGAAGAGAAACAAATTTCCCAGGAACAGACACATCCACGGATTAATGTATGAAGAGTGCACAACCATGGATGAATTTGCCCCGTATCGCCACATGACTATTGCAAAATATAAATTGCATAGCACAAGGATAAGTGACGGGAGGAGGGACAATAATTTGTAAATCTCCATTTCCATGTCCTCACCCTTATCAAAAATGGACAGCCAGCCCTCAGTTCCAGCTGCCTTGTCCTTGTGATCTGTCCACACGAGCTCGAAATTCACTGTTACACCGATCACAATCAGAAAGAGTGAAAGAATACCAACAGCATTTCGCAAAAGCCAACTTGCATTGCTTGTCCGAATCCGCCTTCCCTCGTCGAAATTTATGCCGCAAAACTTCACGCTCCTAGTCTTGTGGACAAAATAGGTTGCCTCAAAGGTGACAATTAGAAGTGTCGGCACGATGAACGGATGCAGTATAAATAAAAGATCCGCCACTGGCCCATCAATATCTACTTCCATGGAGGATGAGACACCCATTACCAAATTATCATACACCATTATCAAAATGGTTATGGGGAAAAGAATCTTTAGCAGTTTGTTCTCGAAATCGGATTTCTTAACTGTTTGCCAGTGAGCGCCAAAAAGGTTGGCATTGTCACAATTTTGAGGAAAAATTATAGAGAAAAGAGGATGAAAGGAAAGAGGAAGTGTCAGTGACTGGGTGAAGGTGAAGGTGAAGGTAAAGGATGGTGTTTTCGCCATATGACCTGACGTTCACGTTCACGTTACACGAGGTTGCTATATGTCAACTTACAGAAGAAGTAGCATGTCCAGAGAAATAGGAGAAAAAGGTACACAGCAAGGGAGATGAACATGATGAACTTTGAATCACTTGTCGTGTCTTTATGGACATCCACAATCGTGAGGTAACGTACTGTCGCGTGGGCTGGGGGGAGGTAAATCATCAGTATTGAAACTCCCCGGATTGCTTCGGCGACGATGATGCCAAATAAGTGGGAGAGTGGGAAGTGGGAAGTGGGAAGTGTTTTATCCGAGAAAAGAGCAAATCCAAGAGAGGATGTATTCGGCTGGTAAATAAGGTACGCTTCGTTTTGAAGAAACTTCCTTGTAGCAGAGGGTAGTAATTGTATGCTGACTAGAATTAATTCACAGAATACGGCTGAAAAATCTTTTCAGTTTTCAGAGTTGTTTACGGTGCATGCGAAAAACAGAGTCGAAAAGAGGAGGAGAGGAGGAGTGGAAGTAAGTACTACTTCTTTTCAAAAAGTGGGGTTAATAAGCCTACATTTAAAGTGTACTACTGCCCGTCTCTCTCTCTCTCTCTCTCTCTCTCTCTCTCTCTTCAGCCTATTGGTATCTACGCATTATTGACAACATTCCTCTTAGACTTTCGGAGTTCTGCCATCTGAAATAGAGACATTGGTAAACCACCCGAGCAGCATATACAATCTGCTGGGTGTTTTACCTGTCCAATGTATATGTTACATCTTAACAAAAGGTGATCAGAAGGCCAGGTGAAGGTCGGCAACACTCCTCCCTCATCTCCATGCCCCGCCTCCTTCATCCCAACAATGTTCATATCTTTGAGCTCAATGTCCACCTCTTCGTCGTCGGCCTCAACATAAATATAATCTAGCGTACCTTTAAAAGATGACGTGAAATTGGTGAAAGGTGGGACCCCCCCTTCACACCCGTCATAACCACTTTTAAGTTTCAGTGGGCACTCAAGACTTGTGGCCTTCAAGGAGGTCAGAGTTGTATTTTGGGGAGGTTTCTTTTTTTCCTGTTCTTTTTTGCTATCTTCAAGATCGATCGACTCAAACATTTCGATGATATCAGTCCGTAAAACGTGTTCTTTATCACCTGATGTGTCCAAATATTGCACACCATTCGCAACACAATCCTTGAATAAATCGATGACCTGCGTCTTGGCTCGATGTGCAGAACTAGCTTCATCAGTGTTCCACCAATAGCACTGCCCACAGCCATCACACTGGAACAATGGGTCAGGCGTAGGAAAATTACGTCCGCCATTTTGCGATGCCCGATCGTACCGAAGGCCGTTATAATTATCTCGATATTCCTCCAATTTTGCGTGAAGAAGTTCAGAGGCAAGTGCCTTGTCTTTGACAACTTTTATGCCTCCGTTGCAAATGACGCATCGGGTGAGAAACTTCCTAGGATTGAGCACAATTTCGTGCAAGTTCAGAAGTGAAGATAAAGTCGCCTTGTTGTCGTGCATATGAACTGCGGGCGTCTTGGCCATGGAAATTAACTTTAATGAGGGAGTCAGAAGGATGCGCTTCTCTTCCCTGGCGCGTTCCAATACTGGTGGATCAGACCGAGGACCTCGCGACTTTATCAGCCTTGACCTTTCATTTGCCTCCTCCTTCGTTTCTATGGCGACATCCAAACCAAGTATTCGCATGTGTCGACAAAGTTTGTTCAAATTGACATCACAAATATACCTCAGCTGTTCCTTCTGATTTCCAAAAGGTGAGATGGTCGTAACGTCAAAGGTTTTTTTGCAGCTGAGCAGTTCAAACACTGGCGATCTAGGCAGAGCATTGAAATCGCCTGCTAAAATAAGAGGCGTTTGGAGGGTAGAGTAAGGAGAGCAAAATCGGAATTGTTTGATTCGCTCAAGGAAGTATTTCATCTGCAGTAACTTCACAAATTCTTTCGTGGGATCCCAGTAAAGGTGCACGTTCGCAACATAAAAGTTCGTGGCGGGACTAGTCGTCTTTGTCTTCAAGAGGACCACTACACCAACATTTTGTTTGAGAAAATGTTCTCGCAAGAAATTGTCTCCGAGAAAATCTCCTGTTGGTTGCATCCCTAAATCATCCATATCGACGCAATCGCACTCAACGTGCGAGTATAGTTCGCGAGGGTACGCAATAGCGACTCCGTCAGGTCGAAGTGTTCGAGGAGGCTTGGTTTGTTGTTTCTTCTGCTGCTGCCGTTGCTGCTGTTGTGGGTCTACTCCTTCGGCGAAATCGTCGTCCGCATTAAGCACCTCTAAATTCCCCTCGTTCCCACGTCGACAATAAACAACCACGTAATTGCACTCCGCAAAAACGCCAAACAAGTGACAACCCGTTTCCTCCTCTCCTCCCTCAAATGAATCTTCCAATTCTTGCAGACAAACCACCGGGCGTTCTCCGCCGGGGCTCATTAAGGTTCTGAGCGTTCTATAAAGAAGCGGGACGCGGTGCTTCCGTCGGAGCAACCTCTGGTCACTGACAACGTGGGAGCTCCCATTTGCATATGATGAAGCAAGCGTGTTCCAAGACACAAAGGGTACTTTTACCTTATCGTCCATCGGTACATTAACTTCCGGAGTGAGGAAGGATGAAGGATGGGGACAGCCGCAAAATCTCGCGTAAGACTTGCTAAAAAGGAGGAGAAATTTATGTTTTAACTATATGTTTGTTTTGGTTGCATGAAGCTGAAATTCAACGGTTTGTCTTGTGACAGGATACGCTTCTGAAGTTATCCTGCCTCGCAGCAGCAGCATGAGTCGACCTTTGATCAACAATGTGAGTAATTCCCTGGCAGAATACCTCCCCCCCCTCCTCCCCCCTCCCCAACCCAACTCGCTGTCATCTAACCCGCTCTCATCACCCCTCCCACCTTTTCCCCTGCTCCCTCTTGCACCCCTCGTTTCCCTCCAACTATGCCACCCGCCGTTGGCAACGCGAACTTGCCTTGAACATCCCCGCTGCACGATCTGCACTGAACTCGGCTGCTGTCTCCATTTTGCAAATGCAAATCACATATTTTTTAACCTGGGGGGGCTTTTCCTTTTCCCCCTTGCGTAGAAATACCGGATCACTCGGCGTGTTGGGGGCGGTTCGTTCGGGGATATTTACTTGGGAGTTGGTAGCACGGGTGAGAAGGTTGCGGTCAAGTTTGAGAAGCACGGTGCGAGATGCCCACAGCTCCGGCATGAATACAAGGTCTACAGGGAGCTTCAGAATGCCCCCGTTGGCTTTGCCAAGGTGCACTATTTTGGGACCCAAGATAGCTACAATCTGATGGTGATGGATCTTTTAGGGCCCAGTCTGGAGGATCAATTCAACAAGTGCGAGCGCACCTTCTCGCTCAAGACAGTCCTTATGATAGCTGACCAGCTTTTAGAGCGTGTTGAATTGATGCACAGCCGACACTTGATCCACCGAGACATCAAGCCGGCTAATTTTGTCACTGGAGGGGCTGGAGGAAGGTGAGTCGGGTCGGGTCGGGGTGGTTGGGGTGGTTGGGGCTGTGGGATGGTAGTGAGAATCGCAGTGAATTGTTGCGTTGCAAATGTGTGTGTGGCAAATTTTGGCAATTAGGCGCTTTACAACACAACACAACGCAACACAACGCAAACTAACACACATATTCACGCAACGCCTGCAGCCCCAATATCGTCTACTGCATCGACTTTGGACTTAGCAAGCGGTACAGGCACCCAAGAACTCTGCAACACATTCCTCAGCGCGAGGGCCGGTCCTTGACTGGAACACCCCGATATGCCTCCATCAACAATCACCTGGGTGTGGAGCAAAGCCGGCGGGACGACCTCGAGTCCATTGGCTACGTTCTCATATACTTCCTACGGGGCGGCTTGCCCTGGCAGGGTCTCAAGGCCAAGAGCGCGTCCAAGAAGTATAAACTCATCATGGAAAAGAAACAAAATGTGACCATCACGGCGCTCTGTTCTGGCTGCCCTTCCCAATTTGCCGAATACCTGGCCTATTGCCGGTCGTTGAAATTTGAAGCGAAGCCCAATATTGCGTATTTGCGAGGAATGTTCAGGGATTTATTCCGATCGCAAGGATACACCTCCACAAACTCGGCTCTGGACTGGGACTGGAATCGCGTTGACAACCAGGGCCCTGTCAAGGAACCAGGGCCGCCGGGGCAAGAAAATGACAACAATAATGACGATGTGGAAATGATTGGGGAACGGAATGGGGGCGACGAAAAGCGACCGGACACTGCAGCTGCAGTGGGCCGGCCAGACACCGCGGCCGCCATCCGGCCCGACACCAGTGGAACCAATCGTCGGACCTCCGCTCCCACCTCATCCTACTATGATTCCGAAAAGCAACAGCAACAGCAGCAGCAGCAGCAGCAACAACAACAAACCATGCAGGGGGGGGTTTACCAGGCTTACAGTAGCGGGCAGCAGGCAGCTCCACCCCAAAATTTCAGCAAAAACTGGGAAGGTGATGTTAAGAATAGCAGCAGCAGTGGAAATCGTCCAAGGCCTTCCACAGCGAGTCGGGCGATAGGTAGCAGCAGCGGCACCAAACAGGTTTCGAGCAGCGGTCCTGGCACTCGTCCCTCAACGGCCTATGGGCTGAGAACCTCTGGCACCACCTCGAAAGACCAGCACCAGTCTTCAAGCAGCAAGCAGCAGGCGACTGCGGGCCAGCACGTTGCTGGATCTGCCGGGAGAAGCATCATGAGGTATAGGCGGACTAGGGCGGCCACTGACAGTCAAGTCGAGGCTCACACAAACCAGCAAGCTTGGAGGCCCGACAGCAATAGTAGCAGCAATAGGCTGCCAGGAACGAACGGAAATAAAGCGACCTTGCTGCAGCGCAAGGCTGATGTAACACCCGCTTGGGATAGGCCCACCTCCAGCCAGCCCAAGACCTCCAGCTATCAAAACCTAGGTACCGGATACAAATATGGTAGCAGTGGCGGGGGCAGTGCAGGAATGGGAGGAAGGCCCAGGCCGAGCTCCTCTGGCACTGGTAGGCGGTGAACTTCAAACTTGCGAGTTGGTTGCAAGGGAGGAAGAGCGGGATAGGAAAAAGGGAGGGGGAGTTGAGATAACGATGGCAAAGAAAGTAAAGGTGGTCGACCGACGTATAGGCTGCTGGACTTCCTTCCTTCTTACATCAACTGTGTCATTTATGTTATAATAGCGAAACAAATAGCCGGCAAACCTTTGATAGTAAAGATCTTGCCGATGCTCTTCTTGCACTGTATTCTGTTATTTATCATCTCTTTATCGTCATTTTTCGTGTTCTCATTTTGCTCGGTTGCCGTTTTCGAGTTTCCGTGTGTGTTCGTGTTCGTGTGTGTTGTGTTCCCTGTTCCATCGCCGTTTTCGATCGTTGGTGGAGTATAGTGTTATGAAGTTTGCTTTATCGTCGTTTTTCATGTTCTCTTTTTTTGGGTTTAGGTCCTGCATTTCCGTTGTTGTTCCTGTGTGTGCACCATCCCAATATAATAGAAATACACGCACGCCACTTCTTTTTTTTACAATAAAACTCCCCATTTTTTTTAGCCATCACTAAGGAAATCCTCGACCTGAAATCTGGATTTTAACGCAAACCTAACTATCTGCAATTTTGAAATTCGTAAGCTTAAATACATTTCTGTAATACAATTTACTTTTATAAGTTTATTAAAGTATACAATTGAATCATATCGAATTTAAAATAAAATATAAGTTTCAAATTTTTTTAAAAATTTATTATTTATTCAATTAAAAATTTGTGAAAAAAATCATAATTATATTAAGATAATATTTATATTTAATTTTATTATATTAATTTTTATTCTAATTTCTATTTTAAAGTAATTAAAAAAGTATATAATTAAATATTGAATATATTATAGTGAAATAATATTCCAGGGAACCTTGATAGAGATATTGAAAAAAATGGGTTTTTTGGTTGGATTTTTCATCGTTAAACGTGCTGTTATTATATTTAATAGCTCGTATGGGGTATTATTCAAGCCTTATGAGTAAAATTAAAGATCTTCCGACGAAAGCGACCAATCTAGCCTTTGTACAGACCTTATGTTTCAAAACTCTCCCACTTGGCTGGCTACAAATTATGAAATATAAACTATCCATACATCCATTCTTGATGGTCAGTTGGCCGACATTCCACTGGGTTCTGTTTTCCCCTGATGAACGAGTCGATGTCGTCCATCCGTGGTGCATCGAATTCATTAAAGACCTGGCCAACATGTTGATAATTGTCATCGCGGCGAGTTGGAAATGGATGCGCATTGGGATACCCCTTGCAATTGTACGCGTCGTGGCTGATTTGGTCGTCCTTGACCCTTGGCCAAATGACGTCGTTCAAGAAATAGAGGTCCTGCATGTATGCGTCCAAGTTTTTCCAGCCTGCAACCTCTGATTCGACCTCAACGATTCCCTTCACCCCTCCCCACATTCCACCATTCAGGGGCCTATTGTGGTTGACGTGATCCCGCACGCTGTGGATGCTCTTCCCGGATTCGATCCAATCTTCTACTGCAAACCTGTCCCTGGCGTTCAACCTTGAGTCGCTATCCCTCACGATCCATCTATCTACTGTTTTATCGTCGGCTACAAGAAACCTCCAGAACATCCCGGCGGCACCGCCCTTGTATTTATCCATCTCAACGATTTCGCACTCTAGATCTCTCAGCCTGTCGATGATATCAGCCGGCACGGTGCTATCAACATAGAACCGAACCACCCATCCAGGAAAGTAGGTGTCGCGAAGTTCCGCATTTCTGATTGCTCCGACAGTATACTTCGGGTTGCTCCCATACAAGCCGAAAGATATGACGCGTTTTTCTGATGACTGCGGCAACTTCTTTATCCGTTCGATGTATTCTTGCTCCGTGGGTGAATCCATGTATTTCATCACACGAATAGCCCTCTCAGCGGCGGCAGCTTCGGCTTTAACCACGCTATCGTCTACAGGATCGAACGAAAATTTGCTCATTTCCGTCTTCTTCGCCGGTCCAGCGGAGTTATTAACCCCGTGTCCCCGCACGGCTTTCCCATTCACAACGTTGACATAACCCTGTGACTCCAGATTAAAAATGTAGCTGCCTTCGTGGATCTGGAATTGGCAAGATTTATCAGTTTTTGGTGAGGCGCAATCGGAGGTGAAGACCCAACCAATACGGTCGTTGGGGGGTCGGAGCGTGAGGTAGGTGTTCTTACTTGGGTGTTTAATCGCAAAAGTGTTCAGGTCATCGAGGCCAAGGCCTTCAAACAAAAATGTTTTCCTCTCCAGTGGCTCCAGACTTGAAGCTGTGGCCAGCCAATTTTCCGTGTCAATTATCAAAACATTTTTTGTTGCTGTGTGAGTGATAGTAAACGCGGAGTCAACAAACGCAGTCGTCGAGTCCGATGAAGACGGTGGTGCTATAGGTGGATCAGTTTTTTCTTGTGGTTGTTGTTGTTGTTGTTGTTGTTGTTGTTGTTGTTGTTGTGGTGGCAAGGTGTCCACTTTGGATGCTCTTGCATCGCCCCCTGCCCTTAGTAGAGCAGATCGCAAATTGTCATTATCTTTCTTCAATCGCAGTAAAGGACTAGGGTAAACAAGCTGACTGAATCGTGGATTGTTGTTGCTCCCCCCCTTGTGGTCCACGTTTATAGTTTCTCTTCCCACTGTTGTCTGTGCACTTCCCGTAGACACAAACACAAAATAAACGAGCCCGAACGCGATCATCGTAGAAAGGATGCTGCCAGATGATTGGGAAGGCCCAGGTGGAGAGCCGCTGCTGCTTGTTGGGAGAAGGTCATCTCCCTTCCTTGTCCGGTTAATCATGTGAATACGTTCGATTCCTTAGCACCACCACTTCTATTATGTGTGACTAGTCGGGTTTTAAATATTCACTGAATGTTACCAACCCGCCTTTTTAAACTATCAAAAAAAAGAGAGAAAATTTTCACATTCGAAATGAAGCCATACCAGAAACCTTGAGAGCCGTTTTCCTTTTTCTACTCCCTCTCACTTCCCCCTAAGCCAATTCTTGCCCCCGGTCCCGCTCTTCTGTCACAACCCTCCCCCTTTAAGAAAAAGACCTCCCCAGAAAACACTCCCACACCCCACACCGTTGCTCAAGGAACCCTTTCTTCGAACCCCCATTCCAACTCCCACGGCAGCATGGGCGATTTAAGCTCATACTTTGTGCTTGTTGTTATTTTTGGAATTATTTCATTGAGGGGCTACATCCGAACGATGAGTTCCACTGCAGATGATCACGCTCACACTTTTGCGACGAAGCCTAGCATTAATAATCTGGACGCGAAAAAAGAGTGCAACCGTCTTAAGGGATCGGTACCTATAGGGAAAGACCTTTACTACGTAAAATTCGACCGCGACGAGGATCGACGCCTTTGGACACAGTTGAATTGCTTGACCTTATTCCACCTGGAGGTCGATTTCAACTTTTTGCTTGGGCAAGATGAACTTCCGAAACGAGGGCAGCCAACGTCCCACTTACCGCCATCTGAATCCCCTCCATCCGAATCCCCTCCACCCGAATCCCCTCCAATTAAATCTGCTCCACCCCCCCAACAATCAACACAAACCCAAAGATCGCAATCATCACTGGCAGATCATAGCTATGACCCTCACTGGGGAAAACACTGGACGAATGATTATTTATCGTTTGACGACCTACATACTCGGCATAATACACAGACTGATTCTGCTGGTGGAATACCAGCATCTGTTACGACAATCTTTGATGGTCAGAATGATGCAATAAACGCTAATGAGGTTTTGATGACGACTGATGGTCGTTGCCCACCCTCGTCAAAAGCCTACAAATGCTGCCCTGCCCAGAACCCGATGGCGGCGTGGGGGAATACCCGAAATCCAGTCGTAGCAATCACGACAGGGGTGACCACACGAAATATAGGCGAGGCTGACCTACACCCTGGGCACCTTGCGCTGTTCATCCGCCTCATGCCTACAATAATTAACACTTACGATTGTGACATTGACTACATGCTGGTCCTTGGATTCGACAAGGGGGATCGGTTTTACGACACCAAGGAAGGACAGGCAGAAATTGAAGCCTGGCTGACGGAGAATATGGCCAAACCCTTCGCTGAGGCTGGGATTCGAATTAAATTCATGTTCGTTGAGGTGCAGAACGACCTCCAAAAGCCAGGTCCTGTTTTCAACAGCATGTTACAGCAGGCCTATCTCGGTGGAGCGGACTATTTTTACCGACTTAATGATGACAGCGAACTCAAGCACCACGGGCGACTTGGCGCCGGAACGTCGTGGCCTAAAGTCTTTATTGGTGCTCTCTCACAGTGGGGGCCTCCTTCCTACGGTGTGATTGGTCCCACCGGCGGGCTCCCTCAGATTATGACCCATGATTTTGTACATAGAGCGCATATGGAAATTTTCGAAGGAGAGTACTACCCGACCCAGCTAGTTGACTGGTGGATGGACGATTGGATCTCACACGTTTATGGCAGGCGGCGGACAATCAAGAGCACCGAGTACG
>ENA-OWPI01002589-OWPI01002589.1-marine-metagenome-genome-assembly--contig:-NODE-2589-length-16689-cov-2.410787_pt1 | contig 16689 bp, 11 predicted proteins | sample MGYA00238138_ERZ651775 | MGnify/ENA primary metagenome ERZ651775 (study PRJEB26906, sample SAMN06265043) | marine metagenome | isolation source: Helgoland LTER site | place: Germany:Helgoland, sampling...
CCATCACCACTGTGGAACCAAGAAAAAAGCGACCCATCTCCGCACCCTTGGCGAAGAAGGGCGCTTCTTCGACCTTCCAAACAGACTCGCGAATCGCACCGGCACCCGGCAGCTCTCTCCCCCCCCATACGGTGGCAATACCGGCAACAATCATCGCGCCCACCAGCACGACAACAAAGCCGCCGTTATCAGTCTCAAAAAAACAGACCAAGCGCTCATTGCGCGCTAACAAACCCTCTACGCGCTGCACGGTTGCGGCGTTAACAGAGAACAAGTCACCGGGAACATAGCGGGTTCTGACCAAGCGACCACCGATCGGCATGTGCACCCGATGATAATCTCTGGGCGACAGATACGTGGTCGCAAAGCAGCCATTTCGGTAACGAGCCGCCTCCTCCGCTGAACCCGCCAATAATTCGTCCACACGATAACGACGGCCTTTGGCCTGAATCAAGCTAGCCTCTTCAATGACACCTCGCTGGCTCAGCACGCCATCCGCGGGGTGGCACCACTCAGAGGCAGTCAGTGGCCGCGCATCGTCGCGCAGAGCGCGTGTAAAAAAGGCATTAAAATCCGAGAACGCCTCAGCGTCATCGCACTCGGCCACCGACAAATCAATATCGTAGCGATACATAAAAGCGCGGATTAGCACGTTTTTTAGCCAGGTGGGTTTCGACAACCCCGCCAGCTTGCCGATGGCGCGCGAAAGCCAATGCTGCGGCAGAATTGCCTGCAGTACGATCATTACAGAAGTCATTTAGTTAGTGTACCCTACAGCCACTCCACTCAGCCACGTCAGACAGATTAGCCATGCCCTCAGCACGCCAATGTCATTATCGTTTTGTCTCACCCGTCGCGCCACTAGTGATTATCTGGGCACTCAGTGCCGGCATGGTCAACGCGCAAGATAGTGAGTTGGACGATGAAATGAGCTCTGTTGACGTCACCGCAAAAGCCACCACTGACGCGACCAATGCTGACGAGGCTGTCGACTCAGAGATCGGGCCCGGTGACGAAGGCTGGATTGATGGGGGGCATGATTACGCGTCTCGCAAAGCGAACGAAATGACCCAGTGGGTCGATAACTTTTTTGGCAACGACGAGCGCGACCTAGAGCAAGCCGAATCGCGATTGCGCCTTCGCACCATTTACAACTGGGATGAGCGCCTAGAGAACGAGGTTAAGTTCCGTCTTGGGGGCAAAGTCAGCCTGCCGCAAATCTCAAAGCGACTCGATTTGGTCTTTCGCGGAGAGGACATGGACGACTTCAGTGATGATGGCGTCGAAGATCCTTCTGAAGACCGCATCGGCTTGCAGCTCCAAGTGGGCCCACGCGATGAAATCCGCAAACACCGATTTGATATCACGGTAGGCTTTGGCGGATCGGGCCCTAAGCCAGGGGTGAAATACCGCTACCAGGACGACTGGGCGCGGGATGTCAGCTTCCGGTTCACGCAACGGTTTACCTACGACCTAGGTGACGGTGGCTATGGTTCGTCGCGCTTCGTCGTCGACAAAGCGCTCCGTGAGCGAGAGCTGCTGCGCGCCTATACTCGTTTTCTCTATGGGGAGAAGACCGACGGCACCGAGTGGTCGACCAGCCTGTCTTATGCGCGCGGCTGGCAAGGCGATAGCGGCAGGGTGGGTGCAACCTGGCTGTATGTTGGAGCGGATGGACAAACCGAGCCTTACGATTTAGTCAAAAACTATAAGGTGGGTGCACGATTTCGCCGCCAAGCCATCAGGGATTTTCTTTTCTGGGAGATTGAGCCCAGCTACAACTGGCGAGTCGATGAGCCCTACTTTGATCGCGATGGTGCGTGGCGGATTGAGCTGCGATTGGAATTTCTGCTGTTTGACAATCCGGCAGAAACCATCGAGAAGCAAATACGCTAAGACCGATCAACCGCTCGCTACCCGTTACAAATTTTCCTCTGCAAACGCAGCCAAACGCGATCTCACGATTCCGTTAACGTGCATGACCGCTGCGTGAGGGTAATGTTTGAGCTTCTCCACTAAGTAAGTGAGCCCCGATGTCAGGGGGGAAATGTACTTGTTATCGATTTGCGCCAGATTGCCCAGCACCACCAACTTGGAGTCAGCGCCGACACGACTGATGATCGACTTCAACTGAAATTGGGTCAAACCCTGCGCCTCATCAATCACGATATAGGCCCGATTGAAAGAGCGCCCCCGCATAAAGTTTAAGGACTTAAATTGAATATTGGCGCGCTCTTTGACGTATTCAATACTGCCATTCGAGGACTCATCGCCGCCGTGCAAGATTTCTAAATTATCGTCAAAGGCCGCCAGCCAAGGCGCCATCTTCTCTTCCTCGGTTCCAGGTAAGAACCCGATGTCTTCCGCCATGGGCGGTGTCGAGCGCGCGACAATGAGCTTATTGTATTTACGCTGCTCGAGAATCGCATGCAGCCCATAGGCTAAAGCCAGGAGCGTTTTACCCGACCCCGCAGGACCTGTGAGCACCGTCATATCGACATCTTCATTGTCGAGCAGCCGCATCGCCATCGCCTGCTCTAGGTTGCGCGGCGCCAACCCCCAAAACCGTTGCTTCATCAAATGATCATGGCTGTCCACTGCAAGGTAAGCATGGGCGTCGTCAAGATGATCAACGTAAGCGATAAAGGCCTCATCATCGTAAACAAACTGGTTCGAGTAGGCGTTGGGGAGTTCGCTTCGCGGAATACGATGCAGCGTCAGGTTATCCTCTCGCACCGTATCTACCTGCTCGATAGCAGACCAAAAGTTCCCCGGAAATCGTTCATAGCCTGTTGATAATAAATCAATGTCGTCGAGCACCCGATCATGACGGTAGTCCTCGACGTGTTCGAGTCCAGATCCTTTTGCCTTGATACGCATATTGATGTCTTTGGTCACCAAACAAACAAACGCGTTGGGGTGATCGGCGTTCAGCCTCAGTGCAACGTTAATGATCCTGTTATCGTTAGCTTGGTCTTCATTGGTGTTGAGAAAAGGGACCGTGGCGTCTTCAGTGATTAATTGATCGGGGAAAATTGCCAGCGTTCCCAGCCGACGCTCATCAAAGTTTGATCCCGGAATCGGTACGCCGCTCTGAATGTCGTTGGGGGCTGAATTCCCCACCACCTTATCGATCAGCTGTATGGCAATGCGTGCCTCTCGGCTCACCGTCTTATCACGACGATCCTTGATCCGATCAAGCTCTTCGAGCACGGTCATCGGAATCACCACGTGATGTTCCGCAAACGCGGTCACTGCAGTCGGATCATGGAGTAACACGTTGGTATCGAGCACGTAAATCTTCTGGTGCGCCGGTTCTAAAGTCGTTATTCCACGGGTTTCAGCAGTGTTTAGAGCCATATTTTTTCCTTATCAATAAAGGGAATTGAGCGCACAGCGCGCCAGGCGAGACGCGCCACGGGGCGCACTATAAGAGAAATAAAGGGGCGATAAAGCTGCAGCACGACGTGCATACTCAAGTCGGTCTGCTTAAGCGGCCGGAGTCGGCCAGCTTGGATCAACACAGACGGTGTCCTACTCTCCAAATTTCGGGCTACTCCAGTAAACCGGTGTCCCGAGTCAGTGTCAACGCCTCTGCACTAAAACCCACCGCGCACTCTTCCCTGACAGGAGGCCAGAAGTTCGATAGCATCACACCCTGTCTTAGCGTCTCGGCGCACGGGATCTTTACGAACCTGGTGCCGAGGCAAGAATAACGCTGTAGGAGCCGATAACGGCTATGTTCAATCGCAATGCGATGGCACAACTCAAAGGGCTTCGAGAAGAACTCGAGGCCCAAAATGAGCACACCGAAGCCACGGTTAAGGGCACACAACACCGCTACGGTTTTGCGGTGACGGCTGACGGCCGAGAAATATTTATCCCCCCGGATGAAATGCTCAAAGTCCTGCCGGGTGACAAGATCGCTATTTGTATCCGGCCCGCCAAAAAAGGACAGGGAAAGCAGGACAAGGCAGGCCGCACGGTCGCCGAAATAGAGCGACTCGTTGAGTCAGGTCTCACTGAATTTGTGGGTCGTATTGTGCAAAAGGGCAAAGCCACTTTCGTGGTGCCCGACTTACCCAATCTGTCACGCTGGTTATTTATTCCGCCCCATGCTCGCAACGGCATCGCCGCCGGCGATCTCGTCGCCTGTGCGCTATTACGCCACCCCTTCAAAGACGGCAAGCCATCAGCCAAGGTGTTGAAGCACCTCGGTAATGCACAAACGCCCGGTATCGAAAATCACTACTGCGCGGCGAGAGCGGCACTGCCAGCGGAGTGGACCGACAAGTCAGCCCAACCTCTGGTGCAGGCAGCGGCGCAGCAAGCCCCGCTGGAGGATCCGTCGCGGCTTGATCTCACTCATTTGCCCTTTGTCTCAATAGATGGCGCCCGCACAGTCGATATTGACGATGCATTGCATGCTGAGGTGACTCAGCAGGGCTGGCAATTATCGGTTGCCGTTGCGGATCCCACTGCCTACCTGACCGAGATCGCCGACCTACCGCAGTCGCTCGCTCAGCGAGGCGCCTCGGTCTGCTTTCATGGCGACGTGATACCGATGTTACCGGAAGCGATCGGACAAGCGCTGTGCGCGCTAGCAGAGGATGTGCCAAGACCGGCGTTGGTCTGTCAGATGCAGATCGCGGAATCAGGCGCAGTCGAATCGTATGCCTTTCACAAGGCCATCGTCCGTTCCCATGCAAAGCTCACCTACTCGACGGTCGAGCGCTACATCACCGGTGGCAGTGATGAGCTCATTGCTCATACCAACCCACTAGAGGCGCTCGTTCAGGTGTACCGAAAACTCCGCGAGCATCGTGAAGAACATGAACTCGTCATGGAGACCCGAAAAGAATACCGCTGGATGCTCGACGACAACAAACAGATCGAGTGCATCGAACGTTTTGAAAAAATGGCATCACAGTACTTAGTCGAAGAATGCATGATTGCGGCGAATAAGTGCGCTGGAAAATTTTTGCGCGATGCGGGTGCGCCGGGCCCTTTTGTCAATCACCAAGGCGTCCGCACAGACCGGCTGGGAGAAGCGAAAACCTTCCTACAAAAACATCGCGAAGACCTATCGGAAGTCGCGATAGATACCGTCACCGGCTATCGCACCGTCTTGGCAGACTTGGGCAAGCATGGCCACGCGCTGCCACTTCGCGACATGGTCAATAGACTCTTGTCACGAGCACACCTATCTCAGACCGCCGGCCCCCACATGGGATTGGCTACCGAGGTCTATACCAACTTCACATCACCGCTGCGCAAAGCATTGGACTTTTATGTTCACCTGCAAATTAGCGCTTGCCTGGCTAATGACCCCAGCGCGCACTATCCGGTAGCACAATTAGCGGAGATCACACGATCCTTAGGCCGATCGCGAGCAGCCGTTAATGCGGCAAACAGGCGATTAGCCGCCAATTACTTGCAGAAACTCAAAGCTGCCGGCCAAGCGCGCTTCACCGGTACCGTGAGCCATATCACAAGTTCGGGCTTCACCGTTAAGCTCGATGACTCTGGGCTAGAGGGACTGATCGATTTGCGGCCTGAGACAGAAAAGTTCAGTTTTGATAAGTGGACGATGAGCCTGACTAGCACAACGCGGCGCTTCGAGTTGGCCCAACCGGTGGACGTAGTGTTCATCGATGCCCCTGCCGAAGAGGATTTTCTCTCGCTTTTTGCGTTGGTCGACGGATGCGGCATCAAACCGCCGAAGGAGTCCACAGCAGAGAGTGGCACCGCTGATGACTGTGACTCAGAACCTGACTCAGAACCTGACTCAGAACCCGGCTTAGCTCCCGACTTAGCTCCCGGCTTAACCCCCATCGCCGACACTGCCGCAGCAGGTGACACAGACCCCGGCGCGTCCGCTGAGACACCCAACCCCGCCAGTCCATAATGCGGCGCGGTTGACTACCGTATCTTCACCATCTCCACTGGCCTCACCATAAGGGGTAGCCGACTCCCTTACCCATGCAACGCGCACTCAGACGAGGGGTATCCTGTCAGTAGACAGTGAATCAGCTAGTCTTCTGCCAGCTCGCCTTGTTATCGTAGAGCACGCTGAGCCGCTACGCTGTGCACAACTCAAGCCTTAGTGTTCACTCATCATTTAGTGATGACCGATTATTGAAAGGAATTCATGATGCCCGATCCGGACATTCATCTACTACTCACGGGTGACGAACTCATGAGCGGCGATACCGTCGACAGCAACTCTGCCATGATTGCGCAGGCACTGATTGTGAGCGGCCAAAAGATTGCCCAAAAAGTCACCTTAGGCGACGAGCGTGAGCGATTAGTAGCGGCCCTCACCGAGTCGACCCAGCGGGCTGGCGTCCTGATCATGAATGGCGGTTTAGGCCCCACGCAAGACGATTTAACCGCCGAGTTGGTCGCTGCTGCGGCAGGCGTTCCGTTAGTACTGCACCCCGATGCCGAGCAGCACGTGCGCCGTTGGTGTGCAGAGCGCAGCATAGAGCCCAATGACGCCAACCTGAAACAGGCATGGCTCCCCGAGGGAGCAGAGCTGATCCACAACCCAGTCGGCAGTGCCGTCGGATTCGCCCTCGACATTGCCGGCACATTGATCCTGACAACACCCGGGGTTCCGAGTGAACTGCGGGCGATGCTGCCCGCGGTATGCGCCAGGGTGATCGACAGACTAGGCGGTGGCGGACTGTATCGCCTGCGGCTACAAACCTTTGGGATGGGCGAATCGACAGCGCAGGCATTGATTGATGATGACGCGACGCCGTGGCCAAAAGAGGTGGTGCTGGGTTTTCGCGCGGGGATGCCGCAACTGGAAATCAAACTCACTGCCTCGGCAGATACCCCAGACGTGCAACGTTGTCGGCAAGTGTTAGAGCGACTTTTTGGCGATCATATTCTGGGACCGGACGACACGACGCTCGCCGGCGCCGTACAGCAGGTATTGCACGCTCAAGGTAAAAAACTGGTGACCGCAGAGTCCTGCACGGGCGGGTTAATTGCCTCAATGATGACAGCTGAACCGGGTGCTTCATCGGTTTTTGAGGCGGGTTTTGTGACCTACGCTAACCCGATCAAGCACGCGGTTCTGGGCGTCAGCGAAGCGACACTAGAAGAGGAAGGCGCCGTGAGTGAGGCGGTGGTGCAGCAAATGCTCAAAGGGGCGCTGCAACGTAGTCAGGCCGATATTGGTATTGCGGTCTCGGGCATCGCAGGACCAGGGGGCGGCACTGAGAATAAGCCCGTCGGCACGGTCTGGCTGGCTTGGGGCACTGCTGAGGATCTGCACACCTGGCACACCGTGCTGCCGACCGATCGCCGCATGTTCCAGCAGCTGGTCGCCGCGGCAGGACTCGACTTGGTCAGACGACACCTACTGGGCTTGCCCAAATTGCCTCATTACTTCAGCCGCAGAGCAATTTAACCAAGCACTGTGTCAGCAAGCACTGTTTCAACAGGGACTAAGGCTGCAACCGGGTGATCTCCCAGCCGTCATCCAAGCGTTGGTAACGGAAGCGGTCGTGTAGCCGGTTCTCGCCACCCTGCCAAAATTCCCACGTCAGCGGTGCGAGTCGGTAACCGCCCCAGTGGGGCGGACGCGGGATCGGTTCATCACCGAAGCGACGCTTCACCTCATCCCACTGAGCCAATAACGCGTCTCGGCTATCGATCGCTTGGCTTTGCGCGGAGGCCCAGGCGCCCAGCTGACTGTCACGGGGGCGCGACGCGAAGTAATCGTCTGACGTCTGTTCATCGACCTGAGTGACACTGCCCGTCACACTGACTTGGCGATCCAATTCATTCCAGGGAAAAAGCATCGAAGCCTGCTCGCTCTCTGCCAAAGCCACTGCCTTGCCGCTCTGATAGTTCGTATAAAACACCAGCCCGCGTTCATCGACCCCCTTCATCAGGACCATACGCTGTCTCAAGCCAGCGCCCGCTTGACCGGTGGCCAGCACACAGGCGGTCGGATCTGCCAATCCGGCATTGATCGCTTGGGATTGCCATTGCGTAAACAGCTCCACCGGATCGGACCGAAGGTCGTCCCGCCTCAGCCCGCTCAGCGTATATTGCCGTCGGTGCTCACTGAACCGCATGGCGCCCCCAAAAAATCAGTGTGAAGTAGGTCCAGATTGTAGCGCAACAAGGTGCCCAAGCGGCGGGTCGTTATGGTAGCCTTTTCGCCCGTTTTGGAAGCCGGCACAGGCTACCTTACAAGATTAGAAAGACGCTTAGCGTTCACTGAGGACTCCATGCCGATCAGACCCTTCATCGCCATGCTATTACTCGCGCCACTCACCCTGGCGCAAGAGACTGCGCCGCCATTGTTTGCTGCCGATACGCCGATTATTGATTACCAGAACCCCCAGCTGCCCAACTATGGTCGTCTCGGCATGGTGGTGAGCCCCGAAAAATTAGCGGCTGAAATAGGTCTCGACCTGCTCAGACAAGGCGGTAATGCGATCGATGCTGCGGTGGCAACAGGCTTTGCACTGGCCGTCACCCTGCCCCGTGCCGGCAATCTCGGCGGCGGCGGCTTTATGTTGGTCCACCTTGCAGAAACCGACGAGCAAATCTTCATCGATTATCGCGAGACGGCACCCGCTGCCGCTACCCGCGACATGTTTCTCAACGCCGATGGCACCGTCAATAGGGCAAAGGCTTATTTTTCGCGCCAAGCTGCTGGCGTTCCGGGTACGGTGGCAGGTCTGGTTCATGCGCACACTCAATATGGCAAGTTACCCCTCGCCACGGTGATACAGCCCGCGATTGATCTTGCCGAGCAAGGCTTCGACACCCCCCTTGCGCTGCATATGAGCCTGACCTCCAGAGCCGAGCGTCTAGTGATGGATCCGGAAGCCAAACGGATTTATCTCCAAGGATCCGCCAAGGCACCCGCGCCGGGCGCAGTGTTCAAACAACCCGACCTTGCCCGCACGCTGCAGCGCATCCGCGATAAGGGTCGCGATGGTTTTTACCAAGGTGAAACTGCTGCGCTCATTGCCGCTGATATGGCCGCCAACGACGGTCTGATAACGACTGACGACCTAGCCGGTTACCGCGCGCTAGAGCGATCCCCGGTCCGCGGCATTTTTAAAGAGTTCGAGATTGTGTCTGTGGCACCGCCCTCCTCCGGTGGTGTCCATGTGTTGCAAATGCTCAATCTATTGGAACCCTACCCACTGCAATCCTACGGGCACAACAGTGCGGAATACCTTCATCGGCTGATAGAAAGCATGAAATTGGCTTACGCCGATCGCAGCCGCTACCTCGGCGATCCTGATCAAACCGTGGTGCCCACCGACGCGCTGATCAGCAAAGCGTATGCCGATGAGCGTCGCCAACTCATTGCGGCCAACCGAGCCAATACCGCTGAAACAGTAGGACCCGGTAATCCGATCCCTGCGGAGAGTCGAGATACAACGCACTATTCGGTAGCGGATGCTGACGGTAATGTCGTCGCCAATACCTACACCCTGAACTTCAGCTTTGGCTCCCATATTGTCGTGCCCGGTACTGGCATCTTGCTGAATAACGAGATGGACGATTTCGCCGCCAAAGCCGGTGCCGCCAATGCTTATGGACTGGTACAGGGTGAAGCCAATACCGTCGCCCCCAACCGGCGCCCGCTCTCCTCGATGACCCCGACCATTGTCTTCAAAGATGGTCAACCTTGGCTGGCCACTGGCAGCCCCGGAGGCTCTTTGATCATTACAACCGTGCTGCAAACCCTGCTCAACGCGATGGTGTTCGATATGAACATTGCCAGCGCCGTGGCGGCACCGCGAGTACACAATCAGTGGATGCCCGAGCGCACACTCATAGAACCCGGCATCAGCATCGATACCCAGCGGATTCTGGAGGCGTGGGGCCATGACCTCAGACCGACACAACGGACTATCGGCCGCGCCACCTCACTGATGATCGAGGATGGCTGGCTGCAGGGTTTCGCCGACCTGCGCAGGCCCGGTGGCCACGTCGCGACCGAGTAGGCATTACCTGCCTAGCGCGCTGCACTGCGCGATGGCTCATGACAAAAGCCCCACAAAAAAGCCCGGCCTAGACCGGGCTTTTTGTTTCAGAGCTCTTTATCGGGTCAACCTGCGAAGGCGGAGAGGGAATGGCGCACGGATCAGTCGGCCTTGGGCATACGAAGCTTATAGGTTTGCCGTGCGATCGACACGAGATCACCTTCGCTATCCCAGATCTCGGTGTCGGTCTCGGCAACACCTTGAGTCACATAGCGGGTGGAATGTCTGGCCAGCAGCGGTCCAGCAGCGGGCTTGCGTCGCACCTGTACCGTGAGTTCCACCGTGGGAGCCCAACCGTATGGCCCATAAAGGGTGAATACAGGGGGTGGCAGGATGTCGGCAAACATTAATAAATCCAGCGGTCCGGGTGCCGCGCCGTCTTGGTGAGCAAGCCAGGCAACAAATTCACCCGAGCCGTCGGTACTGCCCTCAGAAAAGACCTCATGGCCTTGCACTAAGCGCAGATCAACACGCTGGTGAATTTCTAGATGCGACGCTGCCAACGCCGCCACGGTGTCAAACGGGGGCACCTCAGGCGGCGTGACATTGCTCCAGTCGGGACCTGAGAGCTTATCCAAATTGGTATAAGCGGCGGTTGCACGCAGTTTCAGCTGCCCATTCTGTCGCAGGTCCGCACTCGCAAAATGAGTGCTCCGCGTCTCAGAGAGGGACTCGACGTCAACCTGAACAGGGCCCAGCTCACAGGGCGCCAAATAAAAGGCATTGATGCTCAATGGGTCGGGTTGGTTCAGCGCGGCAGACAGGGCGCGTCCCACCAGCGCGAGGACGTACCCCCCATTCGCCACCGAACCAATACGCCAGCCCCGGTGAATCTCTGCTGCCCAGGAGCCCTCGGCTGAGGGCATAACGGCTGTCTGTGCTAAAAACTGACCCATATCACGAAACCTGATTGTCTACAGTGCGGCTAATCTTGCCCTGAGCATGAAGGCCCAGCAGGCGCTATGCCCTAACGGTGGCGAATTATACGAACACATTCACGATCAGGATAATGACTTTTTTGCGATGTGACGGCTTCTTCTCTGCAGCAACGCAGCTGGCATGCCAAAGCGGGGCTGGTTAGGCGCGCCAACGAGGTCTTCTTTGAGGGATCAGCTGGCAGGGGCCCCCGGGGTGCAACGCAGATATGCTTTTTGCCCTGACATCGCTCTATACTGGGGGGCCGAAGAGCGCGCCGGAGAAGGATCTTGGCCCACACGCGTCGTATGTCAGTCAAGCACGGAGTGCTGACTCTGACCCTGATCTGCTCAGGGCAGTTAACCTGTGTGGCCAATGCACAGGAGGGCGACAGCGACGCTCCAGAATCCGTTCCAACGCCTATCGTGGTCGATATGGCGACGCCCTCTCAACCCGAATCTGAGTCAGCGCCTACCGATGCGCCAGCGATCGTGATCGACATGGCCACACCACGGGAACCTCAACCCACGCCGGCCGTCATCGAGGAACCCAGCGCGCTGGGCGTTTATCGTGGCTACATCGAATCGATGGAGGCCAGCGCCGGCGCCTTTGCACCTGGCTTGACCGAGCAATTACTGGGACTGGGACTGAACCTGCAATCGCTGGAACGTCACGTTGAGGCTGCCAAAGTACTCAAACGAGGCGTTCATATTAGCCGCGTTCAGTCAGGTCTCTACGCCGCAGATCAAATCCCGCTGCTGCGTGCCGAGATCCGCAGTCTGGCGGCGCTGGGATTGTACGACGATGTCTATGAACGTCAGGCCTACCTCGCTCGTGTGGAATCGGAAGCGTTAGCCGGCACACCGGCGTCGATTGCGGCACTGCTCGATCAAGCTGCCTGGGCAGAGCAGGCTTGGGAGCTGGGATTAGGCGAGGCTGAAACCCACCCCGAGCACCTTGCGAGGAGTTGGGAATATTATCGACTCGCCTATAACCAAAGCGCGCAGCTCTATGGGGATCGTGCTCAAGTCTTGCTCGCGCCATTGGAGGGCATGTTGCGCATTCATTACCGGTTTGCACTCCTGCAAAAAGCCAACGGATCTAACGATGCCTTTAGAGTAGACAGCTTCCGACAGACCTCAGCGCTCGGCGGCATTTATCGCCGCGGCGAGGCCGTGCTCTCGGCGATCTACGGTTTAAACTCGCTGCACGGCGCCGATGCTGGCGAACAGGCGAGCGACCTGACACGACTCGGCGATTGGGCCTGGTGGATGGGCCGACGCGCCGACGCAGCCATTTATTACGATCGCGCGTGGCGGCGCATCACGCCGCCGCCAGCAGACATCGCGGATCCCGCGCTGGCAGAGGCGACCGGTAAAAACAAAACAGACGATGACCTAACGGATCAAGACGGTGGCAGTGAGACACCGGCAACCGATGTCGCTGCACAGACTGTCAGCGCTCAAGACTCGGAGGTCTCGCAGACGGCCGTCTCAGGCGAGACAGCAGCGCCGAGTACCGCCATCGAAGTCAGAAAGACGGCGCCAGCGCCCGCCACGACCTCCATGGCTATCGCACTTGATAGCACGGACAGTGAAACCGCTCCCCCTGAGCCCAGCACTCAGCCAGATGTTCACGCTGAGGCGGAACCTGAGAGTGAGGCGAGCAGTGGACAGTCGCTGGCTCTGGCAGCGCAATCGGAGCCCGATCCAGAAGAAGAGCCCCCCCCTACGCCACCTGAAGCGCCCTTGTCCGAAGATAAGCCCCTCGTGCGCGCCGCACTGTTTCAGACCGTCACCCCGCTGCCCGATATCGATGGTTTGCGGCCGTTTGCGTCCTTTAGCCGAAATGACTCAGGGCCCATTGTGGTGCAGCTGCAAATTAATGAGATGGGAAAAATCACGTTGCTGGAACAAGTGTTCGTTGACGAGGTCGTAACAGAGGAGGCCGCACTAGAAGCGGTCACAGCAGACGAGCGCGACGACACCGCGACTGAGGCGGACACAACCGCCGACAGTGATGAAGCGCCCGATGCTGTGTCCGATAGCCCGCCCGAGGTGCACAATGAGGCAAAGGTGGACCGCTTATTGCGTGACATACGACGCTCTCGGTTTCGTCCTCAGTACGAGGCAGGCGTGCCGGTGGAGACTGATATACTGGTGTGGTCTTTTGATCTCAACGCCCCCCAATGAGGACGTAATAGGATTGCAACTACAATGAATAGCCGCTCACCGACAGGCATCACGACCGTCACGCGCGCGTTGCGCCTGACCATCGCATCGGCACTCGTGGGTGTCATATTGGTGTTGATGGGATGCCCCTCGGCGAGCACACCCACAACGCCAACCACACCGTCAATGCCGACTCCGCCGTCCTCGCCCTCTAGCTCGAGCAGCAGCAGTTCTAGTAGCAGTTCTAGCAGCAGCTCTAGTAGCAGTTCTAGCAGCAGCTCTAGTAGCAGTTCTAGCAGCAGTGCTAGCAGCAGCTCAAGTAGTAGTTCCAGCAGTAGTGCTAGCAGCAGCGGCAGCACAGGGTCGAGCAGCCCCAGCACGGGTGGCGCAAGCGGTGCCACCCCGCCTGCGGGAACAGGTAGCACAGCCGGCACACCCGGCACCGGCGATACGTCGTCGACGGCAGGTGAGGGACAGACTGGCAACGAAGCGGGGGCCGGTGATCCGGGCTTTGGTGACGTCGCCGGCAGTGCGGATCTACCCTCAATGGTCGATACCTTACCCACCTTTGATGAGGACTATGGCGCTACGGGAGAGGGCGACGGGTCCATGTCAGGCACGGACGACAGCGGTCAAGGTACCGCTGGAAACGACCGCTCACAAACCGCTGCAGCAGGACAGCCGGCAGGTTCATCCGGTCGGGCACCGTCCGGACCGGGTACGCGTGCCGGCGGCGGCATGGCATCGAATACGGGCAATGAAGGCCCACTAACGTCAGCTGAGCGAGTCGCGATTCTCGACCGGCAGCTCGAGGAGAGTACCCGAGATTTCGATGGCATCATTTACGACGAAGAGCAACGCCAGCGAGAAGTCGATCGAGCAAGAACGGCCCAGACAAATGAATCGCCAGCACAAGCAAGCGAGACAGCCGAAGAAGAAAGCACATTCGGAGGTGGCGTTGCCAGCACGGGCAGCAGTTCAGTGGGCGGCGGTATCGGTGGGAGCCGCGGTAACGCACCGCCAACAGATGGCGCCAAGTATCCGCCGCCGGGTGACATACCTGCAGGCAACGATGACGACGTAGTCGCGCGACAACTCCGCGAAGCCGCCATGCGAGAGTCAGACCCCGAGGTTCGCGAAAAGCTGTGGAATGAGTATCGCAAATACAAAGGCATAGAGGTTCCCGCATCATGAACCGAGGCCTCGTTAGCGTGCTACTGGCCCTCAGTCTCCTGACCGGCTGCGTCACAGAAACCGTCAAATCAACCTCCGTTCCCGTGCTCGACGCGCCAGCCGCCCCGATTCCTGACGCGGAATTACTGGACGTCGGCGTCGTTATCCTCGATCCCGGTATCAGCAGTGTCGACGATGAGGAGCAGGTCTACCCAGAGGTTCGCCGAGCCGAGGCTACCTTCATGGCGACCGAGCTCGCCGATGTACTGACCGAGCAAGGGGGTTGGGGCGCCGTGAGAGTAGTGCCTGATGAGCGGCAGTTCTCTGATCTTTTGGTGCGCGGCACGATCTTACAGTCTGATGGTGAAGCGCTGACGCTGAAAATACGCGTGTCTGATGCGCGCGGCACGGTATGGCTCGATAAACGCTACACCGGCATTACCAGCCGCTACGCTTACGAGCAAGGCACTCGCACCAAGCAGGACCCTTTTCTTTCGGTCTATCGCATGATTGCCAACGACATGCTTGCCGCTTTTCAACGCCTACCCGCGGACGAGCGCACTACCATTAGACGTGTCGCTGAAATGCGATTTGCGCGTGATTTCGCCAACGGTGCCTTCGCAGATTATCTTAACGAGGACCCCTCTGGTCGGGTGACCTTGCGCCGACTGCCATCGGAAGAGGATCCTATGCTGGCGCGGGTGCGCGGGCTACGGCAACGACATTATGTTTTCGTCGACACGCTCCAAGGCCACTACACCGGGTTTTCTGACGACATGTACGCGCCATACCAAGAATGGCGCAAAGCAAGTTACGAGGAAACGGTCGCACTACGCGAACTAGAGAGTGAAGCGCAACGTGAAATGATTGCAGGCGGCGCCGCGATTTTAGCGGGCATCGTGGCACAAAGTTCTGGCAGCAGCATGACACGAAGTGCTGGCGCAATCGGTGTGGTGGGTGGCGGCGCATTGCTAAAAAGAGGGTTAGAAAAGCGTGCTGAGTCGAACATTCACTCCTTAGCGCTAGAAGAGCTCGGCCAATCACTCGACGCTGAAATTACCCCTCGTGTCATCGAATTAGAAGATCGCACCGTGCGCCTAAGCGGTAACGTCGAAGATCAATACGACCAATGGCGTGAGTTGTTAGCGGATATCTATGCCGCGGAATTAGCCGCGCTGGAACCGCTACCACCTGAGCCTCATTCCCCTACTCTGCTTCCCGACACGCAGGACCCGTGAGCGAACACAAAGAACAACCTCTCTCGGCAACGACCTTCGAGCCCGCACCCACTGCGGTCAGCAGTGCCACCGTAGAGCGGACCGAGACACTGCGACGGCCTGCTGTGATGGGTCTGGGGCTCGCAGTCCTCCTACTCTTATTTGTCTTTTTCGTCTTGCCTCATCTGGTGACGCCAGATGATCCGGCGTCACTGAGGGAAGCAGCTGGCAATAATGCAGGGGTGTCAGGAGGTGTTCCACTTGCGAACACCGCGGCGGGCGATACCGCCGAGGTCGGTGAGGGACGCAGCCCCTTCGCAGAAGCGCAGGAAAGCGCGCTGCGACGCGACGCTCAGGAGGTATTGCAAGCACTCCTCAGCAAACAAACTTCCTTGGAAGCACTCGGCGCTGCACGATGGGCTGAAACGACCTACAACGATGCGCTCGAACAAGCCGCACTGGGAGATGAGGCCTACCGCGAGCGCAACTTTGAACAAGCGATCGCCTCCTACCAAGCCGCGCTGGATCAGCTCGAGGCGTTAGAGCAGGGCTTACCAGAGCGTATTGACGCCTTGCGCGCCACGCTGACGCTGGCCATCGAGGCCGGTGACCTACTGGCCGCTCAGGCGCGGCTTAGTGAGTTCGTCGAGATGGCGCCAGCAGACAGTCGGGTCATCGACTTGAGCGAACGCGTCAGTGCATTACCGCAGGTCATCGGCGCCCTTGAGGCCGCAGCGCTGGCTGAGGCCGCGGATGACTTTTCTGCCGCCGTCGCCAATGCCCAGCGGGCCATACAGGCTGACCCGCGTCATCAGGGCGCACAGCGTCGTCTCGCCCAGTTACAGTCGGCACTCACTCAGCAGCGTTTTACCGCCGCCATGACAGCCGGTTACGCCGCGCTAGCTGAGGCTGAATTTGAACGAGCGAGAGATCAATTTGAGGCGGCGGCGCGACTGCAGCCGGGCGCTCCTGAACCGAGCGTGGCACTGGCTGAACTGGAGCAGGCCCGGACCCAAGCAACGTTACTGTCCATCAGAGAACGTGCGGAGCGTGCGGAGCGTGCGGAGCGCTGGCCAGACGCCGTCGCCCTTTTCGAAGAAGCATTGGCAATTGATGCGCTCATCTTGTTTGCCAATGACGGGATCGCAAGAGCGCAACGCCGCGCCGATCTCGATAAACGAC
>ENA-OWPI01002594-OWPI01002594.1-marine-metagenome-genome-assembly--contig:-NODE-2594-length-16672-cov-3.750105_pt1 | contig 16672 bp, 14 predicted proteins | sample MGYA00238138_ERZ651775 | MGnify/ENA primary metagenome ERZ651775 (study PRJEB26906, sample SAMN06265043) | marine metagenome | isolation source: Helgoland LTER site | place: Germany:Helgoland, sampling...
TGCACTTCGGCATCTTCTAACAAATTTGCAAGCAGTATTTTTTGTAAGTCAGACCTATCTATACAAACTGCAAATGGTAAGTCGAACTCTTCTGGTAAATCTGTTATTGCATCAAATTTGAACATTGGTTCACCCGAGATACCATCATTTAAACCACTTTCTGTTCCCCAAAACGGTCTGCTTACTTTATGAACTTCGTCATACAACTTCTCATCAATAGCTTTCAGCGTACCAAGTCCATTTGGAGCCAATTGTATAGGACCTCCCAGTGGAAGATATGATCTAGCCTTCTCGACGACAGTAACTTTCATGCCAGCGTTACGCAAGCTTATAGCAGTTAACAAACCGGCAAGTCCTCCACCAGCAACGACGACATTGAGAGGATTATCAGGTGTAATGATGTCACCAACACTAGATTTTGTTGAACTACTTTTCACTATTTTCTTCAGCTGCTTTCTCACTGAACGCGTTCTTTGACGTTGCAAGTAGAGCACATCTGCCGCAACTGAACGGAACATCATTTTTCAAGGTACTTTAAGATTGAAATGGGAGAAGAATTAAAGAAAGTTAAATCAAAACCTCCAAAAACTTCTGACTTTGATATTCTGCACTTGAGCGAGCACTTGGATTGTTATATTGTTCATAATTTAAGGTGTTACACGCGCCTACTTCTTGTAGAAGATCTTTTTTTTTCTCACAGCGGCTTTTTTGCGGCCCCTGTCTGCCCAAAAAGAGAAAAAACTAAATTTCACCTCTATTTATCCAAACTTGTCTAGGAAAACGCTGAGATCACCACAATACGACATTAAAGCTGGGCCAAATCAAGAATTCAAAGTCTCAGTAATGTTTTCGCATGCTGTTTCATCTACTTCCGCACCATTAATATCCTTCTCTGGTTTCGCAGGTACGAAACAACGCGTTTGATTTTTTGCGCTAAAGTCTCTCTCATCCTTCACCTCCTGATCGCGCTACGAAATTCGAGATGAAGTGCGACCGCATGGTTTTTTCTTGCTAAATCTTGTATTCACAACGTATGGATTACGTCGAGTTTTCCGACAAATATGGTATCATCCATTCCGATTTTACGCTTTTTTTTCAACTTTTCCAAACTGATGAAAATTCTCCTCCTTTCCTTAACAAATAGGAATAAAAGCCTCCAGGTTCGTTGTATTTGGAAAGTATCAAACATTGTTTTAATGTTGTGTCAAATTAGGAGTTGCTCGAGGAAGCAGATCGATAGAACTAGCAGAAGATTTCTCACGAGATCCGCGACTGAAGGTAACATTTTTATTTTGGATTTATGCAAGGCAAAAGACTCAGTTCCTCTTGTAGTGTCAGGGAATGATACGGACAGTGCTGAAGAGAATGTTGCACGGCCTGTGTATCCATTTACGGCTATTATCGGGCAGGAGGAAATGAAATTTGCCGCAATTATGAATATCATCGATCCCAACATTGGTGGTATCATGGTGATGGGAGATAGAGGTACAGGAAAGTCTACGACTGTAAGATCTCTGGTAGATCTTCTTCCATATATTGATATAGTGAAGGATGATCCATTTATGAGCAGCCCGACTGACCCAAACCTGATGTCTCCTGACGTTCTAAGTGATTTTCGCGCTGGAAATGAGCTTGAAATAAAGAAGGTACCCATTAATATGGTAGATTTACCGCTAGGTGCCACAGAAGATAGAGTCTGTGGCACCATTGACATTGAGAAGGCACTCACTGAAGGTACGAAGGCTTTCGAGCCCGGTTTATTAGCTAAAGCTAATCGTGGTATATTGTACGTTGATGAAGTAAACCTTCTCGATGATCATTTGGTCGATGTGCTCTTAGATTCTGCGGCTTCTGGATGGAATACAGTGGAACGAGAAGGGATTAGTATTTGCCATCCGGCACGCTTTATTCTAATTGGATCTGGAAATCCAGAAGAGGGTGAACTCAGACCGCAGCTACTTGATCGTTTTGGAATGCATGCCCAAATCAAAACGGTCAAACTTCCGGAGGAAAGAGTTCGTGTTGTCGAAGAGCGCACAGAGTTTGATACCGAACCAAAAGCGTTTCGCGCAAAATACAAAGAGCAGCAAGAAGATATAATCAGTAAGATCACACTTGCGAGATCTTTATTGCCAGAGGTGGAGGTTCCTATGGAAATCAGACTTAAAATTTCCCAAGTGTGTTCGGAGCTCGATGTTGATGGCCTTCGAGGCGATCTTGTAACGACTCGTGCTGCTCGTGCTGCTGCTTCTTATCGCGGCTCAAAAATTGTCACCGATGAGGACGTATACTCAGTTATTACCCTCTGTCTTCGCCATCGCTTGCGCAAAGATCCGATGGCTTCAATTGACGAAGGTAGTCGTGTTCTAGAAGTTTTTTCTACTGTGTTTGGATATGAACAGTAGGACATAATCACACTTTGAGCTGATGCTACCAATTTTTAATTCCTACATACTTTCTGTAGAATATCTTGAAAGCACACGCGCATATTATCACTGTTTGTCATCAAATATTATGAGCTCATCTTGTATTAATGGAATTCTAGGAACAGGAAAGAATGAAAATGAGAATAGTGTATATAGCTGATTAAGAAGATTGAAGCATTAAAGCTTGGTTCTGAGGTCTAAGTGCGGAAAATATTGGTTTTTCTCTTTTAGATTCTACACTCTCTTCAACTTTCACAAAAATCTTTCACAAAAATATCTTCGCGCGAGGTTTTTTGTTGCCATTTTGTGAATCTTCTCCGAGCGTAATATTCTAGTAAATAAGTACCCCATTTTCATAGATATCTGTTTATGACCTATGATCATATGTATTGTAGGATGCTTATCTTCTAAAGTTCTCTTTTTTTCAAATAAAATAGAGACTTTGTTGACATTATTTAGGGTACTGCCCATAATTCTCCCTCTTCGGTTCCGCGTCTGTTCGGCACTTCTTTTCCACGATATATAATATCACCCGTCGTTCTAACGACGGCCTCACTCGAAATATAAGACCAAACACCCCACCCTAGATATCAACAGAGACCGCGTCGGCACACTCTAAAGTGAAAGGCAATAAAATTCCCTTATTTAGTTATTTTCGTGTGATAGTACATGATGTACCACACACAGCAGTCATAATGGCCATCTATACTTAAAAAATTGTCAAGATTGTGAATATTGAGGAGCACCCGCATGAAATAGGTACATATTAGTCACATTGTGCTTCGCTCTCTCTCTAAGACAAAGAACCGATGAATTCGAAGCAAAGCGGGTAATCTTCGTTTTTTCTACTTCTCACTTTTGACAAGAGAGCTTCGTCTAAGTCAGTTTTCAGGATTTCAGAAAAACAAAGTTAGCTTTCGAGAGGTATTGAATATATCAAGTGTGTCTGACAGATTTTCAAGAGTGAAAGATATGAATCACACAAAAAGCGAGGAAAAAGAAACGGAACAAAATTCTCTTAGCAGAATTCAACACAGGATTGAATTGGAAACTGCTAAAATATATATTTCGATCAACACTAATAGTCTAACTATTCTGGAAGATATGTTAGATGACATGGAGAGAGGCATTAATTTAATTCCATTTGCGTGGGCAGATGGACTCGCACGCTGTGGATGTGCATTAGCACTGTGCCCCCAGAATAGTGTACAATTGAGACTAAAGAAAGATTATTCAAAAAAGCCTCATGCAAGGCTTGGAGGTGATCAGTTTAAAAAGAATCTATGGTCTACAAGATTTCAGCGTACTTCTGGACCACTGAGTATCGATTGTCGCTGTAATACGTGCAGCAGGCATTCTTGTTCTTATATTCATCACTTACTGCAGGTTCATGAAATTACGGCCGAGGTTCTTCTCCAAGTTCATAATAGATACCATATTCATAGATATTTGCTTGATGTGCGCACATCTTTGCTCCAGTCAAATTCAGCGGAATACCTAACTTCGCTTCGTCAAAAACTTTCGACTTGATACCTTTTCTGCTGTGTAAAAGTTTTTTAATCAAGTAAACATGTGTAAAATATATGAAGAGTGAGAAATTGGTGGCACTCATGAACTTAGAGTTAGCTCAAAGTTGCAATCATCGCAGAATATCACGATTTCCCCAACATCCTTATGCCCAACATCTTTATGCTTCAGATCATTACAATTCACTTTCAAGGTGCAACCGCAGCGGCAAACATACTGGAAACAGTTCGTCTGCTCACTATCAATAACAAGATCAGAGAATTTTATTCTATCTCTCAGGCGCGAACTTGTTTGATTTAAAGACTCGTCATAACTTTTTCGCGTTTCAAAATTACTGAGTACCCTCCACGCTTCCTTCGTTCGCTGAAACATTTCGAATTTATCTGATGAAGATTTATCAGGATGATGACTTAAAATATTTTTCTTGTAAGCAGCTCGGATTTCTTCCAAACAGGCACTCGTTGGCAAACCGAGTACGTCGTAATGGCTACCTTGCATATGTATTACTTGGGACTGTCTAACCGGTGCTTCAGGAACTTTTGCATAAAGTAATAGACGAATAACGGACAAAAACGTTAAATCTTATCTGCCGCGTAGGCCTTTTCTAGCTGGTCCGATGCTTTCTTTGCATAAAGAAAAGTTTTCTTCCTTAACGCTTAAGTAAAAGCTAACAAACCAGATAAATTTAAATTCAATAGCGGATAAACCAAATACTGCATCATTCTTGTGAGTGAGCATAGAGTTCTGCGCTACCTATACATTATTACAATTTAGGGTTCTGTGTATCTTTTGAAGAAAACACAGAAAATGTTGTACTTCCTTCACACCACTCGGGTCAGAACTTCTGTATAGATTTGTAAAAGGAGGACTATCGTTCTTACTCAAAGTTAGAATAGTAGTGTTTGTGTCTGAATAATGTCGTTGCACTTTCATCCCTGTAGAAACGCAGATAATACCGCTATATCAGTTTCCGGTCAGGGTGTGACGAGAACGAGAACAGTAAAATTCATATCAGGGTCACGCTTGATACGGGATAAGCGCGCAGTACACGTGCGCCGTAGTAGTAAGTGAACTATAATCTTGGCATTCGGCGAATCACTTTGAAACCTTTCCGTATTCGTTGTTTGGCGTTATGAACTAATCTTATATTTTCGAAACTTCACTACAGGTTTGGGTTTGAATGCGTCTTCCTCTCCTGCCAGTGCAAATCCAGGATCTGGATATGATGAGCATAAACCAAAGACTCCCCCGCCGGATCTTCCTTCGCTTCTCCTCGACAGTCGCATAGTTTACATAGGAATGCCGGTATTGATGTTTATTCCCCATTAAGATTATTTTCTAAACTTTTTTTACTAAAGCTTGTTCCAGCCGTTACTGAGCTAATCGTATCGGAGCTATTATATATGCAATATACTGATCCAAATAAAGCTTGTTATATCTATTTAAATTCAACTGGATGCAGTCGCGCAGATGGAGAAGTTGTTGGATTTGAGACTGAAGCAACAGCAATATACGACACCATGAAATATATTGGGAATGAGGTCAGCTTTTTTTTGTTCAGATTGAATCTTCTGATTTTCTTGTTATCAGATTTACACAGTTGGAACTGGAGTGGCAATTGGGCAAGCTTGTGTTCTTTTATCTGCTGGAGATAAGGGAAAACGGTTTATGACACCTCATGCCACTGCGATGCTTCACCAACCCAGGATTCCATCAACTGGACAACAGCAGACAACAGAACTTAGTATTAAATGGAAGGAAGTCCTAACACAGAAGAAAGCAATGCTGAATATACTGAGTTCAACAACTGGCCATAGCACCGAGAAAATTGATAAGGTAAAAGAAAATTATTTTTTACTATAGGTATCTCAAAGGTATACTTTCACAGGATATTCAGCGGCCATTATACATGAGTGCACAAGATGCAATTGAGTATGGCATTATTGATAAGATAATTCAGAAGGACTCAAATGCTATCGATAAAGTGATGAATGTTGAGGAATGGGATAGAACCGCTGGTCTAGTTAGAGCAAACTGAGAATACTTTTTGTTTCCAAAGATATGAGTATTATAATAATGTTCTTCTTATCTATAGAGGACAAGATCTTAGAACTAGTGACTTTTATTTCATAGCCGGATCCTCCGACGTGGTGAAGAGGTACGAATTTATACAACTTTAGTACCTGGTACTGGTCATAACTACTGATACTCACACCTATTTCTGAGAACATTTTCGCCCGTATTGTCTCTGAACTTTTACTTTCCTATTTTGTTTATTGCATTCTTTGACCAGGCAAGGAAATGAAATATTTTTGGAATAGAGCTCCCCGAAACCACGCGAACAAGCTCATAAGTAGAGGAAGGAAAGAAAAAAAAACAAATATGGTAGACAATTACCCTGCGGTTCGTTAACTAATAGGGCATTGAGAAGTCATGAAAAAAGAACAGTTCAACTAGCGGAAGAGCAATTGGATTAAAAGTCATGGTCATCTGTTGAGGAATCTGTTTCGTTTCCTGTCACTATTTTCCAACCTGTGCTCGAGAATATAAAAAATCATTATTTCAGATTCGATGAGACATACCTTCAGTCATTAATTGAACTTTAGTAGAGGTTAGGTTAAGTTCACAGTCTTCTGTGCAACTTTGATTGAGTCGATTGGATGAATCGAGTTCATTTCCATCGAGAAATAATCTTTCTTTTTTCCCTTCGAAATTTGCGATCGCACCCAGGTCTCCCTTACACTCGTAACTTTGTTGATCCCAGATTAGCTTTAATATCTCTTCTACGGTCATTGATGCTGGAACATCGAGTTCGATCTCATCAAGGAGATTTAGTTTCGATTGGACTGGAGCATTGAAATAAATGCTCCATTTCAATAAATGTAGATATGGGCGGACGTGAAGTTTCATGGCAAAGAAAGCGTTTTTTTTTAATAACAAAAGATTTTTTTTTGCTCGCTATAAAAGAAATATCACAATTTTTGGTTCTCTTATGATAATGACCATATCTGGTGTCACTGTCAAATCTTATGCCATATTCTTGAGAATTTTAAAAAAGTTGCGGTGAATGAAATAAGTGGTAGCCAAACCATTAAGAGATATTCAGTACCAACCTTGAATCGCACATTTCCCACACCTGTCGCGTTTCTAAGTACGTAACAGTTAAAAGTTCTATTACTCTTAACGAAATGATTGCGTCGTTCATGTCTGTTCCCGCAAGTCTTCAAGCACAATCGAGTACAATTTCGGCTCGAAAACTAGGTACGCACTGCTGTATTATTGGGTAGTACGCGTAATCTTTATAATCTTTAAGTATTTTGGCGTTTCGACGAAGAGATACTGTAGCGATTTACGCACCAAACCACAAATCTTACGAATCTTCTTACCGTATTCTAATTGTTGTTTTAGCAGTTAACCGACCAAGGAGTTTCACTCGAGCGAATGTTGCACGGGGATCCGTAATTCGTGCGTCAAGCAACAACACTTTTGATGACGACTGGCTGAAAGCTGAAGTTCCAGTCCACCTATTAACCCTGTTTGGATGGACAATACCTTCTGCCTCACCTTGCCCCGCTTTTGAGAATAATAATTCTCTTTTTTACATGCTATGCACTTCTGTATCAGAGAACTTGAGTCACTTTCCCACTGGACCTGCCCTTGATGATAAGTTTTGGTTATATATGATTACTTGGCATATTGGTCTTTTTGTCACCATGTTGCTTGGCCAAATTGGCTATCAAGGCCGCAAACAAGGCTACTTTTAAAAGAAGTAATTACAATGTAAGATAGAGAAACTACGTAACATTTTTAAGTTGAAGGATGATTACTCCACATCTATCATGTTCACTATAACTTTTTTTTACATAACTCTTTACTTACTATCTGTTCAACTCACGAATTTGTTTTGGAAGAAAATTAGGAACTGTTGTGCGTAGCAGTCCGGGTTCACTGTTGAAATTGGTTTCGGCGCACAACAAAACTTGATCGCGTGAGCAAACTTCTTTGACTTTGTCCAAGTTTGTAGGAAGTCAATAAGTCCAATGAAGAGAAAATAATCCACTCCGTCTACCTTGCAAGTGAACACACACCGAGTTCGTTTTGAAAGTTCAAGTAGCCTTAAGTCCTTTTCTTTCACACTTGTTTGCTTTACGAGAGCTAAAATAGCAGAATAATCCATCAAAGCATGCTTTCTAAATATTTCTATATCTCTGCTTATCAGATCAAGGATGTATTCTTTGTCGCTTCGTTCTAGTCGAATTGGGAAAGAAAAAGCTTTCTTTTTCCCGTCCATATATGCTAAGCGTTCCTGTGGGATTAGGCGTCTGCACCTGAAAAACTCAAGAAAGAACAAGTCAAGACGCCAGAAGCGCTTATGAATCTCTGATACACGTTTTCCATTCATTGATACAGTCTTATCATCGGCTGTACCTTTCAAGTCATAAATACCATCCCAACACAAGATGTTACTTGGAAGGCAGTTTTCCATGGCTAGAAAAGAATGCTTCCTGCCAGGAACATCAAAAACTAAATAAATGCGACAAATAAGTGAATCAACCTTAATTAGATGATTGACATAGTCCTCACAGAAATCTTCATTCAATAGTGAATTTTTGTCACCATTATTCAACTCTTTGATAAAGAATTTTCCGCAGTTTGTTTTACATAAAAGATCACCACCTTTTCCTCCACCTGGTTCCATATCAGTAAATTCAAACGCACTCTCCAAAAAATCATCTCCTATACCAAACCTTTTACGAACCAAGCCGAAGATTTCATCCTTTAATGGTATAATGCGTTCGCTACCCGCAAGCATTGCTCGTATTTTATCTTTCGAGGAACAATTGTAGCTTCTACGGAAAAGTGAGAGACGAACGTATAAGTTTGAACGAGAAAAAATTTATACTGCTACTAAGTGGTATATATATATATACCTATACTGTATGTACATACATATGTATGTATTTGTTATTTTCTTTTTGTTGGTTTCGTTATTGTGGGTGCACGTGTGGTGTGTGTGGTGTGGCACACCGCTTTATGTATATTGACTTTTAGCCGATTTCTAATTTTCGAAAAAAAGCAAATGAGTCGTACATACGCGAACTGACTCGAAATCTCGATTCTAGTATTTTTGGAGTTTGCAAAAAAAGTTCAATGTGTAACACCAGGAATACAGTTCTAAATCGAGGTCTGATATTATGCTTGCACACATGTACACTTCGTTTTTTTACCTTTTTACCTCGTTTACTCGGCAAGTTTGGTACCAAAATATGCAAGTTAAAGACGAACAGGGGGGGGGTCTAAAATACACATTTCTGTCTTTGTAATGAAACAATTTACACCACAACACACAACCAACTAAAATAGTCTAAGTCTATACATACTACTGGTATTGTGTTTTCACGACTTCTGTTTTATCTATGCCTTCATAATGTTCAAATGTTCTTATCTATCATCTTAATAGGAGCTGTATAAACAACACTTGTCAATTTCCCGACAGAAACTATAATCAAAAGAATAACTCAAAAAACAGTGGAATGAAGTTAGACTCTACTCTCTTTAAATTCGTGCAATCTTCATCATATAGAAAGCACCGACAAATATTCCTAAAAACGCACCACACGTGACTTGAAGGGGCGAATGTCCGAGAACTTCTTTAAGTTTTGTATCACTTAAAGGTGACCCATGGAATGTATCTGCAAGAATCCGATTTAAAACTTCAGCCTGCTTCCCTGCATGTCTCCGGACACCAGCAGCATCGTAGGCTACTATTAGGCTGAATGCCAACGCAAGAGGAAAATAAGCACTTCCAAGGCCAAATTGAAAAGCAAGCGCAGTTGTAAGACTAAAAACGAGACTTGTGTGAGATGAGGGCATACCCCCACTATCAAACATGACTCTGTAATCCCATAAACCTTTACGATAGCAGTTTGTGAAGAATTTCGCAACTTGGGCAATAAGCCAGCTCCAGAACGCTGCCATGAAAATGTGATTACCGGTCAATTCAGTGATAGCACTCGAGAAATTGTTACACAGTACGGATGCATATATTAGATCACGCTTTAAGGGAATCCATTTCTTTTTTTTCTCAATACTACTGGGGAAGAGTGTACGGACACCTGAAAAGTTATTGTGAACGTGCCTTCTCTTCCTAGGATTAAAGCTCCTATCAGCAAGCGATCTTAGATCAGAGTTGCGATTGACACAGCTGAATTGTACTATTTCGTTTCTTCTCTCAGACATAAAACATGGTCGTGTGCTGTCGGAAGATAATATAACTTTCTTTTGGGCCGAGGTTGCAGGTCCGATTCTAATTCTGAATTTTCGGACTGATACCGAAAATTTTGACAGTAACGCTTCCATACTTGAATCTTACTGTTGCATTAAATAATGCAGCGCCTTGCAGACAGGAATACTTATAACGAGTGAATATATCGACAGGTCTTTTTGATTGCTGAGGTTGTAAGCTTTAATCCTTTTCCGAGCTTCTTCAAAAGTTTCTTTCAATAGGCGCGTTTGACGAAGAGGACAAAAGTATAGTTTGGTATACGTGCAAGAATCTTTTGAAACCTCAAAAAAAAATGCAGACCACTAACCATTTAGGGCAACAAATTTTCATGAAAAGGGAGAAAAAGAAAAGGGAAAAAACTGATCTGACTGTGTCTGAGTGAGTGGTACGTGTTTACCTGTTTCTCTGTTGACGAAAACGAAGACACAGCGGTAATCCCACAGTTTTTGAGCGAGTGTCTCTCCATACGAAGACTATATCCCAAACAAAAAAGAGGAAACTTTGAAAGCAGTCTCTAAAGTATAAACTGAAGAAATCGAGAAAAGCTGAAAGAGAGAGCGAGGCAGTGAGCTCCACGCCGAGTTTTTGCCGAAAGAGGCGGGCTGAAACGTCTCACAATCGAATACTTGAAATTCAGCACTTGCGTGCGCGAGCCAAGAGATATTTGTATGATGAACGTTGAAAGTAGTTTTCATGAATTACTTTTGAGAACTGAAGAGTTAAAAGTCGACGAAAAGGTGATTGAATTTTGTAAAGTCTTTCTTTCAGCTTGTTATAAATTTAAAACTGCAGCTCACAATTAAATCAAAATACCGCCAAGAACCTGGAGTATTCAGGATCAACGTTTCTGTAGCTTCGCAGGTGTAACTCTTATGGTCATACGAACTTTTTTTTCTAAATAATTTCTTCAGCATTACACCTGCGCTGTTAAGAGAGCTTCAGACTTAAAGCAGTTGGGAAAACTGAACTCTATCATCTTTTTAGCATTGGTAGGTGCAGGGAAGGAAAGTTAGTTTGAAGCAAATCCATGCGAGTAGATATTTAGGTTGATGTTAGAATAATAGTTAACTTTTACACGAACCAAAATAGAGAATACTTCTACCAGTCAGATAATGATTTAAGAGGCAGAAATAATTTCGTGTACACAAGAGGTCATTTGGACATCCTGTCCTCGAACAGACACTTTCATGGTAATTTCATCTGATGAATTCATTCCCATACTCAGTCTGACTAAGATAGGTTTATTTCCTATAAATGTACCAGAAAGTAGTGTGGTGTGGGAACGTGCATTTGTGGGCACTATCTCAGTTCCCTCACAAGCATGCAAACATAAAGCAGACATAACAGTTTCAACTACTCCTTGGATATTATTGGTTTGTCCAAGGCTATAGTCATCCACCTGTTCGGCTGCCTCCTCGTACTCATCCCAAGCCTAAAAGCAGGTAAAAAATCATTACTATTGTATTAAGCTTAAAGAAATTACCTTTTTAAAGTTGGGAACACTGTGTGGTTGAATGTAGTCAACTAACTCAAGTGATACATCCTCTAATGTGTACTCATCTTCATAACCTTCATCTTCTGGTTCTCCTGTACTTGGATCAATTTCTTTTGAGACAAATTTGAGCACACAACCATATTGTGCTGCTTTAATACCCTATCAAACACGAATAAATTAACAATAATTGTTCACAACATTCCTCTCACCTCTTCATGTGAGAAAGATACGAAAGTTGAACCCGCTTGACTCAAAGGCATACTAACAAGGGGAACGGTAAAATTCTCTCTAAATCCAGAAGCTTCTGATAATGATTCCATTTGGACTGATACATTCTCGAGAATCTGCTCCGCAATTGTGTTTGTACACTGAAATTGGAATACCAAGTGCTCACTGAAGATGTGCTTGTAGCAAATCACCTGTACTTCCAGAGTTACTGGTGTCATTTTAATATTTACTCAGTATCACGTACCTTGTACTCCGTTTCTGCCTCAGTAAGCTCCAAAGGACCAATACTCTTAATTTAAAGAAATTATTCCGTGAAAAAGCTACTACAAGTGCAAAACATACCTTGAATATCGGTCCATACGTAGAGAAAAGAGGATTATTTAATAATTCGATACCCATACTATTTTCTTCTAGCAACTCGGGAAACCTGTTATCATCATCTTTCTTCTTGCTTTTGTCATATTCATGATTTTTTGCAACTTCAGGCGCTGAAAAATCTTTTAAGTCATCCAGCTTGATGCGGGCAGTACAGTCAGACAAAACGTATTTGTGCAGTGATTCTTCAAAAACTCCCAACATGCCATATCTTGTATCAATTCCCTTTCGATCCATCTGCTCTGAAGTAAGAGAAATCAACAATAACGTTGTTCTATCTCGGACCTCGTCGTCGTTATCGTGTAGACATCTGTGCAGAAGTGTTGAAATTCTCGGTCTCAGGCTGGGACAGTTTGAGGCAAATTTTGCGAGAGCTGACACAGCCGAAGCTCGAATAGTCGCATTTTCAAGAATCACTCTATTGTAAATATAACGAATGTACCTGCTTGGATCTTCCGTACTTGGACCCTCTTTCCCCAACAGATACAATATTTGAGATGACAAATAGGTGAATTCGCAATCCTCAATAAATTCACTCAGGTGCAGCAGACCAGAATCTTTTGCTTCTGGAATACTTCTGATCAGACATATGATACTGTTGACGATGCACTTTTTATATTCAAAGCCACCCTCCTCACGAAGTATATTTGAAAGAAAGCTCATTAGAGTACGATATTTTTTTGGATATTTAATACACATTGACTGAATTGCTTCAACAACAACAATCTTAAACTCGTCCTGAACATGAACTTGAAATAGGGACATCGAAAACAATAAAAAGCATACCTGAATGTCACTCATAAAGTTACCAATTTGCTTCATCAGTCTTTCAACAGAAGCCTCATTTCCTGTCTTTAATAAGGTTGTGATAGCAAGTGTCGCAATAGATCGATTCTGGTCGGTGATCAGTGCTTCCATATCAATATTACAGCTCGTGACCGCCAATGGTTGCCTTAAAGCGATCTTATTTAATGAACGCACAGCAGCAAATCTGAGAGTTGGCTTTGAAGATGAGAGAAATAATTGCATAACATTTATTGCTGGCTGAAGCTCTCGACTCGACACATCTTTCAAGTCTGATATAGCTCTATGGAACATTTAAGTGAATTCCGCAGGTAATCTAAAATAGATTACCTCGCTGCCTCCAGAACGACCATTTCTGACTTGTTACGTAAACAACTTTCAAGAAAGTCATAGAAAGGTCTCTCTCCACTGCTTTCATTCGCTGTGCTATCTGATATCACCTATGAAATATAATGAGATCTTTCTGAATATAATGTGCAGGGGTCTTAAGATACCTGTGATACATAGCGAATGACTAGACACTGAGCCATCGGTGCTCGAATATTAGTTTTTGTTAAAGTAGAGACGAGCTTCGTGATGGCAAGACGGTCACTTTGCTTGATTCGATGCAAGAGTGCAAGTGCATGAAATTGTACGAAGTGCTGGGCTGAATTGATTGCTTCTTGAACTTCGTTACTCCACCGCTTCACAATATCCGCATTTATCTGAAAAATGTTACCTTTTTCAATGCTTAAAGAAATGAAAAGAGTGAAGTTACCTTGAGCAAATGAAAACCAGAAACTAGAGCAGCACTAGAAACTACAGCACTTTTATCCACTACGGATTGTTTTAGATACCGTTCTATTTGACCGAGTAAACTCGTATCTGTAATACTGCATAGTACACGAATAGCGTTCGCGCGGTACAATTCCGTTTTACTATTCATATCTTTCATTAATGATGAAGTTACAATTATAACCTGCGCAGAAAGGGAGTGAGCAAATTCTTAGATCTTCACTAGTTCAGTACTACCTCATCAGCGCTCGGGCAGATTTCCTTAATGACCAAGTATACCATTCGTCTCAGATTACTATCACGAGATTGAAAGAGTTTCGTGACAGAAAAAAATACCTCAGTTGCCTCAGTCTAAGTAGAAATATTTAAGTAATTGTAAAATAGTGCATTTGCAAGCTCTGACATACTCTCGTAAAGCAATCCCCCTGATTACATAAGTACAATAGCTTCGTGATAACCTAACAGATAACATCGTTCTAAAAGTTCTACAAAACGTATATATAAATTACCTGTTGGCATTTGCGACTATCAAGCTGAGAGTCGTTGAAACATCGAGCCTCCTGCAAAACAGCTCCTTTCTCGATCCCCCAGAAAGGGGAGTACTCTTCTATTGAAAAATTTTAGGCACATACAACATAAATGAAAGATGTAGATAGAAAAGAGCGAAATCACTCGACAGAATCGGAAGAGAATGGATGTTCAAAACATGAAACTCAACGCGAAAGCGAGAAAAAGGAAAACACGGGTGAAAGTTGAAATAGATGGGAACTCACGATCGTCGGAATCTTCGTCTCTTTTTTTCCCAATTTCAGCACCATATGCCATATTGTCCGTCATTAGATGCGTGCCGCGCTCGTAAAAGTTAACTTATACGCAGTAAATACAACTTTGACCGCACAGTGATAGTTGTAGCGCACGCCTCAAATATTTTAGTGAGTCCTCGTGCGATGGAGTTAATTTTTTAAAGGAGCTTTAGGTAAAGGTTTTTTATATTTAGGGTTTGTGGCAACAAAAGAAGAGGAACGGTTTTCATTTTCACATTTTCATTACCACACACAAAAAACACAAAAATTGGAATCGAACGCGTAGTGAAGTTTTCCGAGCTTTACTCCCTTTCGTATACTAAAATGGTACATTTCTTTTTTATCCTCTCACTTGAGACGGTGGAGACGCTCCCACTATTCTTTTCGCGTGTTTTTTCGAGGGAGTTGAATGCTTCCCGAGCTTCGATTTACGCCTATCGAATTTTTGAATACAAACACTAACCGCTCACGTTATAGGATCCCATCAAATTGTACGTAATATCTTCGTAGTATAATGTTACTTCTAAAACCACTAGAGGTTACACGCGTACTCAATTAGTCGTATGTTATTCAAATGGAACTTTTTCTAATTTCACCGTGTAGGGCTATTGTGATGAAAGTTATAGGTCGGACAGGGTCTAGAGGGCAGGTGTGTAATAAAGTCATTCATTATCTCTCTTTGTACTTTTCTTTATTTCTTGAGCATTGTATTGTAAGTTTAACTGAAGAATAAATATCGTGTAGGTGACCCAAGTTCGAGTTAAATTTCTAGATGACCAGAACCGGCAAATAATGCGTAACGTAAAGGGTCCAGTTCGAGAAGGTTCTTTCCTTAATAATTTTCTGTGCTATGAATTAAACATTATTCAGGAGATATCTTGACTTTGATGGAGTCAGAAAGAGAAGCGCGTAGATTGCGATAAAGATCTGATAGACATTTGGTGAGTTGGCGAAGTCAACGAGTATTCTTTTACTCTTGAATGCTGATAGAAAAGTAGAGTTAACGGTGAAACAATTATAAAGTTTAATACATGCAAATAATCGCACTTTCCCATCGCCACTCTTAAATCTCGTGTAAAAACTAAGAAAAGTCGCTACATCGAAACAACGCAAAACTTGCCATAGAAACTGGTTTCTTAAGAGCACATGAAAAACTTTCAAAGAAGAAGAAGTGAATTTCTCCAATTTTTCATTTTTTTAAAATTCAATATAATCAAATAAATAAATAAATTCATAAAAAATGCAAGGCAAAGCAGAGCCAGAAGAAATTTTAAACAAGCTGAGACTTGAGAAAGATTGGCATATGAGCTGTATATTTACAGACTCCGGCCAGGTATTTGTTGACAATGGCTGTAATTTGAGGCCAGAAGAGCTTAAGTAAGTGTTAATGGTGTTCGGGCCTTCTAGACAATATTTGAGATCAGATGATAGTATTAAAAGCAATCTTGTCGTTGTATTTGTAAATGACTTGCAGCAAGGCATGGAACCCTAACCTTTTTTATTAACCCTACAGATTCTACATTAACGCATACGAGGACCGTGACACCACAGTTGGTGAGGGATTTTTCGTCAATGATGTGCACTTCGACGTTCACAGGTTCCACCCACCTCTAATTTATGGACGCCGAGGCGGACCAGATGATGGCGAAGGTATTGCATTATGTAGATACAAACCGTCCCAAATCGTAGATGGCACCACAGAATACAATTATTTGTTGATAACATATAAGCTTCCGATTCTCTCAGCGAAAGCTGTGCCATAGATGGTCAAGTTTTGCGAATAGTTCACTGGAAATCCCACATGATATATAGAAGTTAGTGTACCCTCTCGAATAAAAAGGCATGTATTTCATCAGATTTCAACTTTTTTTTTCATTTTTTTGACACGAATTGTATGAATGTTTAATGTTTTTTTGATATCTTTTCATATTTTCGGGGTTTTGGGGTTTTGGGG
>ENA-OWPI01002595-OWPI01002595.1-marine-metagenome-genome-assembly--contig:-NODE-2595-length-16667-cov-3.013623_pt1 | contig 16667 bp, 11 predicted proteins | sample MGYA00238138_ERZ651775 | MGnify/ENA primary metagenome ERZ651775 (study PRJEB26906, sample SAMN06265043) | marine metagenome | isolation source: Helgoland LTER site | place: Germany:Helgoland, sampling...
GAGAACTGTAAAAAAACTTTATATGTGTTAATAATTTTTGTTTTTCCACTATTGACCAAAGTGATAGCATTAGTTAAGTACAAGCAAACGAGAGATTCATAGAAACAGTGCAATTTAGGTGAACTTGTTTTTTTTTTATTCTAGAAATGGCAGCAACTTCTGCATGAATACTGAAATCTCCCATATAGTAATTATAACCGGATGCTACAATTTTATCTTTATAAACAATTACTGCACCATGTTTATGTGGATACATTGGGGATTTTTCAGCAATTTTCGCAGCAATTTGAAGATAATCTCTTTGTTTATCACTTGAAAAACGAGGGGTTATATTATCATTACATTCAAAATATTTTGATGTAAATACTCCTAATAGTTTTTCATTAAAACTTTCTGTACCTTCTCTATATTTCTGTCTCTTGGTCCTCAACGTAGAGGACGGCCTAATCAGTGCATTCATAACATCTACCATTTTATATCGCAATTCTTTTAATATCGTACAATTAAAATCATAAAAATAAATCAATTTTTTATTTTTTCTTCCCACCTTTTTTATTAAGGAATCCTTCACTTGTATTAAATAACGGTTCTGGCATAACTTTATTTTGCGAACTCATAGTTCGCGCAGTGATTTTTTTAGGCATTGATATACTTTTGGTTTTATTAGAACTACTTAGTTTTATATCTGATATGTTAGATAGAGAAATAGGTTTATTTTTTTTAGTATTGTAAAATTTAACATTGGCAAAATCACGTATAGTACGGGGTTTTGGTGAAGTATTATCTCTTCTTTTAAATGCCTCATAATCCTTATTATATACGAATGAAATTAAGTTTTTTTTATATTCTCTAATTTTCACATCATTATAAACGCGTTTTGTTCCTGATTTATATGTAACAGCTATAATATAGCTTGTTTCCGTATTAATATCACTTTTACTAACACTATCTCCCTTTGATATATTTGATATACCACGTTGTATTGGACGCATACGATGTTTAGCCATTCTTAACATGTTTAGTAATTTTTTAGGTAAGAACCCTCCCTTTTCCATATTATATTCTAATTAATATATATATATATATATATATTATAAAGAAGGTATTTCATGGTCATAACATAAATTATGAACATTTAAAGATTCGTGTCTACCAACACGCTGTGCTCTACCAATAGCTTGTTGTTTATCAATATCCATAGAATGTAATATAATAACATCAGTTGCACAACTAATATCTATACCCGAACCAGCATATTGAGTAGTTAATAATATGACTTTAACTTTACCAGATTTGAAATCATTTAATACCTTCATCATATGTGACGTATGACCTTTGAGTAAAGAGTGGGTTATATTATGTCTATCAAGTTCGTCAATTATTTTTGTAAATGAATCAACCCTACTAAATATAATAAATTTGCCATTTCTATTATTTTTAATCAATTCCAATAAGGTTTCCTCCTTATTTAGTAGTCCTTTGCCAAGTAATTCATATTTACTAGTATTTATTATTTCATTTTTATCTTCTTTTTTATTAGATACAATTGCTGTTAAATTTTCTGTACTTTTAATTTCACATCTACATTCGGGACATCTTTTATTTGTAATACTGGCATTATTTAGATATTGCATTAAACATGAACCACAAAATATATGAGTACAATCAAGCAAAATTGGATTTTTGATATTATCTAGGCAAATAGAACAAGTCTTATTTTTTATTTCTGTAATTCTTTCTGTTAAATCTTTAAGTTTTTCTGCTAAAATTTTTAGTTCATTATCTATATTTTTAATTTTATTCGCTTTTTGTTCACTTGATATATCAAGATCCGATACAAAATCACGTTCTTTTTGTTTATTATAAATAGATTTATTCATATCAGCGCATATCAATTTTGCTATACCTTCCTCTGTATCATTTTTCCCACCCAATTCCTTAATTGCACCAGAAATATCATTTGCATTAATTTTTTCTAAAACACTTTGATTAATATAATTTTTAATTGCTTTTAAATATTTAGACATTTTACATAAATAATATTTTTCTACCATGGCCGGTATCTTAAAACTTTCCTTCACGAAATTTTTATCACATTTCACAAGTAAATAATCAATATACTCTTCCTTCAATATATCCTTAATATTATAGTATTGCGAATATGACGTTGATGAGTATTTATCACAAATATTCATATAAGTTCCGCTTATCAACCATATAAATAAATAATTGAAAATTTCTATTTTATTTATAATATCATGACATTCATCAATTATAATACGCTTCCATCTATTTATAAACTTAGCTTTATAACTATTGTTATAGTAATCCAAAAATCGCGATAGCGTTGTATTTTTGATTAATACAACATCATATTTGTTAAAATAATCTATTATTTCTCTTTCATTATTTAAATTATATTCTGGTAAATTCTTTTTGATATATGTCAAACTATCAATTGCTATATAATTAAGACTAGTATTATCTCTCAATGTTTTTTCCCATTGGACATAAACAGGCCCGCGCGGAACTATAATTAAAGTTGAACTAATCATTTCTTGAATATTTGGAGTTTTTTTATTATCAGATATTGCAGTAAAATAATTATAAGCCTTATTACTATGATAACTATTAACCATAACATTATTAACATGTATATTATTCAAAGGATTATGTGCAATTATCGATAATGCAGATAATGTTTTGCCATAACCAACAATATCTCCTAGAATTCCAATATTAGTTGATATTTTAATATTTTCGTAATTCATATCATTTGAAGATGTGGGTAAATTTATATTATTCTTTTTAATTTTATAATTTATTGATCCAACATTTTCCATATGAATAGCTTTGTAAAGACACGCGAGTTGATGTGGTTTTAAAATCTTATTAATTTTATCAGGTTGAGAAGACCGAGGTGAAAAAGAATCTATCTCAATATTATATATAATGTCGTTATCTGACATTTAAACTTATCTATTATTATGTAAGTATATTTTATATGGATTTTACGCAAACATTTTATGAAAACGATATAAGAACTTATATATATATAAAATGTATATATGGACGACGAGAATAAAGTTATAGAAAATAAAAATAGTGAATTACCTAAATTGAAGAAAATTATATTTGCTCTCCCGGGAGATAATTTTAGTTCTAAATTTTTAATTGCCTGGACTGCGACTATTAGTAAATTATGGGATATGCGAAAATATGATATTATGATTTCACCATCAACGGGCTCATTTGTATCGTTTGTAAGAATGCATACATTGGGATTAGATACTCTGCGTGGAGAAGATCAGAAACCATTTAATAATCAGGATTATGATGTATGGATTACTATTGATAGCGATATTGTATTTACACCTGATCAAGTTGTTGAGTTAATTGAATCAACCGAACAGCATCCTGTTGTAGCAGGTATGTATAGAATGTCCGATTTGACAAATTATGCTTTTGTAAAAGATTGGGATATTGAACATTTTAAGAAAAATGGTAGTTTTAAATTCTGCACTCCTAATGAGATCGAAGAGTGGAAAAAAGAAACGGAATTTAAATACTTTCCCGTCGTGTATTCAGGTATGGGATTTATGGCAATCAAAAAGGAGGTGCTTGATAAATTGAAATATCCGTATTTTGATTCGGAAGTTGAAGTTATTGAATGTGATGATGGTAAAATTATTAGGGATATATGTAGTGAAGATGTTGCTTTTTCAAAGAACATTAATAAAGCCGGATATCAAATTATGATTAATACAAATATTCGCGTCGGACACATTAAACCTCTTATAATCTAATTTATTTTATTTCATATAATTAAATGGAAAATTTATCATTATATTTTGAAAAAATAAGTAATTATTATCCACTTATCGTAGTTATAATATATCTAATATATTACATGTTTTCCAACTCTGTAATCACTCTAATAATATTGATAATAGGAGTATATATTGGATTTTATTTAAATAATTTTATCAAGGAAAAATTAGAATATTATAAGGGAATTATTTAGATCTTTTATTATATTGTCTTTTTAAACCGCCAATTTTTTCTTTTTCTTTTTCTTTTTCTTTTTCTTTTTCAGAAGAACTGCTTGATGAAGATGATGAAGATGATGATGAAGATGATGATGAAGATGATGATGAAGATGATGATGATGTATCGCTATTATAACCTTTATTTTCGGTTGCTTCTTTTTCGAGTCTTTCCATTTCTTCCACCTTGGATTGTTCTATTCTTACCATTTCTTCTTTTTTTGATTGTTCTTGTTCGCGTAGTTCCATTTCTTCTTTTTTGGATTGTTCAAGAATTCGCATTTCCTCTCTTTTAGCTTCTGCAAGTCTATGAACTTCATCTCTTTGTTCTTGTTCGCGTCTTTCAGCCTCCACTCTTTCAGCTTCGTCTCTTTGTGTTTGTTCGTGTTTTTGAGCTTCATCTCTTTGTTCTTGTTCGCGTCTTTCAGCCTCCACTCTTTCAGCTTCGTCTCTTTGTGTTTGCTCGCGTTTTTCTACTTCAACTCTTTGCGCTTGTTCTCTCTCTATTTGTTGTATTCTAGCTTGTTCTATTTTAACATTTTCATCATTTTTATTAGAAGCCTCATTCATAAATGGTAAATATGAATATTCTTCAACATTTTCAGGTGGTTTTTGCATAGTATTTAATTGATTGTTGGGCGGTGGGATAATTGTTTCTTCTGGTTGCGAAGAGAAATACCAATACATTATACCCCCTATAATTAACAGAACAACAAATGAAACAATGCTTATCAATACCCATTTAAATTTGCTCATGATATCTTCCTCTTCTTCTCCTTCTTTTGTATCATCTGTCTTATCTTCGGTCTTATCTTCGGTGTCTTCTTCTTCTGGCTCTATACCTAATATAATTTCATCTTCACTTTCTCTTTCCTGTTCTCTTGCTTCAAGTGCATCTCTTATATTATCAATACTTGAATCATCGGAAAAATTCTCTTTTTTTAATGATGTTATAAATGTATCTATTATTCCAACAGTATCTTTTTTTTCATCTTTAACAAAATTATTGGCTTTATTTAATGTGTTAATTAATCCGTCGAGTAACGTTATAGAAGGAGACATTTTTATTTGAATAATTACTACTCTATAATAATATATTATTTAATTAGATAATATACATATTAAATGGAATTATTAAAACCTATTTATGTAAAAAGATGGTTAAATGAAAAGCAACATAAAACTTATGTTTTTGATACTAATAAATTAAATGTATATAAATCTACTTATATCATAATTAATGAATATATATTTCAAGATAATAATTATCATGATGCTCTTAATAAAATTGTATATTATATATTACAAAAAGAAAAAGATATTGAATTGCCGTTTTATTTTTGGGATGAGGAAAATTTACTATACGATATAAAAGAAATTAAATGGAAAGGCTATGACATAAACCCGTTTAAATCAAACGATAGAAATTCGGACACATTAAAAGAACCTATAATTATAACAAACAAATATGAACTATTCAAAAAAACAGAAATTAATTTAGTATTTTATAGCGATTTTAAATATGATATAAAATATTATTTTGATAAATCAATAAAACTACCAGAAATAACTAAGAAAGTTAAAGAATTAATCAAAAATGAAGAACAGCTAGTTAATTTATATAATAAGGATATTAAAATTGCTAAATTATCATTAGAAGAATATAATGATGTCAGTTTTGAAATAAAATTAGATAACATAGAATCTTTGCTGATATTATTTGATAAACTAGAAACCAATGAAAATATGCAAATTATGCAATTAATAAATAATAATAATGCAATATACAAATTGTTTAAAGAACACACTTTTACAAATGAAAAAGAACTCGCATTTATTTTTAACTTACTAAATACGAAGGATGAACTATTAAATATTTATTATAAAGGAAAAACATCTAAAATATCTATATCAAATACCAATGCAATTATTAATTTTAAATATCCCATAGATAATGGTAATAAATGGGCAAATATCATTAGTGATAAAAAAGATTTTATAGAATATATAAAAAAATATATTGATATCAAAACCGATTTTAAAGAAAAAGATATTAATTTAAGAGTTAAGTTTATGGTTGATAATATAGATTATCCAACTTTAATAAAAAAAATAGGAACATATTCTAATATATTTGAAGCTATAATATTTAAAAATGAAAAGAAAAGGAATAGTGGATATTATAGCTACAAGAGAGTTAATGATATATTGAATAATAAATTTGATGTTACAGCATATATTAAATCTAGATTAATTGTTGGTATGTTGGAAGATGATATAGTAAAGGAATTAATGCAATTTGAATATACAAAAATAGAATCTGTTGCATTGGTTAAAGAAGAATTAAAGATTATAGGAGATATCGGATTTAATGACTTAGATAAAAATCCAAATATAATTGAAGGTACTTATATTGTTGTTAAAAAAAGTGGTAGTGGATTTGAAATTGATATTAAAAATTGCAAATCATATTACGAGTTAGATAATATTAAATTTTGGCTAAATAAAATAATAGAACAAACGCGTGTTATAGAAAAGAAACCAGTAATTAAGAAAAAGGACAAAACACCTGAACCACCTCCTAAAAAAAGCTCTTCTAAATCTCCTGATGATAATTCAATTGACAAAGATGATGATGGCGAGGAGTTTGATAACTTTGACTTTGCCAAGGGTGGCGGTGGCGGTGTTAAAAATGACGAATATAAAAACTACTTGATAAATCGCTTGCGTAATGCTGACAAAGAATTATATAAAGATGATAATAAATCACGTAAATGTCAAAAAAAAACACAACCTGTGGTCCTATCAAAAGAGGAATTAGATGAAATTAAAGAAAAGGGTTATGATAAGTATTTTGATAATGTTATTGAATATGGTAGTAATCCTGATATAAAAAATTATTATACATGTCCTAGATTGTGGTGCCCAATTAGTAAAATACCATTAGATGAAAGTTTAGAAAATCCAAAATGTCCTGGTGAAAATGAAGAACCAATGAAAATGAATGAAGATATGAAAAATTCAAATAAACCACGATATGCATATTTAATTAAAAATATTAATTTACCATGCTGTGGTAAGAAAAAACCGAAAGAAATAGAACAAACCAAGGTATCTGTCAAAAAATCCGATTCAAAAGTTTCAAACAAACTAGATGATGATGATAAAAATTATATAATGAACAAAATACCACTACCATATAAAGGGAGATATGGTGATATATCAAAAGAGTTATACAAGCTATTAAAACCTGATAATTATGGTGATTATAATAAGCAATGTCTTTCTCCTAATAATATTAATAAAAGGGAATGTATATTAAGAAAAAGTATAATAAATCAAAAAGATATCACGAGCAAATACGATTGCATTGTTAATGTTGTTGCTTTTTTATTAGGAAAGACAAAAGCCGAATTTATTAAAGATATTATTGATAAATTAGACATAATAACATTTATCTCTCTTGATAATGGTAATGTATGTAAAGATTTTGTTGAACTAGAACCAATTGTAGCAAGTGATAATATGGAAATGTATAATAGTTTTATAAAATTCAATAAAAATTTTAAAAATATAGAATTGGATATACCGGATTCAAGTGATAATTCCAAAACTGCTAATTATAAAAAGTCAAGATATTTGTATATATATAAATCGTATTTAAAATTTATTAAATACTTGTCTGCTGATAATTATCCTTTTGATAAAACTATCAAATATCTTAATTCATTGGTTGCGATTTTATATAAAAAATTAATTGTACTATGGGATATAGAAAAAATAAATGAAAATATTCAAATAAATATGATATGTCCTTACTACACTAGATATATAGATTTATACTCGTATTTAGATAAAAATCCCAAATTTATTATGATAACAAAGGAAAATAATCATTATGAACCGTTAATATCAAGATCAATTAATATGAAAAGTGATAAGAAAATATTTAATTTAGAAGAATATAATGTTATTAAAGATATATTGATAAATTGTACTAATAAAAATAATTTTGATGAATATGATGTAGGAATATTTACAAATAAAGATAATATAAATGCCTTAAATAAATTATTGAAAGAAGAAAGTGAATTGTTTAGTTTTGAATCAATTATAATAAATACAGATTATACAATTGACAAAATTATCTTAAAAAACAATATGTTGCTACGCTTTAATAAACAATCTATTATAATTTTAGCATTATTAATGAAAGAATACAATATTAAAAATGTTATTTTCATTGACGACATAATTGATAAGGAATATGATATCAAAATAATTAAGGATGTATTTGAAAAGTTTAAAAAAGGTTTTGAAAATATAAAGGAACTAGGATTTAGTATTGAAATAGGCAAAACAATATTGGATACAAAAGAAATAACAAGAACTAAAATAAAAATAACTGATGAGAAATACGAGACTATTAACAATAATTTTATACTACCATTTAATAATAGAAATAACTATAATGAATATATCAAAAAAAATGATAAACAAATAAATAAATTAGAAAAAATGCGATTATTGGTGAAAAACAAGCTTTTAAATAAGAAGTTTACTGACGAATATTATAAAGCATTATGTAATAAGTCAAGAAGAAAAATTGTCAAAGCGCTATTGAGCGAGTTTGAATCATCGTCGCATAATTCAAAAGATATTAGAGATATTCAAATAATTATTGAAGAAATACCATTATCATCGAGGGCAAATATTAAAAAATGGTATAACAAATCATTATTATATTCAAAATACGATTATATTAATGAATTATCAAATAAAATAAAAGATAATGGAAAAGAATTAATATTTACACAATATGCAATTGGTGATAAAATACCATTAGAAATAATAAAATATCATGAAGCACTGCCAAATAATATAAGTAATATTGAAGAAACGGTTGAATACTACAAATTATTAGATAGAATCAAAGTGGCTGATAAAAAATTACCAGATATATTTATTGGTGAAGAAATTTCTCTCAATACCAAATGGACTAAATATAAAAAGAAGATATGGTACAAATTAAGATATATTAAAACTAATTATAAAGATAATTCTATTAATGAGTTATGTAATTATTTATTAGAAAAGTTAAATATAAATATTATTTCATACAAGGATATTATAGCAAAATCTAATAATTATTATTTAGATGTTTTTAATAAAGATAATTTTGATAAAAATAAAAAATATAGAATTAAAAAATTATTTAAGGATCCCCAATTCTATCAAGCATATTTAAAAGAAATGAATAGTATAAATAAAACAAAAAAATCTTTTAAAACTCTTAACATATTTCTTGAAACTTATTTTGATAAAAGTTCTTTTGATGAAAGATATAAAATAGTAAATAATATAGTAACAACAGGGTCAATTAAATATCCAGGTGATATAGATATATATAATATTGCCAAGTTATTAAACATATCCATATTATTAATACACAACAGGTCAGAATATGGCAAAGGCATTAAGGTTGACAAAAGAGCAGGTGATAAAGATCTAAATATAACAACATCGGTATTTAGAGCAGAAAATAATATTATGGAACGACCTTTAATAATGTTATATAGAAAGATAGAAAAAACAAATATAAGTTATTATATAATTAAAAATACAGAAATAAAAGAGATGATATATATGGATTTACATGATGTTCCCGATGAAATTAAAAATAAAATATTAGATTCAACAATATCTGACGAACTATCATCATCTACTTCAACAACACCTATATAATTTTAACTTTTTGTTCTGGTATTTTATAGCATCTACTATCTTTTTTCCTTAAATCGAATTGCACATTTAAATCACTTTCAATACATTTGTTGAATATTTCTGTTGATTCATCTTCTTCCTGTATATCTTCTAATTCTTCTTTTTTATCTTCAACATCTTTCAACAATTCCATCATGTGTTCTTCATCAATCAATATTCTACTATCACCTGTACCACAAGGTGGCTGTTGGCCCAACATAACATTTGCAGATACACCATTAACCTTATCATATTCCGCAAATATACTTGCATTAATTAACATATCTGTTGTTTCTTCAAAAGAAGATTTAGCCAATGGTCCAATATCACCCCTATTGATACCATGTCTATCTATTGACATCAATTGTCCTTTATAAGTCATTGTATCAATCAATAGAGACATATGTCTAAAATTCATTGAACCTTCGCTTGTAACTGCTACTAATTCTTTATATAATGCATTTCTTGCAGCTTCAATACCAAGAGTATCATAAATTTCACGAATATCATTAGAAATAGTTCTTGTTGAATCAATATTTGGATTAGCCAATATATCAATCAAATTGGTACCATCAGTATCAAGAACCCATTCAACCATATTATCAAATTTATTATTTTCTTCATTATATTTAGTATATTTCTTTTTATTCAAAGATACCTTTTTAATACCTTTGTACCCTTTTAAGATAATTTGATATACAATATTATGTTCAATTGCTTTAATTGTAGCAATTTCATCTTTATCATCAATGTCCTTCAATGCCGCCTCTGTTAATTTTATTCTGAAAACACACTCCTCAGCATTATCATCACTATATACACAATCAATATATTTATCGTAAGCTAAATTCAATTTAGTATAAACATCAATCATTTTAAGTCCAAATAGATTCATTTTAGATTTATTGAATATCAATCTTAGAACCCATGGTGAACTACTACGTGCTTTACATCTATTGCTTTCAATTTCTTCAAACTCTTTGTATACCTTCATAATACCCTGATCCTTTTCAATATTTGTATCATAATATTCACCATTATCCCAATAGATTTCACTATATTCTAGAATATCAGATAATTTTGTAATTTCTATTGAATTTTTGATGTTCATGGCATGATTTTTTGTAATATTAATACGAGAATCTGTAATTTCACCATCTTCATTCATATCAGGGTTAACAATACTAGCTACATCTTGTTTCATATAGATTATTAATGTTGGAGTTTTCGTTTTCTTTGTGGCTGATAAGATCTCTTTAAGTCTCGGTACGCCCGATGTGGCTTTCACAGCTGCTGCCGTCCCTGACACATGAAACGAGTCAAGTGTCATTTGAGTACCTAATTCTCCAATTGTTTGAGCAGCAACTATTCCTACCATTTCTCCTGGTTGTGCAATAGCCTGCTTAAAATATTCGTTAACTTGTTCAACAATCCAATCAAATATTTCTTTTGTGAAATGATTATGAAATATTAATTTTTTGGGATTTAAATGAATTCTCAACAAGATATGAAAGAATTTCATTCCTTGCATATTATTTTTGATAAATAACTCTTTTATTAGCTTATCAATAGTAGTTAATACATAATCTGGTTTTAAATCAGTTTTAAATGCATCAACGCCAATTGATTGCAAGCGTTTATTCGCATTGTTAATAATTCTGTCAAATGGAATTGGATAATTAATAAACTTCTTTTTCTCACCATTAAATACATATTTAATCAAAAACTCTTTATCTTCGAGCATTTCTTCAAAATGTTTATTACATTTTTTATAAGTATCACCATTAATACTATCAAATGCTTCTTTTGTCATGTGAATCGAAGCATTATCAGTTGATTTCAAATTATATTCTTGGTCTATTTCTAATAATTCTTTATCAATTGTATTAATAAATTGTACTTCAATTTTACATCCGTCCATACCATCTTCTCCATAAATATATTGAATAATAGAACCAATAGCAGTTCTGACTGTATTATCATAATGTATTTTTGAATCTTCCATCGCTTTTACTAATCTGCGCTGAATATAGCCTGTTTCAGAAGTTTTAACAGCAGTGTCTATAAGTCCCTCGCGACCACCCATAGCATGAAAGAAAACTTCTTGGGGTGATAACCCAGTAATAAAGCTATTTTTAACAAACCCCCTTGCTTCTGGTCCATCGTCATATTTGGTAAAATGAGGGAGTGTTCTATCGGTAAACCCATATGTAATTCGTTTACCATCTACATTTTGTTGTCCAACACATGCAATCATTTGTGCAACATTTGTTTCCTTACCTTTTGATCCCGATTTAACCATATTAATCATTCTATTCTTATTTTCATCAATTTGCGATAAACCAATCTTGCCTACTTCGCTAGTTGTTTCATTTAGAATACCAATGATTTCACGTTCAATATATTCTTCATTATTAAATATACTATTATTATCAATAGTACCTCTACGGATATCATCAAGTTTATCATAAGCTTTCTTTTTCATCTCCTTAATCTTATTTTTAAGCTTTTCATCAGTATCTTTGTCAGTTACCAAATCACTAATTCCAACACTAAATCCGGCTGTAAGTAACCATCTACACACTAATCGCTGTGTATTATCTAAAAATTTCCGCGTTTCAAATGGTCCATAATCATGATATATTACGGGAATCAATCCAGTCGTAATACCATGAAACACATTTTTATCTAGATTACCTTTTTCTAATTCACTATTATTTATAACTACTCTTTCATCTTTCTTATTTTTTCTATTTATGTAAAGACCAGGTGGCAATATTTGCGAATACGCCTCCTTTCCTGTATATGTATATTTTTTATCAGGTTTCTTTAAACTACCACCAAAATAACTATTAACCATTTGAATATTTGCTAGCGTTTTATCTTGCATATTTGTAATATCCTTAGTCAATCTATAAGAACCCAATAATGTATCTTGAACTATTTCAATAATTGGTTTACCATCTCTTGGCGCCAATATCATATAAGGTACCGCAGCAATATCCATTAATTCATTCATCGTTTGTACACTTTGAGGGCAATGCAAATTCATTTCATCTCCATCAAAATCAGCATTATATGGTGGAGTATCGAGAACATTCAACCTAAACGTTTGATATGGCATAATAACTACTTTATGACACATCATAGACATTTTATGTAAAGAAGGTTGTCTGTTAAACAATACAAAATCACCATCTTTAAGATGTCTATGTACAACATCCCCAAACTTTAACTCACTTGCATTTTGTTCAAGATTACGAGAATATTTTAGATTGATTGTTGTATTGTTTTTCTTAATATATCTTGCTCCTGGCCAATTGTCTGAACCATTCATTATCAATTCTCGCATTTTATCAATATTATATTGATTAACTGTTTCTGGAAAAGTAATATTGATTGCTACTTTTATAGGAACACCCAATTCATCAATACTGATATAAGGGTCGGGTGTAATAACAGAGCGCGCTGATTGATCTACACGTTTACCATTAAGATTACCCCTGATACGCCCTTCTTTCTTTTTCATACGATCAGATACTGATTTAAGTTTACGACCATTTCTTTGCTGTGAAGGAGCTAGACCTGGTATTTGATTATTAATAAATGTAAATACGTGATATTGTAAAAGCATAGTAATATACTTAATAGTATCTTCCGAAGCCCCTTTATTAATTTTATCAATAATACTATTGTTTGTCTTAATAATATCACTTAGCTTATGTGTTAAATCATCTTCCCGTCTTTGACCGTTCTCCTCAATAATACTTGGGCGAACAGCTGGTGGAGGTACCGGTAATACAGTACATATCATCCATTCAGGTCTATTCCATTTAGGGATAAATCCCATCATTTCCATTTCGCGTTCAGTGATTCTTTTAAATATTTTGAGGATATCTTCGGCTGTAAATTCTTGCGATATTTTTTCTTCTTTTTTCTTATCCTTCCATTCTGCGATAATTTTCATTGCGTTTTCTTTATGAAACTTAGTAGGACGCAAGGCACCACATCCAACAACACCATCATCTCCACATGATCTCAACTTAGTTGTTGTATTACATAGTTTGTAATAAGCCTCCCATCTTTTTTGATTATTTTTAATCGAAAGAATTTTAGCCATATCGTTTTTAAAATCCTTATGTTGTGTATCTGGCGAAATTAAACATTTAGAACATTTATAACAAACACAATTCAATAGTTTTTTAGTAATATCAAAAAACATTGCATGAAATACAGGTTTTGCTAATACAATATGTCCAAAATGTCCAGGACAGAAAATATTCTTTTGTTCACATGTACAACATATACGATTATGTTCTAATACTCCCATACGGGAATCAAATAAACCACCTATAATAGGTTCGCTACCTGCGTATGTATCGGTTTTATTGATTTCTACAACTGAACGTTTAATTATTTCATCGGGACCCAATACACTAAATTGAATACCTTTAACCTCTTGGATTTCAACTTTTTGGTCATTGTAAGATAGTTCTGGATAAATTGACATATCTCTTAATTATAGTAGTTAAAATAACTCGTCTTATGTTTAAATTATTTTAAAAAAATAATCAATTTTTATTTTTATTGCTTTCTAAATAAATTTTTGAAATCTTCAAGGAATAAATATAATAGTGTTAAAAATATTGCTATTATTATTGATAATACTATAAAATAACCATTCTTTGTACCTTTAAAAGGTACTCCATTAAATGGCATTGATAATAATGATATTATAAATGAAGTTGGTAAAAAAATTGCGGCAACAATCGTTAATATTCTTGTTGTTCCCGAATCTAAATATGATATTCTCTGCATGGTACCATGTCTTGTTTGTTCCAAACTGTCTTTTAAAAATATAACATTTTTTTGAAACACTTTTATGCGATTTTTGAATAATTCATAATCATTATTATCTTTTTTATCTTTATCATATTCTATAATAATTATTATTCGCGAAACTATCATTATCATATCATTTACAATATTATTGTAAGTTAAAATATAATATAATAATTTATCTAGATATTCTATCATTTTATAACTATTAAAAAAATCTAACCATGTTACGTGCTTTTTAATAATATATAAAATTTCATTTAGTCTACGATAATCACGCTCGCATTTATCAATTATATTTATAAATAATTTTAATATTTTTGCATTTTTATCAATAAAATTAAGCTTATCAATGTCATCAGTAATTATATATTTATCTTTTTCTAAATAAAAAACAAGTTTATATATATATAGACCACTTATTTTTTCTGTTAGAAGACTAGAATAGTCTAATCCGGTTTCATATTGAGTATTTTTACCCTTTATATTTTTATCATTATTGTAATCAATCAATGGTAAAGAAAGAGAAAAATAAAATTTTTTTCCATCAACTATTAATTTTTCCCTTTTAGATACCAATTTATCAATAATACTTTGTTCTAATCCTTTATTATCTATATCATTATATTCTATAATATTCATAGTACAAATCTATTAAATATATAATATTTTTTTTTAGTCGGTTATTATAAATTTTCTTCTAGGCCTTTCTTGATCGGTTATTATAAATTTTCTTTTTGGCTTTTCATTTATTGTAAACAAAATCCATTGCAATTTTTCATACTTCATTATAATATTGTAAATCAGAAATTAATATTAAATAGTTTTTTAATATTAATATAAAAAATATAGTCGCTGCTAGCAGGGCTCGAACCTGCGACCACCCGGTTAACAGCCGAGTGCTCTAACCAACTGAGCTATAGCAGCTTATAAGTATATATAGTTATATTCCTTATATATTTTTATATATATTAAATAAATGTCAGATAAAGAATGTTATATATGTTGCGATAATACAATTTCTGATAATTTAAATTGTTATACTTGTGATAAGAATATATGTATATCATGTTGCAATAATTTTGATAATAAATCGTATATCTATTTTGATGATAGAAATGAGATATTCATAAAGTATAAATGCCCGTATTGCCGGGAATATAATAATAAAAATTTAAAACTATTTAATAAAAAGGAAGGAACCGCTTTTTTTATAGATTTAGTAAAAGAATACATTAAGATAAAACATAATAATGAAAATTATAAAAATTACATCGAAGTATTAGAAAAAAATAAAGCAGAACTAAATAATGAAATTCAAAAAAAAGAAGAAGCATTAAAAAATGTAATCGATATAAATAATAGTAATATTCTAGAATTTGATAAAATAATTGATAGATATCAGAAAATTATCTAAGATGTTCGATATTTTTCTTATAAATGTCTTTTAATGGTTTTATCTTACTATTTTTAAGAATCTTTTCCCTAATTAACCATTTTTTCGATAAGACATTATATTTATGATTTTCATTGAATAATACATTTATAAATATATATAATAATGAAACTATAATAACACTTTTTGCGAAGCTTTTAGTTGCCATAAAAACTATTGAAAACAACAATATTGTTTGAAATATAGCATTGTTTATTATTTTTTGCTGTGCTTGTGTGAGCTCTATTTTAAGATATCTTCCTCCAAATTGTACTAATATTAAAAAAAATATAGATAATGGTTCGATGCCTTCGATATTTGCTAACATATTCTACTTATTATAAGTAAATTTATTCATTAGTAGTTAAATTCTTAAAATTCTTTTGTATTGATAATAATACACGACTTACAACTTCATTTGTAAATTTTTCATCATTTAAAAATTTATCTACCTTTTTCTCTACCTTTTTCTCTACCTTTTTCTCTACCTTTTTCTCTACCTTTTTATCTTCTTTTTCTTCTTCTTTTTCTTCTTCTTTTTCTTCTTCTTTTTCTTCTTCTTTTTCTTCTTCTTTTTCTTCTTC
>ENA-OWPI01002604-OWPI01002604.1-marine-metagenome-genome-assembly--contig:-NODE-2604-length-16641-cov-6.340618_pt1 | contig 16641 bp, 13 predicted proteins | sample MGYA00238138_ERZ651775 | MGnify/ENA primary metagenome ERZ651775 (study PRJEB26906, sample SAMN06265043) | marine metagenome | isolation source: Helgoland LTER site | place: Germany:Helgoland, sampling...
TGCACATTTTAAACTATATTTTTACTAATAGGGCGTTCATATAGCTATATAATTATTAATATAAATTAGACATAGGACATAATTATGATAATTAATCCAGGTGAGATGAATTTAAGGAAGCTCCAAATGGAGTTCTCATTTCAGATCAACCATATTTTGGTAAATATAATTTATATAAAAATGAGATAGAGGATATTTATCCAGGCGCTATTCATCAATCCTCAGGAGTTGCTTGCCAAAGCCAGTTCATTACTGATAAAAATACTTATAAGATGATACAAACAAAAGTTGGATCAAAATTTAGTAGATTTTGCCTAATACCAGAATCTGCACATTTTAATGTAATAGAAAATCCCAAATCGTGTGCAAATGCAGTGTATGATTTTATTAATAGTTTGAGATAAATAAGGAAAATAAGTATGAGTGGCATAACAGTATATATGATAGTAAATTTAAAGATTCACGATGCTGAGGAATATAAAATATATGAAAAAGGATTCTTTCCTTTTCTAAAAAAATATAACGGATCCTTCATTACCTTTGACGACTCGCCAGTGTGCTTAGAAGGAAATAAACCTAGTCAATTTGATAGAGTCATACTGTTTTCTTTTCCATCTGAAGATGATGCTGATAATTGGTGGAATGATACCGGATATCAAGAACTATCAAAACATAGAAGAGCTGGTGCTGAAATAACGCTGCAAAGAGTTAAAGGAATGCTACCAAGAAAATAGAACTTTATCTTTCAACATTATTAATAACAAACTATTATATAATTAAACATAATATATATTATGCGAAGTTATATATAATATTAGGATTATTATTATGTTTCTCCCCTGGTTCAGAAGATTGAATTACAAATAAAGAATTAGAGCTTTCCATTAATAAAATCAATGATAAGTTGTGCTTTCTAGATTAGAATTAAAGCATGAATAAATTTATACAAACATCATTATTATTAACATTAACGGCATACTGCTCAGCCGAAGTTTTAAAAAACCCTACAAGCTATTCTTCTGACCTCTATAAAAAAGTTATATTGAATGGCAATTATGATTCATCAATTGATCATCCAAATATATTTCTGGATTTTAAGTATGGTGAAAGAGTAGCTTCTCCAGAACAAATAGAACATGCAATAAATACTTATAAACAGCAATCCAATAAAATTAAACTTGTAAATTATGGTACAACTCATGAAGGGCGCCCTCTTCATGCACTAATAATATCTTCTCCAGATAACATTGCTCAATTAGATACAATTAAAGAAAATTTATCAGCTCTTTCAGATGGTAGAACAACTAATGATAGAGAGGCAAAAAAAATTATTGATTCTCTTCCAGCTGTAGCATGGATGGCCTATTCAATTCATGGAAATGAAACATCTGGCTCAGATGCTGCTCTTGGATTAATTTATCATCTACTCGCAAGCAATGACCCTGAAATTAATAACCTTCTAGAAAATATGATTATTATTGTTGATCCAATAATGAATCCAGATGGCCGAGCAAGATTTGTTAAATCTTTAGAACAATATAGAGGTACTGCTCCAAATTATGATGATCAATCATTAATTCATACAGGTGATTGGCCCTATGGTAGAACAAACCATTATTATTTTGATTTAAACAGAGATTGGCTTTACCTAACACAACCAGAAACCCAAGGTCGAGTTGCATTAATTAATGAATGGAAACCCCAAATATTAGTAGATGCTCATGAAATGGGTGCTCAGGATACTTTCATGACTGGTCCTGCGCGTGAACCGATAAATAAAAATATGGATAGAGATCTTATTAAATGGGGCAATATATTTGCTCAAGATCAGGGTTCAGAATTTGATAGAAGAAATTGGCGTTTTTATACAGGTGAATGGCATGAAGACTTATATCCTGGCTATTCATTTTACGTTAATTTTAGAGGTACTTTAGGAATACTATATGAACAATCTCGCATGGCTGAAGATGGTGTGCGAAGACCTGAAGGAACTATTCAATCATATAAAGAATCTGTCCATCATCAATTTGTTAGCTCCTTAACAAATTTAAATACTTTGTTAATTAATAGTAAGAATATGTATAACGACTATTGGGAAGGAAGAAAGTTGAATGTCTCAAAAGAAAGTAAGTGGGCTAATCAGTCATTTGTGATATTACCCACCAAGAACACTTCCAGAATCAATACTATTGTTGATAAATTAACATCTCAAAATATCGAAATCTTTAAAAATACTAAAGAAATTATTGTTAAGAATGCCTTAAAGCAGTCAGGCGATACTATTGACGAGTTAGTTATTCCTATTGGAAGTATGATAATACCAAATCGCCAACCTGAAGCACCATTGATATCGGCTATATTGGAGTTTGATGCAGAAATTGATGAAGAGGTTCTAAAAAAAGAAAGAGAAGCTACATTAAAAGATGGTTCATCAATTATGTATGATACAACTGCTTTCAATTTCACCATGATGTATGGCCTTGATGCTGTAACAGTTCCTGAACATATAAATAACAATCTATCTATGTGGCAACCTGCCCTTGTAGAAATAGATGTTGATGATGATGCAATTATGTGGATTGTTGAGGGTGAAGATGACCTATCAGTTTCATTTGCAGCAAGACTTATGGAACAAGGCTTGCAATTGAGAATTGTTGATAAAGATATCAATCTTTCTGGTAAAAATTTATCTAGAGGCAGTGTGGTTGTTATAGCTATGGATAATCCAGGTATTTCAGAACTCACTTCAACAATTAAGCGCACTGCCCAAAATTTAAATATTTCAGTATCTTCTCTCTTTTCAGGTTTTGGCCCTGAAGAATTACCTGATTGGGGCGGTAGACATTTTAGATTATTAACTAAACCTCAAATTGCGATATTAAGTCATGAAGGTTTCAGTTCTTATGATGTCGGTGTAAGTTGGTGGTCGCTTGATCATCACTTAGGCATTAGACATAGTCAGCTAAATACATCAATGATTGGTTATGCTGATTTAAGAAGATATAACACATTAATAATGCCAAGCGGTTATAGATCACTCGATCAAAATGAACTATCTGTTCTGAAAGATTGGGTAAAGCAAGGCGGAACATTAATTGCTAATAACAGTAGTACCAGAATGCTTATATCCGACAAGTCCATTACCAGCATTAGGGATGTGAGTGATTCAATTGAAAATAGTCATGAGTACAACATAAAGTTACAAAGAGAATTTTTATCAAAAAATATATCCATAGACTTAGACTATGTAAATAATAATAAACTTACTTCAGATATCTCATATCCATGGGAAGAGTCTGAAAATAGAATTGATTCTGATACATTACAAAAACGTGATAAATGGCAATCACTATTTATGCCATCAGGAGCTTTTGTTTCAGGAAGAATTGATGATAAACATTGGCTAACATTTGGAACAATAAATACTTTACCTCTCCTGTATTCAAATTATCCAATATTAATGGCAGGTTCAGGCTCAAAAGCTGTTATAAGAGTTGGAGAATTAACTAAAAATAATAATCAAGATAAATATAAGACTATAAATTGGTCTGATATTCCTCCAGGTAATGAATTAAATGTAAGAATGAGTGGTCTAGTATGGCCTGAAGCTTCTGTAAGAATTGCAAATTCAGCTTATCTAACTCAGGAAAGATATGGTAAAGGGCAAATAATATTATTCTCTGGAGAACCTAATTTTAGAGGTTCTACTTTAGGTACAAATAGGCTTTGGCTTAATTCAGTAGTCTATGGATCAGGGCTTGGTACAAGTCCTAGAATTAAACCATAGAACTTTTTTTATATACTTAAATCTTCTAGATTGTAGTCTTTTAAATCTTTGCGAGTTTGACTATTCCAAACATAAGTTTTTCGTGAATCTTTAAAAGGCTTATATGAATATGGTTCTTCATCTTTATATTTAGCTTTTCTTGCTTCAATTGCATAACCAATAGATTTAGACCTTCTTTCAATTATTTCATCATCAAAGACTTGAGCTTCGCTATGGACACCCCCACCCTTCACTCCTAAAACAGATGAGCGCTTATGAAAACCAAAATTTACAGTAACTCTTTTTTCATAACCACAGTTAGGAAAAGATCCATGAAGTAGTTGACGATTACATATAACGGCATCACCTGGATTACAGACTATAGGCACTGCACCTTCAAGGCGTTCACTACCCGATGCAGCAACAAGTTTTTTTATGTCTATTTTACCAACCTTATGTGTTCCTGGCATGACCCAGACTCCATTAACAGCAGTACTTCCATATGCTTGAACCATAAAATTAAAGCCATGAATGTCTTCATTAAAATCTTCACTATCCCAATGAGTAACACCATCTTGATGCCAAGATACAGCCGCACCAACACCAGGTTCTTTTATAAATAATGCTTCATTAAAGGGAGCAAAATCCTCCCCATTAATAGCTTCAGCAACTTTTAAAAGCTCAGGATGCGCATATGTTCTTAGACATGCATCAGAAAATTGAAGAGAACCCAAGAGAATGACAGGTACAGCTGGAGGAGAATCAGATTTAGCTTCTGGCTCAAATAATTTAATTTGATGTCTTCCATTAGCTAACTCAGTACCTCCAAGAGGATCACCAAGTGGTTTTGACCATACTAAAGTTAAAGCTTTAGATTCTGCATTGAAAGCAGGATTGCCATTTACATCTATATTAGATTCTGGCCCTATTGGAAAATTTGTTCTTAATTTCTCTAAATCTTCTTTAATATCTTCTAATTCATCAGGATTTATAACATTTTCAAAGATATAAAAACCATTATCAGAGTAAGCTTTGCGTATTTCAGGGCAAAGATTTCCATTTTCATCAAATTTAATTGGACCTCTATTACCTAATTCTAAAGCTTTTTTCTCTCCCTCTTTAAGATAGGACTCCATAGCGTCTGCATTATCTCCATAATATGCTGCGCATGCTTTTATTGAACGTGATGCATCTATCAATATTGCTCCCTATAATTTTTATAAAATAATAACTAAAAACAGATTATTTTTAAACATTTAACTCTATTAAAGATGGTCCTGGTTCATTAATAGATTTATTAAAGAAATCAGTAAATTCTTTAACTGTTTTAGGATTATATGCAGGCACTCCCATAGATTCTGATAATTTACACCAGTTTATAGGAGGATTGTCTAAAGAAAACATAGACGCTGCTCTATCACCTGTTTCTATTGCTTGAACCCTATCAAGTTCAATTTTTAAAATTTCATATGATCGATTTGAAAATATAATATTAGTAATATTTAAATTTTCTCTAGCTTGTGTCCAAAGCGCTTGAAGTGTATACATGGCTCCACCGTCTCCATGAAGTGTTATAACAGGTCTATCAGGTTTAGCTAATGATGCTCCTACAGCCAATGGAAGTCCCTGCCCTATAGATCCTCCACAAAGTGCTAACCAATCATGTGGTTTTGCTTGTAGAGCAAAAGGTGAAACCAAAAGGCTTGATGTCGTTGCTTCATCTGAAACTATTGAATCCTCTGGCATCAAGCCAGCAAGTAATGGACCTAGCGTAGTTGCATCTAAATCCCCACTAGTAGGCACATCACCAATATAAGACTGAATAAGTTTTTCATCAATTTTAATAGAACCTGATAAATCTTTTAGTTCATTTAGCGCACTTATTCCATCATCATCATTAGAACAAAGCTCAAATAATTCAGCAGAATCAGGAGATAAAAAGCTTTTTTTATCAGGATAGGCAAAAAATGAAACAGGAGGTCTCGAACCAATAAATACAATAGATTGAGTATCAGCTAAGAAAAGTTCTGCCATCTCAGCAAAATATGGCACTTGTTCAATAATAGGTAATCCAGCACCCCTTCTAATTTTAGGTACGAATGTGTCAGTCACTAATCTGCAATTAGTAGCACTTGCTATATGAGAAGCTAATTTAAGACAATCTTCGTTAAGGAATCTTCCACCAATAAAAAGCATAGATTTATCTTTCTTAAGCAAATCATATGCTTTAGAAATATCATTATAATCAACTGATTTAGGGTTATTAATTGATGCATTTTGTTCAATATCTATATCAATGTCACTCCAAGCATAATCAGCAGGAATAATCATTGTTGCTACCTTTCCACTAGGACTATTAGCAGTTTGCCATGCAGTATTTGCTAATTTAGATATATTTCTTGGATTATCTAATCTTCCTACCCAGTCAGAACTTACATTAGATAAACCATCTAAATCTGAAGTTAATGGAGCATTATGTTTTAAATGATAGGAAGCATGATCCCCGACTATATTAATCATTGGAGAATTAGCTTTTCTTGCATTATGAATATTTGCAAAAGCATTGCCTAAACCAGGTCCAAGATGTAATAAATTTGCTGCAGCCTTACCTGACATTCTTGCATATCCATCAGCAGCACCGCTTACAACACCTTCAAATAAGCCGAGTACAGGTCGTACTTTGGGATTATGGTCGATAGCTGCAACTAGATGCATTTCTGAAGTGCCAGGATTAGCAAAAACAACTTCAAGACCGTTGTTAATTAACGTCTTTATTAATGCATCTGATGCATTTAATTTCATATTATTCCCTATTAATTTTTTTAAGGTTTTTTACTAAAAGTACCTTCTTTTGTTATTGCCCAATTACCTGTACTTTTTTTGAGCATTTCTCTTGACGCAATCATTCTACCAAAATGTTTTGTATTTGGGTTATTTGTAAAGTATCTATAATAAAAAGATATTAACTCACCTAAAACAGTATCATTAAAAATTATCTGATCAACATACCCAGCTGGATAATTACCAGGTTTTGCAATTAGTGCTTCAGAATAATATATTTTAATATCGTCAAGAGCTAATTTAATCCATGCATAATCAGGCATTTGATTATCCTTGTTATCAATCCAAAGCGCTAATCCATCTGCAATTTCGTTTATCGAGGAATTAGATAGTCCAAATGTTGTTCTACCCCTTCTTTGAATGCTTAAATCATACCAAGTTGCTAACGATGCTATTTCTTTTTTGAATCTAGAATGCCAAGATAGATCATCTTTATTAGTATTAAAATTTATTGGGCATGCTGGAGGTATAATGCTTTTATCATCTGCATTAAGTTTACATTCATTTAAAACAGGGCCCGAATTTTTATTTAGCATACTCAAAATATCTGATATGACTTTATGTTGAAAATCTGAATCATTTGGCTTACCAAGCGGTCTGCCTAATGGAAATGTTACCCATAATGATCTAGGTGGCATCATTGATTCAGCAATTTCCTTAAACAAAGTTATACCAGCAGTCATTATTCCTGCCGCTTCTAAATAATGCGTAATAGCACATACTGTCCTTGAACAATTCGGACAAACAGGTAGAACGATCACCGCATCAATATTATCTTGCTTTAATATAACACCAAGATCTTTAACAGAATCTTCATAAGCATCCGGCAGTAAACCAGCTCCCATGAAACTATAATTTATATCTGCTAATGAACCTATTAAACCTTTTTCTTCAAGCTCTTTAAATCTATCAATTGGGAAAACTACATTTATATCTTCCTGAAAACCAGTTTTATCAAAATTAACTGAACTATGTGTCATTAAAATATCTTCAGATTGAGTTTCTTTAGGTATTGCTCGATATGAGGCATCTATAAAATTAAAATTATCATCATCTTTATAAGTTAATCCTGCAGTAGTAATTATTGCAAACTTCATTTCAGAGATATGTTTATTATGTTTGACCCACTCCAATTTTCCAAGCGGAGGTAATAGTTTACTTAACAGATGCTCTTGTTCATATATAGGTAGATCCTCTAGTCTAGCCACAGTTATTTCTTATTAATAAGATCTAACCCTGCATGATTAAGGTTAGAAATATAAATTGGTAGCAATCCTATTAGAATTAATCCGAAGGTAACCATAATAATTTTAGTAATACTTAAAGTTAAGATCGTTGCTCCTAATATTGAATAAAAAGTAGCTCTAATTGGGGTTGCTATTAAAATTATTAAAACATATTTCATTATTGGTAAATTCATTACTCCAGCAGCAAAATTGATTGGAGTTTGTGGACCTAATGGATGAGCGGTTATTAAAAAAACAGGTAATAATCCATATAGATTTATCTTTTCCTCTATTATTAAATGGGTTTTTTTAAACTTATTTTTAAACCAATTTTTACCAAGCGATTTACCTATGAAGTAAAAAAATACAGCTGAAAGAGATAAACCAATTGCACCTAGAAATATTCCACCAATAGAACCAAATACTAAGCCGCCAATAATTAGCACTATATGTGAACTTAAGCCAATAAATATTCTGAATGTAACTAATAAAATAAATATTAAAGGAGCATATATACCAAGATTTTTTATCCAAATTTGAAAATCATTAATAGCAGATTCATTAAATGTAATTCCATATTTATTCTTAATATATATAGCAAAATAATAAAGGGAACCAACAAACGCAACTATTAATAATTTTTTTATGATTGAGTTCATATTAACTATCAAGAATGTCTTATTACGTAAGGTGCTTTATCAAAATAACCTGGTCTATCAGAACTACCAGTCATTTTTTCTACTTTTCCATTTCTCAAGTTATACCAGAGACGCAACATTAATCTACATTTATTAGGATCTTCATGGTCAATAAAACTCGATCTTTTGTGCATGCATCTAAAGTTATGACACAACAACATATCACCTGATTCTAGTTTGAACTCAAACTTTGTATCAACTCTTTCTGCAATAGATTCAAATGCATCCAGTGCTAATCTTTGATTTTTTGGCATAGGGATGCCTTGTGTTTCAAAAGGAAGTTCCATTAGCCTTATATTTATAAAAGATAATAAATCATCTTCTAGAGGTATAAATATAGGTATTGGTCCTACAACACTACTCTCTAAATCACCCTCTTTTCTCATATATAACTTAAAACCTTTATACATAGCATCAAGATGTTCAGGGCATTCACTTAACATTAAATTGTGAATAGTTGGAAGGCTTACAGTCGTACTCATGCCTCCTTCTGGGGCTTGGCGAACGCATAACAAGCTAGCAACATCACCACCATCACAATGGAATCTAAGTTCAGCATTAGAAACATAACCTCTTGTGTCAGCACCATTATCAGTTGCATTAACAATTGCTTTTACTGGACCAATAACTTCTCCATTAGCATTTTGAGCAATCACATCACCCAAGCATAAAGCAAGAACCCAATTAATTCTGTATGCAAGACTTTCATCTTGTTCAAATTCACCTAAATTTTTTAATAAAACAAAACCTCTTCCTGAATCAAGTTCTATATTTGATTCATCAAGTAATGGTTGCAGTAAAGGTATCTTTATATCTTCTTTTTTTAGATTCAACCAGTCTGATTCGTTATCTGGTAAAGACAAAGCTGCATTATAAAGCTCTTCTCTTTGATTATCAGATAAATATGTAATCCATGAACTGTTAATGAAATCATCTTTCTTCCATGCTGATTTAATATCGTAATTTTTATACATTATCTTATCTAAACTCCTTTATCTAAATATACTGTAAAAATATTTCTGTTGGGGAGACATTATCAACCATATAAATTAAATTTTCATGTTAAAAAATAACCAACTTATGATTAAAACTTATGATTAATAAATATATATTTTTTTTTAATTAAAAAGAGTTTTATGTATTACTATTGATATAGTCAATTTTATTAAAGGGAGGAGAAAATGACTGAATATCAAATATTTAATATGATGTATGTTGGATTTATTAGTAACTCAATGTACTTTGTAGGCATGGTTTTATTAACTTGGCTTGGCTTTAGAATGGCCAATAATATCAATAATAGCGCAGACGCAAATATGTCTGCAAAAGTACTTACTTCGCTATATTGTGTACTCGTTGGAATAATGTTCTTTTATACGCAGCAAATAGGCGCAGCTATATTAAGCACCGCAGCGTCATCGCTTGCGGCAATAGATGCACCGTCTGCAGAAAGAATGGCAACATATCCAAATTCACCACTTTCAGTTGGTGGGCCAGTTCAGACTTTATTTGTTCTATTGGTTGTAGTGTTTCAACTAGCAATCGTTTGGAATAAGAAGGCTTAACTATTATGAAAAAATATATAATTGCGTTTTCATTAATTTTTACATTTTCATTATCAGCTGATGGTCATTCTAATGTAAAACCAGGTGAAGAAACCGGAGAGTTTCATTATTTTAATGTCACAAATCCTGCTAAATTTGTAGAAGCAATGGACGAGCATTATGCATCAGATTGTGCTGCAAAATGGCAAAAACAATCAGGGGCTGAGGTTGTTTTAATGCAGGTACTAGGATCAACACATAGTCATTTTATTTATGTGGGTTATAAAAATAATGACATGTTAGAAAAAGGTCGGATGTTATTTGGAAGCTGCGAAGAATCTGCAAAATTGATTGCTAAACTTAATAAATACTCTGAGTCATCTGATTACGTAAGTAGACTTGGTGAGCAATCTTTAGAGGTTGGAGATTGGACTACAGATAATTATTTTATGAAATTTGATTTCAATGTAGAGTTAGGTAAAGCATCTGTTTATGCTAATGAATGGACAAAAATGATGAATTCATTAGAGCAAACAAATTCTGCTGGTTTAATAACTCATAGAGCAGGAAGTGGCTGGATGTCACATTTTGTATATGTTGGTGGCAACAGTATAGATGATTTGTATTCTACATTTGATGCTAATTCTCAAACCGATGCGTTTCAAACTTTTGTTAAAAATGTAAGCTCAATCAGAGAGCTAAGAAATGTGAGTTTAATATCTCCTGCAAAAGCTTATCCATCACAAAGATAATCTAATCTAGTTAATAAAAGAGGACCTAGTGTCCTCTTTTTTTTCAATAAGTTTTTCTGTAGAAAGTTAATTTAAATAAATTTTTTATATGCTAGAATCGTTTTTTTTATTACCTAAATAAATATGATATACCCAAGTATCCTTAAGACAGTGGGCAATACACCTTCTGTAAAAATTAATAACTTAGCTCCAGAGGGCATTAATATATATGTTAAAGCAGAATTTTTTAATCCAGCATCATCTGTTAAAGATAGATTAGCTCTTAGTATTATTAATGAAGCTGAAAAACAGGATATTTTGAAACCTGGACAAACTGTTGTTGAAGCAACAAGTGGTAATACTGGTATCGGATTAGCATTTGTTTGTGCTGCTAAAAACTATCCATGCGTTATTACGATGCCAGAAAGCGCATCAATAGAAAGAAGAAAAATGATGCGATTTCTTGGAGCTAAAGTAATTATCACCCCTGCTTCTGAAGCTGGTTCGGGAGCTTATAAAAAAGCAAAAGAATTAGCAGATCAAAACGGTTGGTTTTATGCAAGACAGTTTGAAAATGAAGCAAATGCAAATATCCACGAATCTACAACAGGTCAAGAAATAGTATCTGATTTCAAGGAATCAGGGTTAGACTATTGGGTATCAGGATACGGCACTGGTGGAACATTTGCAGGAGTATCAAGGGTTTTAAGAGAATCTATGCCAGAAACAAAATTAATAATGGCTGAACCCGATGTTGCACCACTAGTTGCTAAAGGAATATCTCAAGAAAGAACAGATGATGGTGCTCCTGCCCTATCACATCCTGATTGGAATCCACATCCAATCCAAGGATGGACTACTGATTTTATACCCTTGGTATTGCAAGAAGCTATAGATAAAGAATTTATTGATGAAATAATTCCAGTTGCTGGTTCTAATGGCATTAAATGGTCACAAAAACTTGCAGCTGAAGAAGGTATATTAACTGGAATTTCAGGTGGCTCAACTTTTGCTGTAGCAATGGAAGTTGCAAATAAAGCTCCTAAAGGCTCAACAATACTATGCATGTTAGCTGATACAGCTGAAAGATATCTCTCAAGTTTATTATTTGAAGATATACTGCCTGACATGAATGATGAAGAGTTAACAATTTTAAACTCAACACCATCATATAAAAATTAGTATTATCTTCAATTAGCTAATTGCTACAAAGTAAGCAACTGGTATAACTATAAACCAAACACTTATTGCGGTTATTAGTGGTTTTGCTTTGATAACACTTAAGTCTAAATTTGATGATTGAAGCCCTATTGCAAAAATTCCATATGCAATAAGAGTTTTACTTAGAATATTTAAATACAAAATAGTTTCGTAAGAAAAATTTATCGCATTTGATATATAGATAGCAAAAATAAAAAATACTATAAATAGAGGAAATGCATTCTTAACCTTATTTGTATTAAATTTGTAATTTAAAATAATAATTAAAGGAATGAGCCATAAAGTTCTCATAACTTTAAGAGCAGTAGCAACTTCTACAGAATTTGTATCAAACAGAAGTGCTGATCCTATAACTGAAGCAGTATCATGAATCGCAAGTGCTGAAAAAGCTCCAAATTCATAAGGGCTCATGCCTAAATATGAGCCAATAATTGGAAATAAAATAATAGCGATAGTGTTTAGAGTAAAAATTATAGCTAAAGATATGAGCAAAGTTTGGGGTTTGGCCTTGATTAAAGGTGATACTAATGCCATAGCAGTTGCTCCACAAATAGCTGAACCACTTGATAGCAATACATTTAATTTAGAATCTAGGCCAACTAATCTGCCAATTGAATAGCAAATTAAAAATGAAAATATGACAAAGACGGATACCCAAATAAAATAATCTTTAATTACCGGGGTTAGAGTATCTAGACCAATTGTTAAACCAAGAAAAACTATTCCTATTTGTAATGGGTATGATCCAATTTTTTTTGAAATTACCTTTGCTTTATCTTTAAAGAACGTTGCAAATAATATTCCTAAAATTATAGAAAGAATTGGGTGAATAAAAAAAATCACAAGAAGTGAAGATATAACAAAAATAATATTAGCTAAATTATTTTTTATCATTGGGTCAAGGAAAACGACTAGACTTTAACCTTCTCTTTTATTTCAGTGAACTTAAGATTGTTAGATTCTATATCTAGTTTAATTTGTCCACCAGCTTTAAGATTGCCAAACAATAATTTATCAACTAATGGTTTTTTAATATTTTTAGAAATAAACCTCTCCATAGGTCTAGCGCCCATCTCTTTGTCATAGCCATTATCAGCTATCCAACTTATAACTGCTTTGGAGACAACTATTTCTACATTTCTTTTATCTAACTGAGCTTGAAGTTTTGTTAAGAATTTATCAACAATAGACAAGATAATTGATTTTTCAAGATAATTAAATTGAATAGTCTCATCTAATCTATTTCTAAATTCAGGGGTAAAGAGTTTATTTAGTGAGTTCATTGCATCAGTCTCATTAGATGATTCGCTAAAACCTATATTTCTCTTTGCTAGAAGCTCAGCACCAATGTTGGTTGTCATAATAAGTATTACATTTCTAAAATCAGCCTTTCTGCCGTTATTGTCAGTAAGAACGCCAGCATCCATAACTTGAAGAAGTATATTGAATATATCAGGGTGTGCTTTTTCAATCTCATCAAGCAGCAACACACAATGAGGTGATTTAACAATAGCTTCTGTTAAAAGGCCTCCCTGATCAAAACCTACATATCCTGGAGGAGCTCCTATAAGTCTTGATACAGTATGTCGTTCCATATACTCACTCATATCAAAACGGACAAGATCAATTCCCATTATTTCTGAAAGCTGTTTTGATATTTCTGTTTTACCAACACCAGTGGGACCGGTAAATAGAAAAGATCCTATTGTTTTATTATCATCTCTTAAGCCAACTCTAGATAGCTTAATAGCGCTAGATAATGTCTCAACAGCAAGATCTTGGCCAAAAATAACTCTTTTTAAATTTTCTTCTAAATTCTTTAAATCTTTTTTATCAGCAACTGTAATACTTTGCTCTGGAATTTTTGTAATTTTTGAAATTGTTTTTTCAATATCTCTTTGATTTACTGTTATATTTTTTTTATTTTTTCTAGTTATGTTCAACATTGCTCCAGTCTCATCTATTACATCGATAGCTTTATCTGGCAAAAATCTATCATTTATATATTTTGATGATAGATCAACGGATGACTTAATTGCATCAATTGAATAAGTAACATTATGATATTCTTCATAAATACCTTTTATGCCATCTAGTATTTCAAGGCATTCATCATATGAAGGTTCTACTATATCTATCTTTTGAAATCTTCTTGAGAGTGCTTGATTTTGGTCAAAGATGCCTCTGTATTCTTGAAAAGTTGTTGAACCAATACATCTAAGAGAACCTCTGCCTAGCGCAGGTTTTAGTAGATTGGATACATCTAAAGAGCCGCCTGAAGCAGAACCAGCTCCAATTATTGTATGAATTTCATCTATAAATAAGATTGCTTTATCTTTGTTTTCTAGGAATTTTAAAACCTCTTTCAGTCGTTTTTCAAAATCACCTCTATATTTAGTACCAGCTATTAGAGCAGCAATATCTAAGGAGTATATAATTGAATCGTCTAAAATTTTTGGAACTTTATTATTGCAAATTAAATATGCTAAGCCTTCAGCAATAGCAGTTTTACCAACTCCAGATTCTCCAACAAGTAAGGGATTATTTTTAGTTCTTCGTGAAAGAATTTGAATAAGTCTTTCTACCTCTTTTGCTCTTCCGATTAAGTTATCAATCTTATTTTCGTTAACTAGATTGTTTAAATTAATAAGGTAAGCATTTTCTTCAGATTTTTTGGTAGGACCTTCTGCCTCATCTTCATTAATAGATTCAGGGTTATTTTGTTCAGATTTTTGGGGTGAGCCATGCGATATATAGGTAACAACATCTAGACGGTTTATATTGTTTTTATTTAAAAGGTATACAGATCTCGATTCTTTTTCTGAAAATATGGCAACAAGAATATTTATTGGTTTAACAACTCCCTTCCCGGATGATTGAATATGAAAAACCGATCTTTGTAAAACCCTTTGAAAACCAAGTGTTGGTTGAACTGGTTTCTGAGTGTCGGCCCTCATGATGCTAGATTTTTTTAAATGATCATTTAATTCATCTTTTAATGATTCGACCTTTACATCATTAGATTCAATAAAGTCTTTAACATCAAAGTCATTTAAAATCATTAAAAATAGATGTTCTACAGTGAGGTACTGTATGTTTATTTCGTTGGCTTTATCAAATAAATTTGCTATCGAAACTTCTAAATCTTTACTAAACATATTTAATCACTTAATGGTTCAATTTCACTCAATAATGGATGGTTGTGATGTTTAGCCATATTATTAACTTCATATGACATCATCTCAGCAATCTCTTTAGAAAATATACCACAAACTCCTTTGCCTTGAGTATGAACTGCCATCATTATTTGTGTTGATTTTTCATGGGTATGACTAAAGACTGTTTGAAGAACATATACGACAAACTCCATTGGTGTATAGTCATCATTGATGAGTACAACTTGGTATAATGGTGGCTCTTTAAGTTCTGGGTCTTTCTCTAATACTGCTGAACCTAAATCATTTGATGAATCTATGGTATCTTTTGACAGCCTTGTCATTACATCCTTTTTATCATTTCTTCACCAAAGCCTGAACATGATACTAAATCAGCACCATCCATCATTCTTTCAAAGTCATAGGTAACTTTCTTTGCAAGTATGGTTTTTTCCATTGAAGATATGATTAAATCTGCAGCTTCAGTCCACCCCATATGTCTTAGCATCATTTCAGCTGATAAAATTAAACTACCAGGATTTACTTTATCCTGACCAGCATACTTTGGCGCAGTACCGTGTGTGGCTTCAAAAACTGCATATTGATCTGATATGTTTGCACCAGGAGCTATACCTATACCACCAACACAGGCTGCTAATGCATCAGAGATATAATCTCCGTTTAAATTCATAGTAGCTATTACATCATAATCTTTTGGTCTAAGAAGAATTTGCTGAAGAAAAGCATCACAAATAACATCATTAATAATAATATTTTTACCATTTATTGGATTTTTAATTACTTGCCACGGTCCACCATCTAAATCTGATGCATTGTATGAACTCTTTGCAAGTTCGTAGCCCCAATCCCTAAATGCACCTTCTGTATATTTCATAATATTACCTTTGTGCACCAGAGTGACTGAACTTCTGTCATTATCTATCGCATAATCAATAGCTTTTTTTACAAGTCTAGAAGTGCCCTCTTTTGAAATTGGTTTAACACCGATACCGACAGTATCAGGGAATCTTATTTGAACTATTCCAAATTCTTCTTCAAGAGTTTTTACAATTTTCTTAGATTCATCAGATTCTGCTTTAAATTCTATACCGCAATATATATCTTCAGAGTTTTCTCTAAAAATAACCATATCAGTATCTTGTGGTCTTTTAACAGGTGACGGAACACCGTCAAAATACCTAATTGGCCTAAGGCATACATACAAATCTAAAATTTGACGAAGTGAAACATTTAATGATCTTATTCCACCACCAACTGGAGTTGTTAAGGGCCCTTTAATACTTACGACATACTCTTTAAGAGCTTCTATTGTTTCATCTGGCAGCCAGGTATCTTTTTCATAAACTTTTGTAGATTTTTCCCCGCAAAAAACTTCCATCCACTCTATTTTTCTTTTGCCCTCATAAGCAATTTTTACTGCGTTATCAACAACATTTAT
>ENA-OWPI01002606-OWPI01002606.1-marine-metagenome-genome-assembly--contig:-NODE-2606-length-16634-cov-9.957178_pt1 | contig 16634 bp, 17 predicted proteins | sample MGYA00238138_ERZ651775 | MGnify/ENA primary metagenome ERZ651775 (study PRJEB26906, sample SAMN06265043) | marine metagenome | isolation source: Helgoland LTER site | place: Germany:Helgoland, sampling...
CGAATAGGCCAATAACGAGTGCGGTAATACTTAGTGTTTTTTTGTTTTTCATAACATTTGTTTTAATTAATACTGAGACCAAATTCGATATAATGTCACTATATTGAAAATCTTTGCAACCTTGCAGGTAATATTAATTCATCGGATACCTCTCTATATTTGAAACCTAAACTTTAAATAAATGACAATGGGAAAAGCAAAAGCAACAAGATTAATTAAGGATGTAAAATTTCTAACCGAATTAAGACCTTTTAGAAACTTCCAAAACATGCAATCACTTAACAAGGTCGTTGATTACATTAGTGAGCAGATGACAGAGTCAGGGTTTACTTCTGAATTGCAAACATGGCAAGCTGAAACTAACGGGTATAGTAATGAATACAGTAATGTTATTTGCAGTTATCTTCCGGAAAAGAAAAAAAGACTGATAATAGGAGCACATTATGATGTGTGTGGAGATCAACCAGGGGCAGATGATAATGCAAGCGCAGTTGCAGGTCTATTAGAAACGATTCGAATAATTGGTCAAACAAAACCAGAACTTGATTTTGGAATTGACTTTGTTTCTTATTGCTTAGAAGAACCACCTTTTTATGACACTGAAGACATGGGAAGCTATATCCACGCTAAATCAGTGGCGAGTAATAGAGAGAATATAATTGGGATGATTTGCTACGAAATGATTGGATATTTTTCAGATAGACCGAATAGTCAACCGGTTCCTCATCCGTCAATGAAATCGATGTTTCCAACTACTGGTAATTTCATTATGGCAGTTGGAACAGAAAAGTATAGCAAATTCAATGATATGGTTTATAATGGAATGAAGAAAGGAGCTGGAATTGATGTGCAAAAAATAAACATGCCTAAAATGTTTGATTTAGCTGGAATGTCAGACCATAGAAATTATTGGAAATTCGATATCATTGGGATGAAAATCTTTTTGGATAATATCTATCGAATACCTATCTTTAAGGTCTAAAATTTCTTCACAAAAATTCTTTGCCACTACCTTTAAATTAGGTTTTGACTTAATCAATAATTTGATTTTTCTTAAAGCAATATCTCCCCCACCAATTACTAAAACTGGTTTATTTTTAATTTCTAAAAATATCGGGAAGTTGTCCATAACAAAATGTTACTCTATTAAGGATGTTATATACATAGGCCTTGTATACAAAAAAAGTTATAATCCAAAGTCGTAAAATTATATTTTAATAAAACATGTCAAAAAAAGTATTTGTAAAGTCTTTTGGTTGTCAGATGAATGAGTATGATTCTGAAAAAATTGAAGATATCTTAGGTTCAAAAAAGCATTTATCACAAACAGATTCACCAGAGGATGCAGATTTAATTGTTCTAAATACTTGCTCAGTCAGGGAAAAGGCAGAGGTTAAGCTTTTCAGCGATTTGGGAAGATATAGAAAGCTAAAAGAAACAAAGCCGCATATACAAATTGCTGTAGGGGGTTGTGTTGCGAGCCAAGAAGGTGAGGAAATAATTAAACGTGCACCCTATGTAGATGCTGTATTTGGGCCACAAACTCTACACAGATTACCTGAGCTTATTAATTTAAGAGAAGTAACAGGTAAGCCACAAATAGATATCTCATTCCCAGAAATTGAAAAGTTTGATAACTTGCCTACATCCAAAAGTAAAAATCCTTCTGCAATGGTTTCAATCATGGAGGGTTGTAGTAAGTACTGCTCTTTTTGTGTCGTTCCTTATACAAGAGGAGAGGAAATTTCACGGCCACTAGACGATATCATCACCGAAATTATCCAATTAACGCTGCAAGGAGCATCTGAAATTATACTCTTAGGCCAAAATGTAAATGGTTACAGAGGGCTGATGAGTAGCGGAAAAATTGCAAACTTTGCATCCCTCATTGAATATATATCGGAAATTGAAGAAGTAAAAAGAATACGGTTTACAACCAGTCATCCAAATGAAATGAATGATCACCTAATTGACTGTTTTGGAAACATCAAAAAATTAGCCAATCACCTTCACTTACCCATTCAATCTGGTTCAGACAAGGTATTGATGGCAATGAAGAGAAACTACACAACTTTAGAATATAAGTCGATTATAAAAAAACTTAGAAAAAAATTACCTAATGTTTCGTTAACTACAGATCTTATTATTGGCTTTCCTACTGAGACAACAAATGATTTTAATTTAACTAAAAAATTATTTATTGAGCTTGATTTTGATTACTCATTCAGTTTTATTTATAGCAAAAGACCTGGAACACCTGCAGCGTATCTTAAAGATGAAACGACAAATGAAGAAAAACTTGAGCGCTTACATGAAATTCAGTCAATAAATATTACTCAGGGTGAACATTACACAAAGAAAATGATCGGGACCACTCAAAGAGTTCTAATTGATCATTTTTCAAAAAAGAAACCAGGGGTCTTATTGGGGAAAACTGATAACAACAGAATTATTGAATTCAAAGAGTCAAAAGATTTATTGAACAAATTTGTCAACGTAAAAGTGATGAAAATTTTAGGTAAATCTCTTGTTGGAGAATTAGTTTAGGCACATGAAAACAGAATTAAATCTTTCACCTCAAGACAACAAAAAACTCGCGAACTTATGTGGTCCACTTGATGAAAATATTTCGCAAATAAGTGTGGGGTTAGATGTAAAGATAAATAGAAAAAATTCTTCATTTGTTCTTAATGGTGACGAGAAAAAAGTTTTACTTGCATCCCAATTGCTTGAAAGTATCTACCTAAGAGCAACAAGGGCTATCCTGCCTGAAGATATTCAATTAAGCCTAGTAGAGCTTAACCAAAAAGAAAACGGTAACACAAAAGACTCGCCTCAACTTCATACCTTAAAAGCTGATTTACAAGGTCGCACTCCCATGCAAGTTAGCTACCTTAATAATATTCAATCAAATGATATCAATTTTGGTATTGGGCCTGCCGGTACAGGAAAAACATATCTTGCAGTTGCCTCTGCTGTTGATGCCCTTAATAAAGAAAAGGTTAAAAGAATAGTTTTAGTTAGACCGGCAGTTGAGGCCGGAGAAAATCTAGGATTTCTTCCGGGTGACCTTGCACAAAAAGTGGACCCTTACCTAAGGCCCTTATATGATGCATTATACGATTTGGCTGGTTACGATAACGTGACTAAAATGTTTGATAAAGGCATATTAGAGGTCGCTCCTTTAGCTTATATGAGAGGAAGGACACTCAACCAAAGCTTTATTATTCTTGATGAAGCACAAAATACAACGCCGGAACAAATGAAGATGTTTTTAACCCGCATAGGCTTTGGGACAAAGGCTGTAATAACTGGTGATGTCACTCAAATTGACCTTGCAAAATCTCAAAAGAGTGGCCTGATAGAAATACAAAGAATTTTAAAATCTGTGAAAGGTATCGAATTCAATTTCTTTACTTCTGTGGATGTTGTTCGTCACCCATTAGTGCAAAAAATTATTAATGCTTATGAGAAATTTAAACTCTAAAATTTTAAAATGAAGTTTAAAAATTTATTTTCTGTATTCATACAAGATACAGTTCACAAAAGAAAACAATTAACAAAAAAGCAATGCGAGGAATGGTTGAGTCTTGTAGCTAAAAATCAAAGTAAAATTACGCTCAGAATTGTTAGTGAAAATGAATCACAAAAATTAAACAAACAATTTAGAAATAAAGATGTGCCTACAAATGTCTTATCTTTTCTTATGCTGGAAGATCCAATTGAAGGTGATTTGGTCTTATGTCATCCCGTTATAAAGAAGGAGGCAAAAGCCCAAAATAAAAAAATCCAAGATCATTACGCACATCTCATTATCCATGGATATCTGCATCTTTTAGGATATGATCACCAGAATAATGTAGATGCTGATAAAATGGAAAAAATGGAAAGAAAAATACTAAGTAAATTCAATATCAATGACCCATATAAAGATTATTAATAGTTGAATTCATGAAAAGAAAAAGAATAAAAATTGGATCTCAACTAAGAAACCTTTTATTAAAACCAAGAGATAAAAAACAACTTGGTGATCTTTTAAAGTCCGCTTTCGATAAAAATATGATTGATGCAGATGCATTAATGATGATCGAAGGAGTGCTAAATGTTTCAGATATGCAGGTCAGAGATATTATGCGACCTAGGTCACAAATTGACGCTATCGATGTATCGAAGAAGCCTGAAGAATTCATTCCATTTGTAATAGAAACCGCGCATACGAGATTTCCTGTTTTTGAGGAAAGCATCAATAACATAATTGGAATTCTTCTCGCTAAAGACTTACTTAAGCTCACATCCAAACATGAATTTGAAACTCGAGATATTTTAAGGCCTCCCATATTTATTCCTGAGTCCAAAAGATTAAATGTTTTACTGAAAGAATTTAGAACGAAACGAAATCATATCGCAATTGTTGTAGACGAACACGGTGGTGTAGCTGGCATGGTTACAATTGAAGATGTGCTTGAGCAAATTGTAGGTGATATCGAAGATGAATTTGATTACGATGAAACGGAAGGCAATATAGTCGAAGAGAATCAGAGACAATTTCGAGTTAAGGCAACCACAGAAATTTCAGATTTTAATAGTTTCTTTGCCACCTCCTATGAAGACAATGATTTTTCGACGATTGGTGGTTTGGTGACACATAAATTTGGTTATCTACCGGAAAATGATGAAAAAATTTCATTTGACGGCCTTGATATAACAATCATACGCTCAGATAGCAGGCAAATTCACTCAATTCAAATCAATATTGCTGAGGCAAAGAGAAATGTGGAACTTAAATAAATATCTAGCACTCTACTTATTTTAAATTGGATCTCATCTTATGAAAATTATTATCTCCTTACTTTCAATTTTTTGTATCTCTTTTGCACATGCCGACGAACGACAGGCTGACGTTGAAAACCCAATCATTGAAGAAATGCCCACTGATTATCTAGAGTTTGCCAATGTCATTGGACTTTTAAAACCAGAAGAAATTATTGGCCTTATTGGGGAGCCTGCTAAAAAATTAGATTTAAAGATGAAATCATCCAATGAAGTAATAGCAAGTTCATGGTACTACCACAACCTTAATACCGATGGAAATGGTAATTACTTTCCTACCACGGAACTAGACATTATCGACGGATACGTTGAATCGGTTGTATTTTTAAATGACGTAGATGAAAACTCAAACTTTGAAGGTAAAAAGTTCGATACCAAACAGCCTGATAGTTTGTTTTAGTTTTTACAAGACTAACAACTAGGGTTAAAGTACTATTTTCATAATTGAAATAGTACATTTTGACCTTTCTATTTAAACAAGCATTAAATACTTCTTATCTAATTCTTGGAAGTTTACTTGTTTTAAGTTTTTCCCCGTTTAATTTTTATATCATTCTTCCTCTTGTATTTACCATTTTTTTTTGGTTAATCCGTAAAAATAATCTGCCCGTCAAAGAATGTCTTCTTTTTGGATTAGGTTTATTTATTTTTGGAATTTATTGGATATATATCTGCCTCCAAAAATTTGGGGGTATGCCAGAAATTTTAGCAATACTCTCAACCTTTATTTTATGTTTATTTCTATCTCTTTTTTTTCTATCCCTTTCAGTTTTTCCAAAATTTAAAAATCAACCTCTCTTAGTCGCAGCAATTTTCACACTAGTTGAATGGGTTCGCTCTTGGATCTTTACAGGTTTTCCATGGTTAACTCTCGGGTATTCTCAAGTTGAGGGTAGCCCTTTGGCTGGATACATCCCTATTACAGGTATCTACGGTGTTAGCTTCCTTCTAATATTAACCTCGCATCTCTTATTTCTTTTGTTAAATAAAGCCCATCAACGTTTATGGATTATTTTTTTAATCATTATTATCTGGGGCGGAGGTCATTTTCTAAAAAAAATTGAATGGACAGAGCCAAATGGAGACCCTATTGAAGTTACATTATTGCAGGGCAATGTAAAGCAGGATGAAAAGTGGGATCAAACTAAAATTAAAAAAATATTAAATAAGTATGAAAGTTTAATTTTAAAAAGTAATTCTCCCCTGACTGTTTTACCAGAGACCTCAATACCACTTTTACTTGAATATATTCCATCAAATTATTTAAATAAAATTAAAAGACATATGAATAAAATTGACGGGAATCTAATTTTAGGCGTCATCGAAAGGAATGACGCTGATATTTATAACTCTGCTATTTCTTTTGGGGAGGATGAATCACAGAAATATAGGAAATATCATTTAGTCCCCTTTGGAGAATATGTCCCACTGAGGGGTATTTTTGGTTTCATTTATGAAGATCTACTTAACATGCCATTTAATGATTTATCTAGGGGTGAGAGAATACAGCTTCCAATGAAGTTTGATCAACAAAAGATAGCAATAAATATTTGCTATGAAGATGTATTTGGGAATGAAATAATTCGTCAATTACCCAACGCAAACATTTTGTTAAATATGAGTAATGATGCATGGTATGGACATTCAATTGCTGCCGAACAACATTTACAAATTTCACAAGCAAGAGCCATTGAAACGGGAAGGATGATGCTTCGAGCGACAAATACTGGCGTCACTGCTTTTATCAATGAAAAAGGTAAGGTCATGAATAAACTACCCCAATTTCAAAGTGGGTCACTTACTCAGAATGTGCAGGGTTTTAATGGAAGTACGCCATTTATAAAATATGGTCATTTTCCAATTTTAATTCTATGCTTTTTAATTACCTCAATTACCTTGTTGCGTAAAAAATTAATTAGTAAGTTTCTTGCTGTGATTAAGAAACAACGTAAAATACGTTGATAATTAATTAAAATTAAAAAAATGCTTAACTTCCAAGAAATTATTTTTAAGCTTCAGGAATATTGGAGTAAACAAGGATGCGCCATCATTCAACCCTATGACATGGAAGTAGGTGCCGGAACCTCACATACCGCCACATTTTTAAAGTCGATTGGGCCTGAGCCATGGAAGGCCGCCTATGTGCAGCCAAGTAGAAGACCAAAAGATGGGCGTTATGGTGAAAACCCAAATCGTCTGCAGCACTATTATCAATTTCAAGTTGCGTTAAAACCAGCGCCAGAAAATATTGTAGATCTTTATATGTCGTCTATTCAGAGCCTTGGCATTGATCTTAAAAAAAACGATATTCGCCTAGTAGAAGATAACTGGGAAAATCCAACACTAGGTGCCTGGGGTCTAGGATGGGAGGTTTGGTTGAATGGAATGGAGATCACTCAATTTACCTATTTCCAGCAGGTCGGAGGAATAATATGCAAGCCAATCACAGGTGAAATTACTTATGGATTAGAAAGGCTTGCTATGTATATTCAAAATGTAGACAGTGTTTACGATATTCAATGGACAGATGGAATTAGCTATGGTGATGTTTTCTTACAAAATGAAAAAGAACAAAGTAGTTACAACTTTAAATTCAGTGATAGTGAATTTCTATTAAAGGCTTTTGCCTCCCACGCTAAACAAGCAAATAAACTTGTCGAAGAAAACCTTGCATTACCTGCCTACGAGCAAGTTTTAAAAGCAGCGCATACATTTAATTTATTAGATGCAAGAGGGGTCATAAGCGTTACAGAAAGGGCTGACTATATTGGAAAAATAAGAGATATTTCTAGAAATGTCGCTAGCGCATACTTAATGAGCAGAAAAAAATTAGGATTTCCCATGGCAGATAAAAACCATGCCAAAGAAGCGATAAGTGAACTTGACAAAAAAAGTGATTCAAGTGGTTAAAGATAATTTACTAATAGAACTTTTCACAGAGGAGTTACCACCTGATTCACTCGAAACTTTAAGTCATCAGTTCGGTGAAGCCATAGCATCAGAACTTATCTCAAGGAATTTAGTAACTAAGAGTGATTTTCAAACATATGCTACGCCAAGAAGAATTGCTGTAAACATTAAATCAGTAATAGATGAAGCAGAAGACGAAGAAAAGCTGATTAAATTAATGCCCTATTCTGTAGGCTTTGATGGAAATAATAAACCAACACAACCATTATTAAAGAAAATAAGTTCTATCGATGAAGCAATTAAAAAAGAAGATCTTGAGATTAAAGAAGACAAAGGTCAGAAATTTATTTATGTTACAAAAAAATTAAAAGGTATAAAGCTTGAAGACTCTTTGAACGATATTATCAAGAATTCACTTCAAAAATTAGCAATAAAAAAAGTGATGACTTATCAGCTTGAAGATGGATGGACATCAGTCAACTTTGCTAGACCAATGAGAGGTTTAATTGTGCTTCATGGAAAACGAGTACTAAATGCAAATATTCTTGGCTGCACATCATCAAATAAAACACGAGGCCATAGGTTTGAATCCAATAAAGAAAATATCACAATTAACCATGCTGATGATTATGAAAAAACTCTAGAGACGGATGGTAACGTAATTGTATGTTTTAACAATCGTAAAACTAAGATTAAAAAGGATATAAAAGATGCTCTTGCTAAGCTTGGCAAAGATTTTTTTATTACTGAAGATGAAGCTTTAACTGATGAGGTAACATCACTTGTCGAAATGCCAAATATTTTAATCGGTAACTTTGAAGATAAATATCTTTCTATCCCAGAAGAATGCCTCACATTAACGATGAAGACAAACCAAAAATACTTCCCTATTTTTAATAAAAATAACGGCCTAACAAATAGTTTTATTATTGTTTCAAATATTTCACCAAAAAATACAGATCAAGTTATCCATGGGAATGAAAAAGTGATCAGGCCCCGTTTAGCGGATGCTGAATTCTTTTATGATGAAGATAAGAAAATGGGGTTAACAACTTTTTGCGAAAAACTTGAAAATGTTATCTACCATCACAAGCTAGGATCACAAAAAGATCGGGCGGAGAGAGTTGCTCAAAAGCTAGAGTACTTAACCAAAAATTTAAATATAGAATTTGATATTGACCCAATGGAGTTAAGTCTTTTTTCTAAAGCAGACCTTTTAAGCCTCATGGTAGGTGAATTTCCAAAACTGCAAGGAATAATGGGGCACTACTATGCTCTTAACGAAAATAAAAATGAAAGTTTTGCCAATGCGATTGAAGATCACTATAAGCCAAGATTCTCTAATGATTCACTACCAAGAGATGAGTTAGGTTTTATGCTTGCAATTGCTGACAAATTTACAACGCTGATTGATTTATTTTCTATAAATGAAATTCCAACAGGCGAGAAAGATCCCTTTGGCTTAAGGAGAAATGCCATAGGTGTGATTAGACTGATCATAGAAAAAAAATTGCCAATCAATCTAAATACATTAATTGATAACTTCATAGATAAAAATGATTCTGCTAGGGTAAGTTTAACTAATTTCCTCTATGAAAGACTGTTCAACTACCTCAAAGATCTTGGTTATTCCAATGAGATAGTTGATGCACTGGTATCTTCAAGACCAGAAAAAATTCATGATATTTTAGAGCGCTTAGAAGCAATCTCTGAATTTGTAAAACTCAAGGAATCTGAGACACTCTCATCAGCAAATAAACGGGTATCTAATATCCTCAAAAAAGCAGACAAAATTTCCATTAACCCTATTGATGAAAATCTTCTAATAGAGAATGAAGAAATTATGCTTCATAAAGTTTTGTTGGATCTTGAGCCAAAAATTAATCAATGCTTAATTAAGAATGATTTTATAAGTGCATTAAAAAATTTAGTCATTTTAAATACGCCAATAAATAATTTCTTTGAAAAAGTGATGGTAAATGCTGATGATTCCAAAATCAAAAATAATCGATATAGCCTGCTGTTCAAGTTAAGACAAAATTTAAACTGTGTTGCTGATATTTCTAAATTAGCCTCTTGAGATGAAATTAGTGATTTTGGATAGAGACGGCGTCATCAATAAAGACAGCGTTCATTCCATAAAAAGTCCTGAGGAGTGGGTCCCCATCGAAGGAAGCCTTGAAGCAATTAGTTTATTGAATAAAAATGGATATACTGTGGTTGTGGCAACAAACCAAAGTGCTATTGGTAAAAAATTAATTAGCAATGTTACCTTAGACAATATTCATAAAAAAATGCAAGATTTGCTAGATAAGAAAAATGGCAAGATTGATAAAATTTTTTATTGCCCTCATGTTAAGGAAGATGGCTGTGCATGCAGAAAACCAAAAACTGGATTAATGCAAAAAATAAAAGAACACTACAGTATTAATTTAGAAAAAATACCTGCTATTGGCGATTCAACAAGAGACTTAGAGGCTTATTCAAAATCTGAGGCCCAACCTATTCTTGTCAGAACGGGTAATGGAAAGGATGTTGAAAAAAAGAAATCCTTCCCAAGTAATACCTTAATTTTTGATAATCTTCTAGAGGCTTCCAAATTTATTATTAAAATGGAATAGTAATGTTATTAAGATCGATATTATTTCAGTTGGGTATGTGGATTTTTACAATTCCATTTACATTGCTTTCAATACTCACCTTCCCAGCTTCGCCGATGCATCGCTATAAATTTATTTCTTTATGGGCCAAAACAATGTTGGTTTGGTTGAAATGGACATGCAACATCACATTTAGGATAAAGGGCCAAGAAAATATTCCTAAAAATCCCTGCATAATTTTATCTAAACATCAATCAGCCTGGGAAACGTTAGCATTTCAAAAAATTTTTCCACCTCAGGTGTGGGTGATGAAACGTGAATTATTATTTGTCCCTTTTTTTGGTTGGGGTTTAGCGATGACTTCACCCATTGCAATTGACCGATCGTTAGGCAAGAAATCATTAAACCAAATGCTAGAACAAGGCCTTGATCGAATTAGAAAAGGATTCTGTATTGTTATCTTCCCTGAAGGCACAAGAATAAAACCTAAAGAAATTGGCAAGTATCATATCGGTGGTGCCTGGCTGGCATCGCAAACTAAAATACCTATCCTGCCTGTCGCACATAATGCTGGATTTTTCTGGCCAAAAAATTCTATTATTAAAAAATCAGGAGTCATTACTGTTTCGATAGGAAAAGTAATTTCAAGTGATAAAGCAAAGGCTGACAAAATAAATCAAGAAACAAAAGACTGGATAGAAAAAGAAATGTTAAAGATAAATGTTTAACTTTAATTCAAAAAAAATTGTTGAATTTCCATTATCAAACGATGAATCATTAAAATATCAGTTAATTAAAAAATCTAAAAAAACATTAAGTTTAAAAATTACCGAAAATGGCTTGATCGTAAGCGCACCCTTTTACATGACAGAAAGAAAAATTAATCAGCTCATATCATCAAAAATAAATTGGATTAAAAAAAAATTAGCACTTATAGAGCCTCAAAAGAAAAAACTCATTATTGAAAATGGCGCTACTTTTAATCTACTTGGAAAAAAGATTCGACTTTCCCTATTCCAAGGTAAAAATAAAATAGAATGGCGCGACACAGAGAGCTTAAATATTTACTTCAAAGACCCTTCTAACCAAGAAAAAATTAAAACTTTTTTTATAAAGTGGTTAAAAGAGACAGCGCTAGACTATTTTTCACAAAGAGCCTACGAAATTTCAAAAATTAACTCAATCCCCTCAAATTCAATACTACTTTCGAATGCAAAAACTAGGTGGGGAACATGTAACAGTAAGACTGAGGTCAGAATAAATTGGCGGCTTATTCAAGCAGATCCTTATGTCATAGACTATGTTATCTGTCATGAGTTTGCACATTTAACTCACATGAACCATTCAAGAAATTTTTGGAAATTAGTTGAAACAATTAATCCTGATTATAAATTAGCTGAAAATTTTTTAAAGAATAATGGTTTTAGTCTTTATTCACTCGATTAGCTTTTTTATATCCTCAACAATACCTTCAATTTTAAATCCATAGGGATAACGAAGCCTAATATCACCCTCTTTATCAACCAAATATATTGCTGAGGAATGATCAATGGTATAGCTATCTCCTTCACCTACTTTCAACCTAAAGATTTTATATTGCCGAGCCATTTTTTCTATATCCTCAATGCTCCCGGTTAACCCGATAAAAGACTGATTAAATGATGCTAAATAATCTTTTAGGACCGCTTGGGTATCTCTATCTGGATCTAATGTCACAAATAATACTTTAAAATTTTTATTATTAATTCTTTTATCGATTTCTTTTAATTCAACTAAAGTAGTTGGGCAGATATCTGGACAATTGGCAAAGCCAAAAAAGATTGCAACAACATCCCCCCTAAAGTCAGCTAATGTTTTATTTTTACCGTACTGATCAGTCAGGTTAAAATTCCCATTAATTTTTGCTTTTGTTATATCAGAACCGTTAAAGTTATTTTTTTTATCTCCGGAACAAGAACATAATAAGCATGCCAAAAGGATCAAATATAAAAATTTATTCATAGAAAGTTTCTCAAAAATGACTTTTCATTTTATCATGCTAATCTAATTGCAAATTTTATAATAAATTTGAATTAACATATTTAAAAAGGGTTTTTATGGCAATACCTCAATCAATGGAAAATAAAGATGGGTTTATCTGGTATGACGATAAGTTTGTAGACTGGCGTGAGGCAAAGACACATGTTTTGACGCACACGCTCCACTATGGCCTAGGTGTATTTGAGGGGGTGAGAGCCTATAAAACAAAAAATGGTCCGGCTATATTCAGATTGCATGAGCATACGGATAGATTATTTAATTCTGCCCATATTATGAATATGAAAATTCCTTTTTCAAAGTCGCAAGTTATTGATGCACAGAAAAAATCTGTCTCTAAAAATAATTTAAAATCTGCTTACATCAGACCGATGGCTTTCTATGGCGCAGAGGAAATGGGAATATCAGCAGATAAGCTATCTACTCATTTAATCGTTGCCGCATGGGAGTGGGGTGCTTATATGGGTCAGGAGGCTATTGATAATGGCATACAGGTTAAGACTTCCTCTTACTCAAGGCACCATGTAAACGTTACTATGTGTAAAGCAAAAGCTAATGGTAACTACATGAATTCAATACTAGCCCACCACGAGGCTAAAACTGATGGTTATGATGAGGCGCTATTACTTGACACGCAAGGATTTGTTACTGAGGGAACTGGAGAAAATTTCTTCTTAATTAAAAATGGTAAGTTAGTTACACCAAGTTTAAATAGTGCACTCGAGGGTATTACGAGAGATACAATAATAACCATCGCCAAAGATTTAGGGATAGAGGTAATTGAAAAAAATATCACTCGTGATGAGGTTTATACTGCGGATGAGGCATTTTTTACAGGAACAGCTGCTGAAGTCACCCCAATTCGAGAGCTAGATAAAAGAAAGATAGGTTCTGGCACTAAAGGCAAGCTTACTCATGAGCTTCAATCTTTATATTTTGATATCGTAAAAGGTGGTAACAAAAAATATAGCGATTGGTTAACCTACGTTGAATAAGAAAATTAGAGAATTAACATTTGTCACAAAAAAAGATTTTCCAATTTATTGCCCACCCAATAATGCTGATTCATTTTCGATGCATCCTAGAGTCTATATAAATATGGATAAGAAAAAAGAAGCTGCTTGCCCCTATTGCGGAAAGGTTTTTAGGCTAAAATCTTAATGCCAGCTTCGTTCTAATTTAAAACTTAAATTGCTTCCAGATAGAAATTGATCAATTACTTGAGGGATGTTTTTATGCTTAGTCAATATGAGCTTCATTTTTTCATTTGGCTCACTTGAATTTGCCCTCAAATTGAATACATCTAATTTGACTCTCAATTGTCTTGCTACTGCTTCGCTCGTATCTACAATCTTAATATCTGTACCCATAATTTTTTTTACTAAATGCTTTATATAAACAAAATGAGTGCAGCCTAGGACAATAGTATCAACATTATTTTTTTTAAAGTTAGCTAGATATTTCTCTAGTAACTCAAATAATTCTGCATCATCAAAATTTCCTCTTTCTATTGCATTTACAAGTCCTGGGCATGGTTGAACAAAAAATTTTACATCACCTGAGTACCTCTCTAAAAGAGCAGAAAATTTTGCGCTTTTTGATGTACCGCTTGTAGCCAGAACGCCTACCAACTTATTTAATGTAACCTTAAGGGCGGGTTTAACTGCTGGTTCCATTCCAATTATTGGGATATTAAATCTATCACGAAGTACATTTACGGCAAATGCCGTAGCTGTGTTACATGCAATAACAATTGCTTTTGATTTTTTTTGATTTACAAGAAAATCTGATATTAAGAGAGCTCTTTTTATTATGTCGGATTCCTTCATGTCTCCATAGGGAGTAAAAGCAGAATCTGCAATGTATATTAGGTCTTCTTGAGGTAAAAGCTTATGAATACTTTTTGCTACTGACAATCCTCCAAAACCTGAATCAAAAATACCTAAAGGGAGTTTTTTTTGCATAAATTAAAATTAAGCTTACAAAAGATAACACAAAATAATTAATTGAATAATGTAGAATACAGTTAAAAATTATGGTGAATAGATTAACACAAATTTATACTAGAACAGGCGATGAAGGTAAAACTGGACTCGGTGATGGAACTCGTGTTGCGAAATTTAGCACGCGAATTGAATGCTTAGGAAGTGTTGATGAACTTAATTCAATTATAGGTTTAATTCTCACAGAAAATGTTTCGCAAAAAAATATCTTAAAAAAAATTCAGCACGACCTATTTGATATTGGAGGTGAGTTATCTATCCCAAACTATAAAAAAATTGATTTAAAAAAAGTCAACTTTCTTGAACAAGAGCTCGACCGAATGAATGATACACTCCCCCCCCTAAAAGACTTTATATTGCCTGGTGGCGCCAAAGCAGCATCTTATAGTCATTTAGGTCGGACAGTATGCAGAAGAGTTGAAAGAAACTTATTCCTTTTAAATGATAAGGAAGAGGTAAATAAAAACGCACTAAAATATATTAATCGTTTATCTGATTTTCTTTTTGTTTTAGCTAGATATATCAATAAAGAAAATAATGTTGATGATATTTTATGGCAAAAAGATATCTAGTATCTAACAAATGAACTTAGTAGCTCTTCCTCAATTTTTCAAAAAAATTAATCAACTAATTAGTCCCACGAGGATAAATCATCACTTAATTAGTGACGCTGCAATTGATATCGTACTAAAGCTTCAAGAAAATAATTATGAAGCCTATATTGTAGGTGGTGCAATAAGAGATATTTTACTAGATTACTCACCAAAAGATTTTGATATTGCAACTAATGCAAAACCAGAAGATATAAGAAAAATATTTAAATATTCAAGGATTATTGGCAGACGATTTAAATTAGTTCACGTTATTTATAATAGAGAAACCATAGAAGTCTCAACTTTCCGAACAGCTCCCACAGAAAAAATTCATATGAAAAATGGTATTTTAAAAGACAATGAATATGGTTCAATGTCTGAAGATATCAAACGACGTGATTTTACGATTAACGCACTTTATTACGATCCTATCAATAAAAAATTAATTGATACCTTTGATGGTAAGAGTGATGTTAAAAAGAAAATAGTAAAGTTAATTGGAGACCCTGAGAAAAGATTTACTGAGGACCCAATAAGAGTTCTTCGAGCATTAAGGTTTACAGCTAAGCTTGATATGGATATTCATCACGATACTCTCAAGCATATCAAGCCCTCAATGAAGCTTCTTGAAACCATACCTCACTCAAGATTATTCGATGAAATTTTAAAGTTTTTTCTCACTGGTCATGCAAAAAAAAGTTTAATAGTTTTTAGAGAATATAACCTCACAAAAAAATACTTACCCACTATGGATTCCCTTAACCCTAATTTCGAAAGATTTGTTTACAAGGCCCTTGATAACTGCGACCAGCGAATAGCAAATAATAAACATATCAGTCCCGGTTTTATTTTTTCTGTATTTTTATGGCAAGATGTCTTTGAATTATGGAAGAAAAATGAAGCACATTATTCTCATAGTTCGCTTGCGTTAAATGATGCTATTGATAGAGTAATTATTAAACAAAATAAAATTTTCCCTATTCAAAAAAGGTTTCTTGTTGCTATGTCAGAGATATGGAGGCTTCAAATACGGTTTGAAAATTTATCGCAAAAAAAGGTGTTTCGGCTTTTTACACACCCTAGATTCAGAGCTGCATATGACTTCATGTTGATTCGTTCAGAAAGTGATCAATTTGATAAAAATTTAAGTCATTGGTGGGAGAAATTTGTTACCTCTGATGACAACACAAGAAAAAAATTAATTAAAAATAAAGTTTATGTCTAAAATTTATATTGCCCTTGGAAGTAATCTCGATGAACCTTGCGAACAAATTTACAAAGCTATCAATTCAATTGATGCTATTGATGATCTTTCAGTAACACATATATCCTCTCTATATAAAACCAAACCTATCGGTAAGATTGATCAGCCTGATTTTATAAATGCTGCTATTGAAGTAGAGGGAGATATTTCTCCTGAAAATTTGCATGCTGCATTACAAGACATAGAGACAAAAGCGGGTAGAATAAGGAAGGAGCTAAACGAACCACGTACGCTAGATCTGGATATTTTGTTGATTGATGACTTGATTATGAAAACAAAAAAATTGACTGTTCCCCACCCACGAATGCATCAAAGGCAATTTGTTATTGTCCCCCTCTTTGAAATCAATCAAAAATTAAATATTCCTGGTATTGGCCCTATTAATAAAATCTTAAAA
>ENA-OWPI01002611-OWPI01002611.1-marine-metagenome-genome-assembly--contig:-NODE-2611-length-16614-cov-10.651509_pt1 | contig 16614 bp, 8 predicted proteins | sample MGYA00238138_ERZ651775 | MGnify/ENA primary metagenome ERZ651775 (study PRJEB26906, sample SAMN06265043) | marine metagenome | isolation source: Helgoland LTER site | place: Germany:Helgoland, sampling...
GGCACAAAAGGCAGGGATATAAAGAGAGAACGATGATGCTCTCGTTTTAGTAAATGACTTCGTGTCTCGGTGCGTGTGTTGCGAGTGTAAACGCGTGCAAAATTCTTTCTTCTGATGGTGTTTCGAGGGGCAGTTTTTCCCTAGAAAAGGAGAGATACGTGTACCAGCGGATTAGTACGAGAACGGAAGAAGACCATAAAAAGCGCTTTTTGACCGAAAGAAGAAAAACAAAAGCAGCAGTAAAAGTAGCATATAACGCATCGTGCCAAGCTCGCAGAAAACGCCACAGTTTCACCTCTTCCTCCTCTCCTAAACAACACACTACACATGAGAGAAATATTGAAAACGTTCATCCCACGCGCGCACTGGTCCTCCACGAACGTGGATATCGTCCCGACGACTGCATCTGCGATGAAGCTCGCGCAATGGGGCGGAGTGGGGGTTTTTACCGCGTTTTGGATGATTGGTACGTGATCTCATCGTTGTTTGAATACGTCGTGTTACGCGCGAAATGTGTCCGCTCTTTTGTTCTTGGGGGGATTGGATCTCTTTCTCTCTCTTTAGTATGTTTTCGTTCGTTCTCTCGCGTTGAGTCTCTCTCATTCTTTCTCTCTCTCTCTCTTTTTAAACAACATCAGGTGATAAGTCGTTCGCGTGGGCGAAGAGTTTCGTGATCGAACCGCCTTCTCCCGAGGAGTAATAAGAGTAGTTCTCGTGTCATTAGCTCATTTTCTACCACACCAAAGACTCTACCAAAACTCGTATATAGAATACGAATAACATGTGACGATACCACGTACGCTTTGGGATTACAATCTTTTCTCTACTACATCAAATGTGCGTTTTTTGTCTGTGCTTTTCACCGCTTTGCTCTTATATTATCTTTCTTTTCGGTTCTTCTTCTTCTTTTTCGTTTACCCGTCGTCAGTCTAGCGAGCGTCGGCGCTTTGCTGATGATGTTGATGATTCGCGCGTCTTCGAACGCTCGCGAAAGGACTCACGACGACTTTTTTTGCGGGAGAGTCGATGTCCATGGGTTCTTCAGTTCTTTTGACTTCTTCCTCTTCTTCGTCGTTTGCGGATGTTTCTCCTCCTCCGCCTCCTGCTCCTAATAAGACTTTGCTAAAATCGAGACCTTCCGTCAACGCTTCAGGCGACTGTTGCTCGATCAACTTTTGGAAGATTGATATGGCGGCTGGGACGCCTTTGGCGACTAAAAACGCGCATCCCGGGACCACGCCGAGTTTAAACGCCTCTTTCGCGTTGATTTGCCGTAAAATCGCTCTCGCGTACAAACCTAGAAAGACGAAAAACATCAATCGAAACGGGTGCGTCAGGAAATAGACAATCTCGTTCCATCCTAAAACGAACAAGGCGAAAATCATCCACACCGGGGCGCCACCGAACAAGCCGTCTTTTTTGGCGTTTTGTTGCGCGTGCAACGCTTGCGCGACAAAGTGCGTCGTTTCCGATTCGAATCGTCGGTAGTGCTGACGACACTCCGATGGCGACAAAATGACGTCGGAAGCTTTGGTGTCGCACAGTTTCAGAGACCATTCGGACGGGAAAGGAGGTTGGGCTATCATTTCTTCCTCAGGGTTCTTCGTCTTCAATCCGCCGGAGAGTGGATACTCTTCTTCTTGTTTTTCTCCTTCTTCTCCTGTCTTGTTCATAACACCAGGCACTAACGTTCGCAACGTCTTTTCCACCTTTGCAATCTTCATTCGCTCTTCCTTTGAAAACTGTTTCGCCTCGTCGGTTTGAAACTGCATCATCGCCACCGCTTTTAATCGAGGCATGTCTGCTCCAATGCGGTTGATGCAAATATTCGCCAAGACGTTCACCGCGTTCAATCGAGCCAATCGAGCAATCCTACCGACGTCGTCCGAGGACGTCCAAACTCTCGGTATCCCTTCCTTCGTCTTGTTGAAATACGCGCTGAAGGATTGGCGCATGAACTCGCTCGCTTTATCGCCGGCTTCGAAACACGCGCCGTTTGATGCGATTTTGATGGCATTTTCCGCTTCGTTTTTCCTCGAATCGAACGCGTCTTTAGGTAAATCGAAATTCAACAGCGCGTTTTCTAAAGTCTCGATCCATTTCTTCTCCGAGGCGCGATAGGCCAGTCTCGCGGCTGGCCACAGCGAGTATTTTTTCTCCTCTCTTCTTTGTCGCCTCTTCAAAGCTGCTTCGGCGTCTTCGGATTTGTCGTCTGAATCGTCGTCGACGCAAATCTCTCGGCTAAACTCATCCACCGCGCCTAAAATAGACGTCGAAACCTGTCTCGAAAACGTTCTCTCTACGTTTCTCGCCATCAAAGCGCTCTTCTCGGTCTTCTCGTGATCGACGGTTTCCTCGAGATCTTTGTGAAATAATCTGGTCAAATCTTTGACGATTTCAAAGTTCCACCCGTCGATGTTTTCCGTCGGCGTCGAGTTTGCGACGTGTTCGTTCCATTCGTTAATCGAGTCTTCTCGTAACGACAAAGCCATTTGCGAGAATTTCTTTGTAGACTTCTTTTCAAAACCGCTCTCGAAACCGGCGTCCAACTCTCTTCTGACTTTGGTCAACAACTTCTTCGATACGTTCGTGAAGTGCGCCTCCAAGGTTGGTTTAAACACCGTCGTTAACTTCCCCGCTAATTCTCTCCGTTTCATATCTCGAACGTTCTTATCGAAAAACGCCGTCTCGGCGTCGTAGACGTCGAAACCAGTTTTCGCAATGGCTTCGATTTCTTTCCCTAGCGTGGTGCATTCGCTGGCGTTAGGGGTATTCGCGCGTTCGCAAAGCATCCCGATCGCGTCCGAAGCTTCCACCGCGTCAGCGCACATCGTCGCGATTTCCTCGCATCGAACCGTGGCAACCATAATCGCGTGAGCCGGTAAATCTAAATCGCGATTTTCCTGCACCGCTTTCCAAATTTCTCTCATGGAAGTCGGCAACGCCGTCGACGGAACTTTGCTCTCGTGCGTCGACTCATCATCCGTGGAAGAAATCAACGCCGCGCGTAAACCTTTGCATTCTTTCACGAACACCTCGTTCTCGTGCAAGTAATGCGGCAAACTGAAGTATCCGACGTCGAAAAACTCGCTCACGTCCGAGTTTGCGAAATGCTCTGGTTTCTTGATGGATTGCCACACTTGCTCGACGTCCTCTTTCAACGCTTTCTCGAGTAATTCAATCGGCGTTTTCGACCGATCGCGAATGACAAACACGAGTTTCGTTTTCTTCGTCGCCGTTTTGTTATTCGAACAAAACAACTTCAAATTGACTTGTAAAATCGTCTTCAGCAAAGGTTTCCCGCTCGCGTGTTCTCTCCCGATGTCGTTGCACCACACGTTGACTAAGAGAACGTCCGAGGCCGCCAAAGCGAACAGCGCGGTTTGCTTCTCAAACGTCTGGTCGTCTTCGCCTCGCTCGCGACCGTCGGAACCTTCCAGGTCGAGCACGATCGTATTATTATTGTTATCATCCGATTGTTCCGCGATTGCCATCCACACGCCTTTCGTCGTCTGTCGGCGTCTGTTGAATAGAAGAAGAGTATAGTATTAAGAGTAGTCAGCATAAAATCATCACGATCATCCGCAAAACCGCGTTCAAAAGAAAGTCAAAACAAACAGAGTGATAAAGAGAAAGAGAAACGTACCCGGACAACTCGTCCATCTCTCGAAAGCTCGTCCCGAACGCGTGGTTCATCAAAGTGCTCTTCCCGCTCGACTGCGGTCCCATGATGCTCATCACCGCGTACTTTTTATTCCACTCGTGCGCGTTTGCGGCATCGTGTAAGAAAGATTCGCACGCGTGTTCATCGAATTCGCCGCGTTCGTCGATGAGTTGCATCTTATCCTGTCCTTTATCGCCGCCGCGCATCTCTCTCGCAGTCTCGAGAGATCTCAATAATCCGAGAGACTTAATTGTCCAATTTTGAATTCTTTTCGACTGATCTCTCCCGATATCAAGCGAATAACGAGAGGATTATTCAACCGCAAAAAGAGCACCACCACGAAACAAACTGTTGTTGTTATCGCGCGAGATGATGATTTAAAGGCTCTCTCTCGTTCGTATCGCTTATGTTGTTCTTTACGAAGGAAGAGATCTCAATTTTGAATTTTTTCCCCCCTAGAACGATTTGATCTCTCCTGATATCGAGCGAAGAATACCGAGGAGTATTCAATCACAAAAAGAGAGCGCGATGAAGGGGTTGTGTTCTGCGTCCTCTCGAAAGCGTTTGATGCGAGGTATTCGATGCTCTTCGAGCTCAATTATACGTGTACGTGTTTGTGTGTAAAATTCTGAAGATTTACCTTCCGAGGTGCCTCGAAAGCGCCATTATGCGCACGCATCGTTCCGAACCCTTACGACGATGTTTGAAGCGAACACTCGCGAAAGAACGCACCGAGCGCGGAAGATGGTGAACAAACGCTCCCGTTTTGGACAATTTTATGATGCGCGTTGCGTCGCTTCGAGCGTGCGATTCTTCGAGAGCGCGTTTTAAAACGGATCGATTCATCGCTTGTGTTTCCTGTAACGTTTTGCTCGAAAGAAGGTTTAGCATCAGATGACGAGGACGTTTTCGATGCCATCGCTGAAAAAGTTCTTTCTCGTCGTCGCACTCGTTCTCGCGAAAACGGCGTTCGCCAGTGAGGAGGACGAGAATTTGTTGAGCAACAAAACGCGCTGGCCTCCAAAAGAGAGAGGAGGAGAACACCAACGAAAACCAAGATTCGTGACGTTTATGATTTCACCAGGACGAACGAGTACGAGAAGCATGTGCGCGTTTTTTAATCAATACCTGCACCAGCGATGCGCACACAACATGTTCGGGATGTGGAATGTGCAAGATGTGGAATCGTTCGTTCGTGAAGAGGCGTTCGTTACGAATACGAATACGAATACGACTCGATTTGAAAGCGCTCTCGATGAAGCCGTCGAGAGAAAACGCTTGCAATTTTTCACGGACGTGCCATTTTTTATGCCGGGGATGCCGTGCCGATTGCTCGCGAAGTACCCCGAGGAGGCGCGATTTCTTTACGTACACCGCGATAGGATGGAGCATTTTGATTCCGTGCTTCGCATGCATTGTAAATGGGACGCGCCGATACACTGTCTGAATGCGAATAATAAGGCGTTGCGAGAACGCTCGTGGGGTTCGTATTTTCAAACGTTTTGTGACGAACACTCGAAAATTTGCGGAGAGAACCCCGACGATAAAGTTATTAAGAAGAATAATCTAACGTCGCTGATGTCGTCGATTTGGTCGGCACATTTGGACGAGTACGAGCAATCGGTGAGAGAATGTATCCCAACTTCTAAATTGCTTAACATATCGCTCGGTTGGTACAACGAGACGAGCGAGACGAAGCGCTTCCAAAGTTTTTTTGGACTTCCAGAAGAGAATAATGATTCGCTGGCGTTGCGTTTCTCGCGCCTCCATATAAACGATGATTTGATGCCCGGAAGACGGCAGCGGATGTTTAACAACAACAACAATAACAATGAATCCACCAGTAGAGGGAAGTGGCGTCCTCTGATTATGCTCACCGGTCCCGAACAAAGCTCAACGTTAGTTTCTGGCGCGATTCGAAAAGCGTTAAACGAGACGTTTGAAGTAGGCATATCAGAAGGATGTCCAATGGAACTCATAAATCCAGCGTGCCAAACGAGTAAACGTCGAGCGGAGTTGTACGCTAAATGTATCCCATCTCTCTACAGGCAAAAAGCAGTCCAAATGTGGAACACGTGCTCGTCCTCTGATTTGGAAAACGTGTTCCACGAAGCAAATCTAGGACGTTGGAAATTTACAAAAGATACACACTTGAACGGATGGCATTTGAAGACTTTGCACGAAAGGGGGCATCCTTTGTTCGTCGTTTTTCGTAAACCAGAACATACGTTTCCCGCGTCGAGGCGTCGAGGGGGAGGGGGGCAAAATTATTTTGCTTTTTGGCGATCGTTGATATCTACTACACCTGAAAATGTACGAATGCTTCCCGCGGGCGCAGATCTTCTCAGACTTCGAAATTACGCAAAATATGTGTTCGACGCCATCGTGAAACAACGAGATCACCACATCTTTGCCGGTACAACAGGTATTAGAGGGATACAAGAGTGCTTGGGCCATTTCTTCCATTTCTGGCATCTCATAACCGTAGCGAAGAGTTTAAACGTCCCTGTGTTTTCTGTTGAATCTTTGTTGCTGTCCAACTCTAGAGATGAGGCTCTCATAGCACTGAAGGCTTCTGGCGCGTGCACTTCGTCATCAATTGGTAGCGCTGAAACGTGTGAAGCGTTTGTAGATAATCTCAGAGAAATGCAAAGCGTGCCTACTCGGATGCGCGTGAATGTTACGGAAATATTCAAAGACGCGTCGTCGTTTTCGTCGGTTTCTTTACTGCTCGATCGAGAGAAAAAGTACTACGAACGCACGAAGTGTGCTCCGGTTCTTAGTACAGTCACGTCCTGGTGTCGCGATAACGTAAGAAATTGCGCAACCGTTTCCGACGTGTACAGCGGGGCAACCGTCGGAACAACTCTGGATTACCTCTCGCCGTTGAAACAAGGCGGGGTGACTAATATCGACGAGATATTTAATAAAACGTTTTCGCCGCGAGGGGGGTTGCTTCTTCTCGGCGGCGAAGAGAAAAGGACAGCTGAAGCGAAAAGGCTCCAGGACTCTGTCGTTTACCTGGCGGCGCTCGTGGGCTCGTTCTTCGCGCTCGCCGGAGTCGCGCGCTTCTTTAGGAGTCGGAAATCTCGAGAGGTCGCGTAGAAGTCATTTTAGCAAAAGAAGTGGAAACATACTGGTAGTATATATATGTTATAGGAAATAGTAGTACACACTCGAATGCTCGAACACATTCGATGATGACGCGTATCGTTTTATTCTCTCTCGTATTTTCCCTTCGTTGTCTCCTCACAAGTAAAAAATGGATAAAATGCGTCGGTGTCGTCACCACCACCAACCTTTTCTTAAAGCGCTTTTCCACCGCATGGAAAAGGGTGCGTCGTTGATGCGTCGCATGAGTAGCATCAGTAGCACGAGTAGTACGAGTAGTGGTAGCGTTTGGCTCAAAGCAGTCGTACACAAACACGCTTTCATCGGAAGTTCTTCAACATCATCGTCGCCAAAATCAATGTCGTCGACGGCTTCGTTTCCATTCTCCCCGGTGCAATCAAAACACTACGCCTCGGTCCTGGAACGAACCATATTCCAACCCTGGTCGAGAAAATTCATCGATTCCGTCCCCATGCCTTTATCCGGGGAGAAAGTTTTAGACGTAGCCTCCGGGACCGGCGCGACGAGTCGAGAAATCGCGGCGATTTTAGGCAACGAGGATAGATTTTCACGAGTGGTTGGCATCGACAGCTCGGAAGGGATGGTTGAGGAAGCGAAGCGACGCGAGGACATTTTCGCGGAGAAAAGAGCAAAGAACGAGAAAACTCGCGAGGATTTGGATTTACCGGCACCGATTACGTACGAGGTCGTTCCGATGGAAGAATGGAAGAGCGAGGAGGACCAGTTCGATCGAGCGTATTGTCATCAAGGCGCGCAGTTTTTTACCGATCGAGAGCGAGCGCTTACGAATGTTTTCAAGAGTTTAAAACCGGGCGCGCATTTTAACGTCGCCGTTTGGGCGCCGGTGAAAGGACAGAAGTTGTTCGAAGTTTTGAGAGACTGTTTGATCGAGTGCGAAAAAGAAGAGTGGGTGCCGATATTGCTGAAACCGTTTTCGTACAGCGGCGACTTCGAATCGACCTCGAGAGTGGACGCCATCGATAGGTTAGAGACGGATTTAATCAAAGCCGGGTTTGAAAACGTGGACGTGATTTTTGAGGCAGATAAAGTGCGGTTTGACTCTTTAGACGAAGCGTTAAAAGTCATCTCGGTCGCACCGTTCGGACAGGAGTTAATGTCGGACGCGAAACTCTTTGAAAAGTTCACCCGAAAGTTCAAGATGAAAATGTTAACCGAAGGAAGCGACATCAACGACGGCGATCGAGCCTCGAACGACGATTTAAGTCAAAGAATAAAAAGCGGCACGGACGGCGGCGACGAAGTCAACGTGACCATGATGAGTTTCTTCGCGCACTGTAACAAACCCTGGGCGGCGGGTGGAATCCAAAGCAGCTCGTTCAAGTGTTAATATAAAATGAATTTGCCGCGAGGTGTTGTCGTTTTACGCACGGAAAAAAGAGACTTTAAAAAGCCGCCGTGTTTTTCGAAGACGAAGACGAAGACGTGGGCTTCCTTTCGAGTTTCGAAAGAGAGAGAGAGAGAGAGAGAGAGAACAACAACAACAACAAAACACGTTTTTATCGCTATCATCAATATCACGCTTTTGTAAAGGTTTACGTCATGCGCGGAGTACCGTTTCCCTGTAGGGGTCTCAACTGAAACTGTTTAGGGTATCCGCCCGTTTGCTCCATTTTGTCTCTCGAATGTCCTCACATTGCGCGCGCATATATATACTCCCCCATCTGCGGTCACTGCTACTCTTTAAAAGCCAACACACGATGTACGTCGAGGAGGTCTGCATAGACGGTTTCAAATCCTACGCCCAACGTACCATCGTCCCTCAATTCGACCAATATTTCAACGCCATAACCGGTTTGAACGGAAGCGGGAAATCAAACATTTTGGATTCCATCTGCTTCGTCCTCGGGATCACGAATTTAAGTCAGGTGCGCACTCTTCTCGTGACGATGTGATGGTTCTCTCTCTTGCGTACTCTTTCTGTCGTCTTTCTCGCGTTCTTTCGCGTTCGGGAACGAGAGGATGCTGAGAGTGTGCGTAGAAAAAGGAGCGAGAGATTCTGATTTTGAATTTTCGTTCCCCTTTTGGGGTGAAGCCCCTCGAGGTGGATTTTTGCGCGCGGAGGACTCACGAATGTCTCTACTCTCTCTCTCGATGACGTTTACGATCAAATAACGCGTTAAAACTCTAGGTACGATGTTCCTCTTTGCAAGAGCTGGTATACAAGCAAGGCCAAGCTGGGATTACGAAAGCGTCCGTCTCGATTACGTTCAACAACTCGGAGAAGTCTCGCTCGCCCGTCGGGTACGAACACTGCGATCAAGTCACCGTGACGCGTCAAATCGTCATCGGCGGGAAGAATAAGTACATGATCAATGGGTCAGTCGCGCAACCGACGAGGGTGCAGAATTTGTTTCACTCCGTGCAGTTAAACGTGAACAATCCGCATTTTTTAATCATGCAAGGGAGGATTACGAAGGTTTTGAACATGAAACCGATTGAGATTTTAGGCATGTTGGAGGAAGCCGCCGGGACGAGGATGTACGAGAGCAAGAAGGAAGCGGCGACGAAAACTTTGACGAAGAAAGAACTGAAAGTGACGGAAATCGATCAGCTTCTCGAAGAGGAGATTTTACCGACGATTGAAAAGTTACGGAAAGAACGCGGCGAGTACATGAAATGGGCGTCGGCGAACGATACGTTGGAACGGTTGAGGCGATTTTGCGTCGCGGTGGAGTTTTGCGAGGCAGAGGAAGAGATGACAAAAGCGGAAGAGGAGTCGGAAAAGTTGAAAGAAACCGTGGAAATGCATCTCTCAAAGGCGATGGAGGCGAAAGCGATGTCGCAAGAGATGGATAAAGACATCGCCGTGAAGATTGAAAACCGCGAGAAGGCGTGCGGCGACCAGTTGAACGCTTCGAAGCAGCGCGTCGAGGAGAAATCGAAAGAGTTGGTCAAGAAAACGAGCGCGTTCGAACACGTCTCGAAAGAGATGAAAAGCGAGGAATTGTCTCTCAAGAAGCTCGAAAAGAGCAAATCAGATGCAATCTCCGCGGACGAGAAGAGAAAAGAAAAAGTCAAAGATCTCGAACTCGAGGCGCAGCGAGAGGAGGAAAATTTACGCTCGGCGGAAGCGGAGGCGGAGAAGAGCGAGCGAAAATTAATGAACGTCCAAACCGGCGCCGGGGATACTTCGGAGAACAAATCGTTACAAACGCAACTCATGGAAGCGATCGGGAAAGTCGCCGAGTGCGACGCCAAGGCGAAATCGGAAGCATTGAGGCAAAAACACATCGAGAAGGAGATGCGAGAGACGGAGAAGTTGAAAGCGTGTAAGGCGAAGGAAAGCGCGAAGATGCAAAACGAAATGTCCGAAGCCGTAAAGATGGTGGAGAAAGCACAACTGGAGTTGGCATCGTTTGAAACCGAATTCGACGACATTCAAGACAAATGTGCGCAGTTGGAGGAGAAAAAGGCTTCATTAGAATCCGCGCTCGAGGACGCCAGAGACGCGTGCGACCAACTCGAAGGAAAGCTCGCCGGTCTCGATTTCAAATTCAAAAATCCAGACGTGAAGTTCGATCGCGCGAAGAAAGTGAAAGGAACGATTGCGAAACTGTTCGACGTGATGGATGAGTCGACAATGACGGCGTTAGAAGTCATCGCCGGTGGTAAGTTGTACCAAGTCGTCGTCGATTCCGCGGATACCGGTAAAGCGTTGCTCGAACGCGGAGAGTTGCAAAAACGAGTCACGATCGTGCCTTTGGATAAAGTCGACGGGAGGAAAGCGCACGATGAACAGGTCAAAGCGGCTGAAAAAGTCTCGAACAACGAGGCAAAGTTGGCGGTGTCTTTGGTGACGGCAAAGGACCAATCGGTACAATCGGTGATGAACTACGTATTCGGTCGCGCGTTCGTCTGTCAAACGCAAGAGACGGCGAAGCGAGTGGCGTTCGATAAGAACGTTTTGTTGAACTGCGTGACCGTGGAGGGCGATTTATTGAACCCAACTGGACTGTTAACCGGTGGATCGAGAAATAAAGGTTCATCGGTCTTGAAAAAGTTGAAAGCGTTCTCCGAAGCGGAAATGAAAGCGAGCGAGTTGCGCGACGACATCGAGCGGTGCGACCGAGACATCGAAAAGGCAAAAATCGAGCGCAAAAAATACACGGAGCTGGAAACGAAGTTGGACCAATGTGAACACAAATTAAACTTATTAAAGGAGAAAAACAGCGAATCCGAGGCGTTTCAGTTGGAAGAGAAACGAATGAAGCTGACGAACGAGTTGGAGGAGTGCGAACGAAACGTCCGAGAGATGGCGCGAGTGAAGGAAGAAACGCTCGCGTTGCAGAAGAAACTCGACGCGGAGATTAAAAACTTCGCCAAAGAGCGCCAAAACTTGTTAAAAGACGCGGAGAAGAAGGTGAAAGAGACGAAAAAGCTGGTCAATGACATCAAAGAGAGAATCAAGAAGAAAGAGACGATTGTTTTAGACGCTCGAGTGGAGAAAGAGGCGGCGATGAAAGCCATCGCGAGCTTGGAGGAGGACATCGAGCACGCGAAAGGAGGCATCGAAACGTTATCCAAAAAAGTCATCGAGTTTGAACGAGAGATGATAAACGCACAACAAGCTTTTGACGAAGAGAGCAAAGCGTTGGAAATCATTCAAACCAAGTTACGAGAGACGGACGATGAAATCGCCTCGTTGCGGAAACAGAGATCGAAGCTCGAGCAGAAACACATGGACGAATCCGTCGAGGCGAAGAAGTTAAACTTCAAAATCGACCAGTTTGCCAAAGCCGCGAGCGACGCTCAATCGCGATTCCATCTGCTCGAAAAAGAGCACCCGTGGGCCACCGAACACGAAAGGCAGCTGTTCGGCAAAGAGGGCACGGAATACGACTTCTCCAAGAGAGACGTCAAGAAGGCGCAAAAGCAGTTGCAAGAGGCGGAAGAGACGCAAAAGCAACTCGGGAAACGAGTGAACAAAAAAGTCATCGCCATGTTCGATAAAGCCGAGCAAGAGTTTAAGCAGTTGCAAGAGAAACGACGAATCGTTCTGAACGATCGATCGAAGATTGAAAAAGTCATCCACGAGTTGGACGAGAAGAAGCGAGAGACGCTCGAATTGGTTTGGCAAAAAGTGACCAAAGATTTCGGATCCATCTTTTCGACGTTATTGCCGGGAACGCGAGCGAAGTTGGAACCGGTGGAAGGCACTACGTTCTTGGACGGTTTAGAAGTCAAAGTCGCGTTCGGTGAAGTGTGGAAAGAATCGCTCTCGGAACTCTCCGGCGGGCAAAAATCCTTGCTCGCGCTCAGTTTAATATTGGCGCTTTTGCTCTTCAAGCCGGCGCCTATTTACATCTTGGACGAAGTGGACGCGGCGTTGGATTTATCGCACACGCAAAACATCGGACGAATGATTCGCACGCACTTCCCGTTTTCGCAGTTCATCGTCGTCTCCTTGAAAGAAGGCATGTTTAACAACGCGAACGTTATTTTTAGGACCAAGTTTGTGGACGGCTTATCCACCGTATCCCGCACGGCGCCGGCGTTGAAGGATAAAGTCACCGAAGAAGATAAAAAGGATGGGGGCGCGTTAGGGGCAGCCGCGCAGAAAAGAGCGGATAAAAGTACAACAACAACAACAAAAGCGGCGGCCAAGAAAGGACATGTGGCCAAGGAGAACGCCGCGCCGCTTTAAAAACATTATTCTCAACACTTGGTATTTTTATTATTAAACCACACTACATTTGTACCAAAAACGTCTATATTTTTAAAAAAAAGTCAAAAATATCACAAGTCTTCAATCAAAAGCGATGATCACCACGACGACGACGACCATTCCCAGCGGCGAAAATCCTCTTTCGTTGATATTCTTCGACCTCATTCGCGTCGCCGCGTCGAAGTCTTCTTTATCTCGTCGTCGTCGCAACACACACGTCAACAAAAATGATGATTCTAAAAAAAAAACGAATCTGATCTCGGTCAACGCATTAAAATCATCATCTTTGGTGTCGTCGGAGGATGACGACGACGACGTAAGCGACGAGAACAACAACAACACGAACAACAACAACACTTACTTTTCCGATGATGAAAAGTCAAAGTCGTTCACGAACGCGACGAAAGCGGTTCGTCGATTGCGGTTTCTCTTGAAACACCCGAGAGTGAAAGAAAAATTAATAATAGTAAAAGGAGGCAAAAGTACCGCCGCGGATGCTGCTTCCTCGTTGTTGTTGAAAACGATATTACCGCAAAGGTACATGAAATCGACGCTTTCTTCCGTCAGCCGAGTCAGACGAACGACAACAACAACAACCGCGAAGAAAAGTTTGAACGTACAAAAACATCCCGGATGGTATCGTCGATGTGCCGTCGTCGTCGACGATAACGACAACGCGAAAAAGAAGAAACGGAAAGAAGACATCGCGAGATTAGAAACGACGTTGGAGCGATTAAAGTTGACGTTGGAAATGGCGGAGAAGCGAGCGAGAGACGAGATGGAACGAATAATACTAATCGGAAATGAAAGGGAGGACGAAAGGCAAGAAGCGGAAGAAGAGGACGACGACCACTTGGTTCCGTTTTTGACTTTGAAGAAGGAACGGCGGCGACCCGAAGAAGAAGAAGACAAAGAAGAACGACAAAAGAATACCAAGCTATTATTAGTCGCCGCCGCTCGATGACGACTCCGTTGTTCGGTAATATTATCTATAACTAAACGCATAATACTAAACAATCCTAAAATAGTAAAATCGCGACGATGATGATCAAAACAACCCATTCGAGCCTCCTCTTCCGCCTCCTCCGGTTAAATCCATGACCAATTTGCCTTCTCTCGCCAACAACTCTTTCGCTTGTTGCAACAGATCGGCCATTTTGACAAACTCGCCGTCTTCCTCGCACGCGCGGATTAACACCGCGAACGTGATTTCCGTGGCCATGATGTTGTCTTCTTTTTGCATGCGATCGTAGACGTGTAAGGCTTTCGGCACATCTCCGGCGCGCACGTGCGCGCCGATTAACGCGTTGTACACCGCGGCGTTTCGAGGCACATCCCATCTCGCTTTCATCGTTTCCAACACGTCCTCAGCTTCCAAGTTTCGTCTTTGTCTGGCCAAGCAGTGAATGTACGCGCCGCACATGACGGTGTGCGGGACGACGTGTCGAGATTTTGTCAACATTTCGCGCCACACGACGTCGGCGGCTTCGTACTCTCCCGCGCGTTCCGCGGCTGAGATGAGTTGGGTGTACGTGTACCTGTCCGGTTGCAAATGCGCTTGGCGTAAATCGCTAAACACTCTGTGAGCACTTTCCCAGTCCCCGTACCGCGCGTACCCGCCTAATAAGGCGTTGTACGAATACGTCGTCACCACTAACGTTGAATTCTTCATGTTCTCGAACGTTTCCGAGGCGAATTGCAAATCTCCAGCGCGACCTGCCATGGTGATAATCGCGTGCGTTAACGTCGCATCCGGTGAGTCAATTTGGAACACTTTAAACGCAGATTTCGCGAGTTTGTTCCCTTCTTGCCACATTCGAGCGACTTCAAACGCGCCCAAGGCTAAACTGAACGCTAGAGAAGTCACTCGGACGTTTCTTTCCTCTAACATTTCGTACAAAATTTGCTCAGCCTCGTCCGCTTTGCCGCTATCTCTCAACGCGGTTAAGATGGCCGTGTACGTGTAAATGTTTCTCTTCACGTTCCCAATCTTCTTCACGTCGTTGAAAATCTCCAACGCGGATTGCCAATCGCCGATTTTCGTCGTCATGGCAATCGCGGCGGAGGCGCACTCGTTTCGCGCGAGCCAAGATTGCGTGGAATCGAAATCTACATCTTTTCCTCCTGTTGCTTTCGAAGTATTCTTATTATTATTCAACATGTGCTTTGCGATTTTCAACTCGCCTCTCCACACCTCGAGGACGATTCTCACCTCGCGACTCGTCTTTGCGCTCGACGCCAAGGCGCAAAACGTGTACGCGTTCGGCGAGTATTTCGATTCGTCGTTAAACGCTTGCGTGGACATCCACCTGTACAACGCGTACGCCCTCGAAAAGTCGTTTCTCTCCCCCAACTCTTTAATCGCGAAATTAATCGTCGACGTGCCAAACTTATGGTTCGGATCTTTCTCGATCTTGCTGTTTTTCATCTCGTCTAGATTGTGTTGCGCCAACGACGAGGACGGATTAATCACCGCTCGCGCGACGTCTTTCAAATGGAACACGTCCGCGTTCGTTGTTCTGGTGGTGGTGGTGTTGTGGTTGCCGATGACGTTGTTGTTGTATCGCCTGCGTTGTTGTCCCCCGCTAAGACTATTACTACTACCTCTATTATTGCCGCTGCTGCTATTTTCACCGCTCCTCCTCTCAAAGTCTTCTTCTTTGTTGTTGTTGTTCTTGTTGTTGTTGTTGTTCTCCTCGTCGTCAGTTCCTCCATCCTCAAAAGAAGAAGAAGAAGAAGAAGAAGAAGAAGCGTCAACCTCCATCAACAAATCCTTAAACTCGTCGTCCGCGGATAACTCCGCGGGATCTCGTTCCAGACTTTTGTACAACCTCTCCACTTCCGTGCTGTCCACTTCCACTAAATCAAAATTAATCGGTTCGTATTCCGATGAAGACGCCATTTCGTCTTCGTCTTCGTCGTCTTCGTCTTTTTTCTTGCCCCCGCCGTAGTAATACCTATACTTATCGAACGCGCTGATATTCTCCATCGCTTTCACGATCCGCTCGCCCGGTCGCATCGAATCCAGCTCCGCGTTTCTATGAACACCCTCCTTTTCGTTCTTAGTATTAGTACTATGAGTATTAGTATTCTTACGATGATTTTGATGATGCTCTCTCCTGTACTTCTCTGCCATCAGGCGTTTCTTGTGCGCGTTAGTATTCGCTTTAAGACTCCTCCTCTTGGTGGTTCCAGCCGCCTCAGCAAAGTTGCTTTTTGTTTTCTTCTTCTCACTCGGACTCTTTACCTGGGTCGTCTTCTTTCGTTGCAACGATACCGTCTCCTTCTCGTTCGAATGCGTGTTATTCAGCGACGACGATTCTTCTCTTTTATTACGAACAATTGCTCCTCTTTCCTCGTCTTTGTCTTTAATTTCCATTTTATCCATCGCGCGATGCAACGACGACGAATTGTCCCTGGACCCGTCGTCGTTCGCATTCACGGACGTCTTTATTACACTCTCCCGCCTCCTCCGAAAACGCGCTTTGAAAAACGATGATTTCGACGACGACGATCTGTGAGGCATCACGGAAGTGAAAATCATCGAAGTCATCCTTCGCGCTCTGTTTTCTCTCGATGCAGTGATGCGAGTGACTACGAATCGAGAGGAGGTTTTAATGCGCAATTCTTCCCTTATGGGTTAAAATCACTAAAATGCCTACAAAAATTAAAAATGTCGCAAATGCTCTAAACGCATACGAAACGAGCTTCGATTGCACTCAAATTTCGCATGTAAAACAAAAATCACCTACTCTCGCTCTGTACGAAGTTTCAAAGCGATTGATGGATGAAAACATCGATTTCAGAACGCGTGGTGAAAGATAAAAAATATTGAAAAACCAGCCAGTTTTAAAACTCATGCCACTTTGTCGCAAATGAATGCCGCGCGGCGATGGGTTAGAGATGCGCTCTGTGATTAGCATTACAGCTTTATTTATTACATTATCTACATTTGTACGAGTTTTGAAGAAGTTCTGTTGATTATAAGTTGGATTTCGGTTCCGCGTCCAGAGCCGCGCCGGTTTCGGCGAGCGGTGGCGCTCCACTGACCACTTCTTTGGCGATGATGTTTACCTCTTTTTCAGCGGTTTCATCGTCAGCTTCGGTCACAGTAGGTTGTTTTGGAAACAGT